>WNGQ01001205.1_pt1 | contig 26797 bp, 26 predicted proteins | sample 5407661 | NCBI WGS metagenome assembly WNGQ01 (sample SAMN13153382, study PRJNA577476) | soil metagenome | isolation source: 60 cm soil or saprolite under Garry oak tree replicate 2 | place: USA:California | collected 2016-06-15 | reverse complement strand
AGTGGATCGAGGACAGGCAGGAGCATTTCCTCGCCACGACGCAGCAGCGCGACCAGTTCTGGACGCTCGAAGTCGCCTGTGACGCGCGAGGACGGATGCTCGGCGTACGCGGCCGCTGCGTCCACGACAATGGCGCCTATGCGCCCTACGGCCTCATCCTGCCGGCCACCGCGCTTGCATCCTTTCCCGGTCCCTATGCGCTCGAAGCCTTCGATGTCGCCATCGATGTCGCGCTGACCAATCTGGTCCCGACCTCGCCAGTGCGTGGCGCGGGGCGGCCGAATACGGCGTTCGTGCTGGAGCGTCTGGCCGACTGCGTCGCGCGCAAGCTCGGTCTTCCCCGCGAAGAGGTGCGGCGTCGGAGCTTCGTTCGCGCCGACCAGATGCCCTACGTCACCGGCGGTAAAATGCGCGACGGCTCGGCGGTCGCCTATGACAGCGGCGACTATGCGCACGCGCTCGATCTCGTGCTCGACAAGATCGAGGCCGCGGGCTTTGCGCAGCGGCGCGCCGACGCGGCGAAACGCGGGCGCCTGCTCGGCTTAGGTCTTGCCTCCTGTGTCGAGGATACCGGGCTCGGCCCGTTCGAGGGCGCCTCCGTGCGCGTGACGCCCGCAGGAAAGGTGATCGTCTCGACTGGAGCGGCCAGCCAGGGGCAGGGCCATGCAACGGTGTTTGCCCAGATTGCCGCCGACGCGCTCGGCGTTGATATCAGCGACGTGGTCGTGAAATCCGGTGATACCGGCGGCTTCCCTCTGGGCATTTCGACCATCGCAAGCCGGATTGCCGTGACCGCCGGCTCCTCGGTCGAAATCGCCGCGCGAAAAGTGCGCGACAAGGCGATCAAGGTTGCCGCGCATCTGCTCGAGGTCGCCGAGCAGGATCTCGAGATCAAGAACGGCGCGGTCCGCGTGGTCGGCGTATCCGGCATGAACGTGACGCTGGCTACGATTGCGCGGACCTTGTCGGGGGCTGCGGGTGTCCCGCTGCCGAAAGGCATCGAGCCCGATCTGGCAGCCACCGGCTATTTCGAGACCAGCCAGCTTGCGTTTGCCTATGGTTCACAAGCCTGCGAGGTCGAAATCGACCCTGACACGGGAGACGCGAGGATCACGCGCTACGTGGTCGCGCATGATTGCGGGCGGCTGATCAATCCGCTTCTGGTCGACGGCCAGATCAGGGGCGGTGTCGTGCACGGCATCGGCAACGCGCTCTACGAACATATGAAGCATGACGAAGCGGGCCAGCCGCTGACGACGACCTATGGTGACTATCTGCTGCCGGCCGCGTCCGAAATGCCCGACATCGAGATCCATCACATCGAGACGCCGTCGCCGCGCAATCCGATCGGCGTCAAGGGCGCCGGCGAAGGCGGCACCATCCCCGCCGCGGCTTGCGTGATTTCCGCGATCGAGGATGCGTTGGGTGCGGCCGCGCCACCGATCACCATGCATCCGGTTTCGCCGGAACAGATATTGGAATGGATCAACACAAGCAGGACATAGCAAAAAGGGGGAGGAAACGATGAGTGTGACAGCGGCTGTGAGCGGGTCGGCGCAGACCTCGACGATGGTGCAATCGGGACCGCGGCTGGACCGGCTGCCGATTTCGAGCTTCCACAAGCGCATATTCTGGCTGATCGGCGCCGGCATGTTCTTCGACGGCTACGATCTCTATGTCGGCACCAGCGTGCTCGGCGCGACCTTGGCGAGCCGGTTTTCGACGCTGGCGCAAAACGCGCAGTTCGTCTCCTTCACCTTCATCGGCATGACCATCGGCGCGCTCGCCGCGGGCTTTCTCGGCGATGCCTATGGCCGTCGCTTCACCTATCAGTTCAACCTGCTGCTGTTCGGGATCGCGTCGCTCGGGGCGGCGTTCGCGCCCTCGATGGAATGGCTGGTTGCCGCCCGCTTCGTGATGGGGCTTGGCCTGGGCGCGGAAATCGTCGTCGGCTATTCGTCGCTCACCGAATTCGTACCGCCGGCCTCGCGCGGAAAATGGCTGGCGTCCATGGCGATGATCGTGGTGTCCGGCCTGCCGGCGACGATCCTGCTCGGCTCCATCCTCATTCCGCTGGTCGGCTGGCGCGCGATGTTCGTGATCGCGGGCATCGGCGCACTGATCGTCTGGTATCTGCGCAAGGCGCTGCCGGAATCGCCGCGCTGGCTGGAATCGAGGGGGCGAACGGCGGAGGCCGCGGCGCTCGTGGCCGACATCGAAAGGGAGTGCGGCGCGGGCTCGCTGCCGCCGGCTCCTCCGGCCGCGGCGGTTAGAACTTTTTCGGCGAGCGACCTGTTCGGACCCATCCTGCTTCCCCGCTTGATCCTCGGCTCGATCGTCCTGATCGTGGTCAATACGCTGATCTTCGGCTTCGTGACCTGGCTGCCGACCTTCTTCGTGCAGCAAGGCGTGACCTTGACCAGGTCGTTCACCTATACGCTGATCATGTCCCTGGCGGCGCCGATCGGCTGCGCGCTGGGGGCGTCGCTGGCCGATCGCCTGGGCCGACGAATGACGATCGTGGGCGCGTCCTTATCGACCATCCTGTTCGGCCTGATCTACCCGATGCTGAGCGAACCCGTTGCGTTCGTGGGAATAGGCTTCTGCCTCTTGTTGTCGATCTACGTTTTGGTCGCGCTGCTCTACGGGGTCTATACGCCCGAACTGTTCCCGACCGATGTCAGGCTCCGCGCCAACGGCATCTGCAACATGCTGGGACGCGGCGCGACCATCGTCTCGCCCTTCATCGTCGTCAGCCTGTTCAAGAGCTATGGCGTCGGCGGCGTCACCTCGTTGATGATCGGGCTCTTGATCATTCAGATCGCCGCGGTGCTGGCATGGGGAATCGAGCCGGCCAAGCGCGGCCTGGAGGAATTGGCGCCGCAGGTGTAGCGCCTCTCCACTTCGTCATTCCGGACGGTCCGCGCCGCGGACCGATCCGGAATCTCGAAATTGTAGTGAGAACTGCTTCCTCGAGATTCCAGTTTCGCGCCCGCCCCGGAATGACAGGGCTCACGAATTGACGTGCACGAAATCGCGCAACAGCGGGTAGATCTCGTTGTTCCAGCGCTTGCCGCTGAACACGCCGTAGTGGCCGACACCGGCCTGCATGTGATGCACCCTTCGATAGGCGCGCACGCCGGTGCACAGCTCCTGCGCCGCCAGCGTCTGGCCGATCGAGCAGATATCGTCCTTCTCGCCCTCGACCGTCATCAGGCCCATCCGCCTGATCGCCGCCGGGTTGACCTGGCGGCCGCGAAACGTCAGCTTGCCCTGCGGCAGCAGATGCTCCTGAAACACGTCGCGAATGGTCTCGATGTAGAACTCCGCGGTCAGGTCCATCACCGCGAAATACTCGTCATAGAACGTCTTGATGGTCTCGGCCTTGTCCATCTCACCCTTCACCAGGTGGTTGTGGAGATCGACATGCTGCTTGATGTGGCGCTCGAGATTCATCGAGACGAATGCCGTGAGCTGCACGAAACCGGGATAGACTTTCCGGAACGCGCCCTTGCATTGCACCGGAACGTAATTGATCAGATTGTCCTCGAACCATTTCAGCGGCTTGCTCTTGGCAAACTCGTTGACCTTGGTCGGCTGGATCCGCGTGTCGATGGGGCCGGCCATCAGCGTCAAGGTCGCCGGGCGGGAGGGGTGGTCGTCCTCCGACATGATCGCGGTGGCCGCGAGCGCAGAGACCGAGGGCTGGCAGATCGCCACCATGTGCGGCCGCGGCCCGAGCTGGCCCAGAAAGGTGATGAGGTGCTCGGTGTAGTCGTCGAGCCCGAACCTGCCGTGTGTGGGCGGAATGTCGCGGGGATTGTGCCAGTCGGTGATGTAGACGTCGTGATCCTGCAGCAGCGTCTTCACGGTGCCCCGCAACAGCGTTGCGAAATGACCGGACATCGGTGCGACCAGCAGCATCTTCGGCTGCTCGGGGCTGTCCTCTTTCTTGAAACGCAGCAGCGAGCCGAACGGCGTCGCGTAGGCAACCTCCTCGGTCACCGCCAAGTCCCGGTTGCCCACCCTGACCCGGTCGATGCCATAGGCTGGCCGCGCATAGGTCAGCGTCGAGCGCGAGATCAGTTCAAGCGCCGCCGAGAGCCGGGCTAACACGCTGTCCGAGATGCCGCGCGGCGCAAGATTGAGATATCTGAGCGTGGATGCTGCACCGCTTCGCCACGGCTCCGTCAGGTCCATATGATTCTGATAGGCCTGGTAAAGCATTGACATCATGTAGATCCATACCTCGGACCGGTCCATGCAATATCGACGCCAAAAGGGGGAGGGGATGCCCGGTAAACTGGCACGTCGCTTGCTCCGCTAAGCGGGAAAAAGGACCCTGATATTGGCCGCGGGCATTTGCTATGGTCCGGGACCCGCGCCCCAGACTTGAGGGAGGCTGCATGCCAAAAGCGATACTGACCATCAGCAGCAAGAACTATTCGTCGTGGTCGTTGCGTGGCTGGCTGCTGACCAAGTTTTCCGGACTCGATTTCGAAGAAATCGTCGTCGCCCCGGACGATCCTTCGGCCCGCGCCGAGATCCTGCTGCTGTCGTCGTCGATCCTCGTGCCCTGCCTGCGGCATGACGGCGCCACGATCTGGGATACGCTGGCGATTGCCGAGTATCTCAACGAAGCCATGCCGAACGCCGGCCTGCTGCCGGCCGATCGCATCCAGCGCGCGCATTGCCGTTCGATCTGCGGGGAAATTCATTCCGGCTTTACGACCTTGCGCGCCTCGCTGCCGGTAAATCTCAAGGCGCATTTCCCCCGCTTCAAGATCTGGACCCGTGCGCAGGCCGACATCGACCGGGTCTGCGCCATCTGGCGCGAATGCCTGGCCCAATCCGGCGGGCCGTTTCTGTTCGGCGAGCGTGGCGTGGCGGACGCCATGTATGCACCCGTTGTGACGCGCTTCATGACCTATGACGTGAAGCTGGAGTCGCGACTTGCGGCCTATGCCGACGTGATCATGTCGATGCCCGAGATGCAAGAGTGGATGGTCGCGGCCAAGGCCGAACCCGAAGAGATCGAGGAGCTCGAGGTTGAATATTAGGCAGATTTGCGCGGTTGAAGCGCTCAACGATCAAGCAGAGGTTGCTTAACCCGAAGCCGCCGGTCGATTGCTGAGGGGATCGCGGCCCCTTGCCGCTCCAGGAATCCGACGTTCTCCCGCCGCCTTTTTCGAGTTGGACGCGCTGCCGAACCGATCGCTGCGTTGCGACACGGCTGGCGCGATTCTCGCATGTCTCGCATCGCGGCTTGTCGCGCTGAACGATGCGATCCGGCGTTGCTGAAAAACTGGGCGCCGATCTCTGCGGGTCGCACCAACCAAAACGGTGGAGGCCGTCATGAACCAGCACGCTCTCGTCAGCAAGTTTTCTCACGTCAAGCCGGACGATACCGATTTCAAGGGAGGGGGCCTGCGCGATTTCTTCCTCTATCGTGATCTCGGCATTGCGGATGCGACCGGCGGCCAGGTGATCTGCCATCTGGTCAAGGCCAATCCAGAGTTGCCGCCCGAGGATGGTACCGGCTGGCATCGTCACGACTGCGACTTCCAGATCGTGATCATGATGAAGGGCTGGGCGCGTTTCATGTACGAGGACAAGCCGACCCTGGTCCAGGCCGGCGACGTCGTGCATCAGCGCCCGGGCATCGTGCACTACCTGTTCGACTACTCGCCGGACATGGAGTATCTCGAGATCGTCAGCCCGGCCGATTTCAAGACCGTGGACATGCCGCCCGCGACCGACAACGTACCGCCGGTGACGCCGTGGACGAAATAGGGGCATGCCGCCGATTTGAAGTGGTCGCACCGCACGCGGCAAACTCGTTCAAGACCGTCAGATCGAAGAGCGGCGCTCAGTCTTTCATGAGAGATCGTGTTTGAGAGTGGTCCTCGGATTCCGACCTTCGTAAGGATGCCGGCCGAAACGGCTGTTGCGAAGGGCCGCAAGCGGACCGCTCGAATTGTCAATTTGATTTTGCCGGCACCCTTTGATTTTCGAAATTGGTAGAACAGGTGCGGCTTCATATGCGCGAACTTCGGAACGAGGGTTTTGGTGATGTCATCCCCGGAAGAATTAACGTTCATCCTCGGCCGCTGGCTGCGGCTCGTCGTTGCCGTTCTGGATATGGTGCATCGCCCGAGCATCGAGCCGATATCTAGCCGTGAACAGACGGAAACAGTGAGCGATCGCTGATTCGGGCGCGATTCGTTCCGCCCGCGTTCCGAACCTTAAGACGACGCCCGTTGTCGTCGCGTTTTGGGACAGTGCGGGTGATCCGGCGCGTCGCAGGCCGCGCCCAGCCGCCGTTTGGCGCCGGACAAAACTCGGTCGTGTCTTTGAGGTCGTGTCTTGCGGGTGTGTCTGGAGGCGGGGACGGTCGTTCTCGCGAGCGCGCCGCCGCTCCCTCGCGCCGCTCAACCAGTGCTCCAAGCCGGGCTCTCGGCAGAATTGGCTCTGAAGCGTTTTCGTCAAACCGATGATGTTTCGCCTAACGAAAACGCCTCAGAAAAAACGGTCGTAGTAGATCAGGTACCAATCAATCAGAACCGGACGGGGTCCAGCGTTCTGCTTTCTCTCATTTGGGGCAGGCGCCAGCCGACCACGGTCGCCTCGACGGTGCCGCCCGACTCCTTGTTGCGCCATTGACCGTCGACATAGACGCAGGCGAAGGGCAGCTTGTAAGTGCCGCTATGATCTTCGCACAGCACCTCAACCGGTTGGCCTGGCGGTGGTGCGCCGTTGCCATCGAATTGCGCCAGCCTTTTCTCGCGTGTTGCCATTCCACAATCTCCTGACAGTGGGAATGGGTGGAGCACACCGCGCGATTGAGGTCTCAGTATGGTATCTTTCTGACTAGTGTCGCCGATTTGAAGTTCCTTTGGTGCAAGCGGCGAGTTGTTCCAGGAACTCAACTCGAAATGAGGTACTGTAATCATAGGTTTGCGCGTGCCATTACTTTCCGGGAGTCCTGCGCATTGATCGCTCGGAAGGGAGCGCGGACGTCGGAAAAACACGTGCGTTGGCTCGCTCGCAATTTCATATGATGGGCAAAGCCATGGAGAATTCATGATTCGCCGCATTGCAGGCGTGGTGTCGGTGGCGCTGTCGGCTTGGCTCTCGATCACTGCACTCCACGCCCAGGACATTCCCGGTATCGAGATCTGCACGGTCGAGAAGACCATGGAGCGGCGGACCAGTTGTCTGCAGAGCAACGTCGATTTCCTGCAGAAGACGATCACCAAGCTCGCAGCCGATCATGCGCAGAAATTGGATGCTGCAAGCCGGCAGATCGAGGCGCTGAAGGCGGCGGTCATGGTGCTGCAGAAGACCGTCGAAGATCTCAGATCAGCGCAGGCCAAGCAGGCCGACGATCTGAAGAAGAAGGCCGATGCGTCGCCCGCGAAGGACAGCGCACCGGCGAAGGAAGGCGGGAAATAGTCGGCGTCATTCGGGGATGGTGCGTAAGCACCAGACCACAGATGCGCAATTGCGCATCGGGGAATCCCGAGATTCTCCCATGTGCAATTGCACATCGTAGTTCGACGCTGCGCGTCGCCCCGGAACGACAGCGGTTGATTGCTGAACTCGCAATGACCTAGGCAAGAGTTCGCTTACGAGTTCTTCTCTCCACTCATGACCGGCCCGAACCGTTCCCAGGTCTCGCCCTTGAAGCGCATCATCTGCAGCTGCTCGAGCGGCGCATAATCGGTCGGGCCGGTCTTGATCCTGGTTCCCGGCAGATAGATGCCGATCTCGAAATTGAGGTTGGCGGCCTGCTTCATGACGTTCTCGCGCGTCAGATCGTCACCGCATTGGCGCAGCACCTGTTCGAGACCTTTGGCGACCCCGTAGGCGAACACGGTGGCGGCATCGTCCTGGTCGCCTTCGGGATACCATTTGGTCATGAACGCCCGCCATTCGTTCATGGCTGGATCGTTCTTCCATTCGGGATCCTTGGGGTCCTTCAGATAGGCGGTGGAGAGGATGCCCTGGCCGTTCCCGTAGCCGGCAGGCTTCATCACGCCGCCGATCGAGCCCGAGACGTTGGTGAGGAAGTGGACCGGCGTCCAGTTCAGTTCGGCGATCTTCTTGATGGCCTGCGCCGCGAATTTCGGCGTCGATATGTTGATGAAGATGTCGGGATTGGCGCCCTTGATCTGCACCACCTGCGACTCCACCGTCGGCGTCGACGTCTCGTAGGAGGTCTCGATCACGATCAGCTTGCCCGCCTGATCGCCGAGGCCCTCGCGCAGCCCGATGATATAGTCCTTTCCGAAATCGTCGTTCTGGTAGAGAATCCCGATGGTCTTGCCGGGATAGTTCTTCACGATGTAGGCGGCATAGATGCGTGCTTCGGTCTGGTAGTTGGGCTGCCAGCCCATGGTCCAGGGAAAGTTCTTCGGATCGTTCCATTTGGCCGCGCCGGTCGAGACGAACAGCTGCGGCACCTTCTTGGCGTTCATGTATTTCTGGATCGCGGAGTTGCCCGGCGTGCCCAGTGGATTGAAGATCAGCAAGACCTCGTCGGATTCGACCAGCTTGCGCGCCTGCTCCACCGTCTTCGGCGGACTGTAGCTGTCGTCATAGCTGATGAAGTCGATCTTGCGGCCGTTGATGCCGCCCTCGGAATTGAGCCTGTTGAAATAGGCAGCCTCGGTCTTGCCGATGGTGGCATAGGCGGAAGCCGGCCCCGAGTAGGGCATGATGTTGCCGATCTTGATCTCGGTGTCGGTCGCGCCGGGATCGTATTTCTTCTGCGCATTCGCGGCAGTTGCCGCGGCAACAACGAGTAGTCCTGCAAGGACCGCGGATTTGGCGTGGTTCAAGACACGATGGGGCATCATTGTCCTCCCTGACATGCCGAGGGTCCGGGGCAGGCTCTCTATGGGGCTGCCTGTTGAACCGACGGATCGATGCACTTTCCAGTATGCACGATCGGGATGACGTTGCCAGCGGCGGCTTCGCTGCTATTTTCCGCAAGGCGGAAGCGCGGAATGCACATGGCCCGGGTTCCGCAAAGCGCCGACGAGAGCAAGGACTGTCAAATGAAGCCGACGCAAATCGCGCATCATGCACGCGCTTCAGATGTGGGCCATCGTCCATGAATCCCGCCCAGAAGGCACTCTGGTTCATCGAAAGCCGACTCGCCGAGCCGATGACGCTGGACGAGATTTCCGCCGTGGCCGAAGTCTCGCGCTTCCACCTGGTGCGGGCGTTCGGCGAGGCGACGGGGTTTTCGGTGATGCGCTATGTGCGTGTCCGCCGCCTCACCGAGGCGGCGCGCGCGCTCGCGGCGGGGGCGCCGGATATCCTCACCCTGGCGCTGGATGCGGACTACGGCTCCCACGAAGCATTCACCCGCGCGTTTCGCGACCATTTCGGCGTCACCCCCGAAGCGGTCCGCGCCACGACGTGCCTCAACCGCCTCAAGCTTCAGGAGCCGATCCAGATGGATTCAACCGCACTCGATACACTCGCTTCGCCACGCTTCGAAACCGGCAAGGCATTCCTCGTCGCCGGCCTCAGTGATCGCTTCAGTCCCGGGAACGGCGCCGGCATCCCTGGCCTGTGGCACCGCTTGCATCAATCGGTTGCGGATATTCCCGGCCGAGTGGGGCAAGTGGCCTATGGCGTCTGCTGCAACGGCGACGACGCCGGCAATTTCGACTACATCGCCGGTGTCGAAGTCTCGGATTTCTCCGACCTGCCGCGCGAGTTCAGCCGCGTGCGCATTCCCGAGCAGAAATACGTCGTCTTTACCCATGGCGAGCACGTCGCGTCCATCCGGCGCACCGTCAACACCATCTGGAATCACTGGCTGCCGGCCTCTGGATTCAAGGTGGCCGATGCGCCCAATTTCGAGCGCTATGACGAGAAGTTCGATCCCGCCACCGGCAATGGCGGCTTCGAGATCTGGGTGCCGATCAGGGAATAGGTTTTGCGCAACGCTGCCCTGCGGCATCACGTCGTCTGTGCTTGCTTGGCAAGCGAGCGCGGCTTTGCCATAAACGCGCGCAACGAAGTGTCGCGCGTGCGGGGCCTGGCCTGAAATCCACCTGCACGGAGTAATCGCGGGGGATTCATGGGCAATAGTCGCGTTCTCGCCACCGATCTCGAATTTCCGGAAGGACCGGTGGTGATGCCGGACGGCTCGGTGCTGCTGGTCGAGATTCGCGGCCAGCGCCTCACCCGCATTTCGCCCGATGGACGCAAGGAGGTGGTCGCCAAGATCGAGGGCGGCCCCAATGGGGCTGCGATCGGGCCCGACGGCAAATGCTACATCTGCAATAATGGCGGCTTCAGCTGGACCCCCTCGCGCGGCACCTTGATGCCGGGCGCGCCGGAGCCGCACGAATATATCGGCGGATCGATCCAGCGCGTCGACCTCGCGACCGGCAAGGTCGAGACCGTGGTCGACAAATGCGGCGCGCATCCCTTGAAGGGGCCGAACGACCTCGTGTTCGACAGGCACGGCGGCCTGTGGTTCTCCGATCTCGGCAAACGCCGCGCCCGCGACATGGACGTCGGCGCGTTCTATTACATCAAGCCCGGCATGGCCGAGATCGTCGAGGGCGTGTTCGGCATGCTGCCCGCCAACGGCATCGGGCTGTCGCCGGATGAGACCACGGTCTACATCGCGGAAACGCCGACGGCGCGGCTGTGGGCCTTCGACCTGTCCGCGCCGGGCACGGTGAAGCCGCGCGAGGTGATCTATCGCGGCGAGCGGGGCAAGCCGATCGCGGGGCTCGGCGGCTACCAGATGTTCGATTCGCTCGCGGTGGAGGCAGGCGGCAATATCTGCGTGGCCACTTTGATCTCGGGCTGCATCTCGGTGATCGCGCCGGATGGCACATTGGTCGAGCAGGTGGAAACCGGCGACCGCGTCACCACCAACATCGCCTTCGGTGGGCCCGAGCTCAAGACCGCCTACATCACGCTGTCCGGCAAGGGCGAACTGATCGCGATGGACTGGCCGCGCCCCGGCCTGCCGCTGAATTTCCTGAACAAGTGACGGGTGGAAACGAGGACGATCCACGTCATTGCGAGCGAAGCGAAGCAATCCATGCCACCACGCGGGGAGAGAATGGATTGCTTCGTCGCAAGTGCTCCTCGCAATGACGGAACGAGGAGAATACAATGCCCTGGCTTGACCCCATCACCCTGAGCGGCCCGCATGCGCGGCTCGAGCCGCTGTCGCACGATCATCGCGATCGCCTGATCGCGGCCGTGAAGGACGGCGAGCTGTGGAAGCTCTGGTACACCTCGGTGCCGAGCCCCGAGGGCATGGCGAAAGAAATCGATCGTCGCCTGTCCTTGCAGGCAACCGGGTCAATGCTGCCCTTCACCGTGTTCGATGCCGAAGGCAACGTCGCGGGCATGACGACCTACATGAACGTCGATGCGGCCAATCGCCGGGTCGAGATCGGCTCGACCTGGTACACCAAGCGCGTGCAGCGCAGCCCGCTCAATACACAGTGCAAATTGCTGCTGCTCGGTCATGCGTTCGAACAACTGGATTGCATCGCGGTCGAATTCCGTACGCACTTCTTCAATCAGCAGAGCCGCCGCGCCATCGAAAGGCTGGGCGCGAAGCAGGACGGCATCCTGCGCAGCCACCAGGTTGCGCCGAACGGCACCCTGCGCGACACTGTGGTCTACAGCATCATCGCGACGGAATGGCCGACCGTGAGGGCGCATCTCGACTATCAGCTCAACGACAAGCCACGCACGTAGCGCTCTTGCGTGAAGCGGCACGAGAAGGCGCGTTGAAACAAAGCGCGTTCTTTAGGGAAGGAACGATGGACACATTCGATTATGTAATCGTAGGGGCGGGGTCCGCGGGCTGCGTGCTCACCAGCCGCCTCAGCGAGGACGCGGGCACGACCGTCTGCGTGCTCGAGGCTGGCCCACGCGACTGGCACCCCTACATCCATCTGCCGGCGGGCTTCATCAAGACCTTCCACATGAAGAGCATCAATTGGGCCTACCAGCAGGAGCCGGGTCCGTGGACCGGCGGGCGCAGCATCTACGCGCCGCGCGGCAAGACGCTCGGCGGCTCGTCCTCCATCAACGGCCACATCTACAATCGCGGCCAGAGCCAGGATTTCGACACCTGGGCGCAGCTCGGCAACCGCGGCTGGAGCTATTCCGACGTCCTGCCCTATTTCAAGCGGATGGAACGCCGCATCGGCGAGGGCGAGGACGCCTATCGCGGTCGCGACGGCAGCCTCACCGTCACCACCATGGACTGGAAGGATCCGCTGTGCGAGGCCTTCATGGCAGGCGCGATGAGCCTCGGCATCCCGCGCAATCGCGATTACAACGGCGCCATCCAGGAGGGCGTCTCCTACGCCCAGCGCACCATCAAGAACGGCCTGCGCGTCAGCGCGGCGACCGCGTTCCTGCATCCCGCGCGAAAGCGGGAGAATGTCGAGGTGCACACGCAGGCGCACGCGACCACCATCATCTTCGAGGGCAAGCGCGCCGTCGGCGTGCGCTACATCAGGGGTGGCCGGGGTGGCACGCCGGTCGAGGTGCGTGCGCGCAAGGAGGTCATCCTGTCCGGCGGCACCTACAATTCGCCGCAGCTGCTGCAGCTCTCAGGCGTCGGATCGCCGGAGCTGTTGCAATCGCTCGGCATCACCGTGCGTCATGCGCTCCCGGGCGTCGGCGAGGGTTTGCAGGATCATTACGCGCCGCGCACGGTGGCGCGGGTCAAGGACATCAAGACCATCAACGAACTGCGGCAGGGTTGGCATCTCTGGTTCGAAGCGCTGAAATGGGCCACGACGAGGCGTGGCCTGCTGTCGCTGTCGCCGACCATGGTCTATTGCTTCTGGCATTCCGGCGAGACCACCGAGAGTTCCGACCTGCAGCTCACCTTCACGCCCGCAAGCTACAAGGAAGGCGTTCAGGGTCAGCTCGAGGACGAGCCGGGCATGACGGTGGCCTCCTGGCAGCAGCGGCCCGAGAGCCGCGGCTATGTCCGCGCCCGCTCGGCGGACCCGTTCGCGCCGCCGATCATTCAGACCAATTACCTGACCGCCGAGCTCGACCGCCGCGTCATCGTCGCCGGCATGAAGCTCGCGCGGCGACTGCTCAAGGCGGCGCCGCTGGCGCCCTATTACGCCCACGAGGATTTTCCCGGCCCGGGCGTTGACAGCGACGACGAATTTCTCGCCGCCGCCACGCAGCGCGGCACCACGACCTTCCACCCCGGATGCACCTGCCGCATGGGCCCGGCCGAGAGCACATGGGCCGTGGTCGACGACCAGTTGCGCGTGCACGGGCTGGAGGGCCTGCGCGTGATTGATGCGTCCATCATGCCGCGCATGATCTCCGCCAACCTCAACGCCTCGACCCTGATGATCGCCGACAAGGCCTCGGATTTGATCCGCGGACGGGGCGCGGCGGCGAGCTGAGCGTTGCCTGTCGTCCTAGTCCCGTGTTCGCTTTCGCAACATCGCGTCGTACTGCGCCTTGACCTCGGGTTCGGCGTTGTTGCCGAGAATTTCGTCCGTATCCGTGCTGCCGTCCAGACCTGGAGCTTCAGCAACCTGCGTGGCAAGGCGGTCGTAGGCGATGGCCTCGCCAACAAACGGCTCAAGATAATGGTCGAGAATGCCCTTTCCAGGACGTTCCAATTCGCCGGTCAATGCATTGAGATAGTCGATCTTGTTCGTTGCTGACCAGTCGATGTTGAAACCTGCGCGCTGCGCCAAGATCGAATGCACCGTCATGATTGTGCGTCCGTTGCCGTCCAGAAACGGATGGCCAAAAGCAAGATAGCCCATGACCTCGCCGGGCCTCGCGATCATGACGTCCTTGTTTTGACCGAGGCGCAGGCCGTGCTCGATCGCGGGGCGGATTTCGAAAGGGTTGGCAAAGATGACGGAGCCTTTGTTGATGGTCAGGAGTGGCGCGGTTTGGGTGCGATCTTGTCCAGCCCACGGGTAAACTGCGTCGAAAAGTGTCTTGTGGGTTTGCAAGACATCCTCGTAGCCAAGCTCCTTGCGCTTTGACAGCGCGGCGAACGCAGCGTCGATTCCCGTGAGGAACGAGGTGTGCTCGAGCCGTTTGACGATCGCGAGGTCTCTCTCTTTCGCAAAATTGCGGAGATAGCCCCGCGTCTCAAAATCGCCGAACGGATCAAAGGTCACGTTTGGCTTCGCGCAGATACTGGGCCTGAAGCTGAATGAGCTGATCGCGTGCGATGTGGCCGGCGCGTTGCAATGCAACCAGCAAGCACTCGATTTCGTCGAGTTGCACCGTGTCGCTGGAAAGACGCGTAATGTGGCTTGCGAGCAGGTCCGACTGCGTCGGTACGTACGCGACATGATACTTCGTCGCCATGTCTCGGATGAGAGCGGCGGTGGAACCTGCGATCAGCGTCTCGACGGCTCGGGCCATGATGTCTCCTGGCGGAAAGAATATAGCAGTGCCGACTGAAAATCCATGATTCGCGGTGATCATCTCTCGCCGATTCGCTGGCTAAGCCGTTGTTATCGCGATTGATTAATCGGATCGCCTTGACGAATCACAGGTTGGCGGCCAACCTTCGGAAGATAGGCCAGCTACTTCGTCCCGAACATCCGGTCGCCGGCGTCGCCGAGGCCGGGCACGATATAACCGTGATCGTTGAGTTTCTCGTCGATGGCGGCGGTCCAGATCGGAACGTCGGGATGCTCTTGCCGAAAGTGGGCGATGCCTTCGGGGGCGGCGAGCAGGCAGACGAAGCGGATGTCGCGGGCGCCCCTGGATTTCAGCAGCGTCGCCGCGGCGCAGGCGGAATTGCCCGTCGCGAGCATCGGATCCATCAGGACCACGGTTCGGTCGGACAGATCCTGCGGGGCCTTGAAGTAATATTCGACGGCCTGCAGGGTCTGCGGGTCACGATAGAGGCCGATATGGGCGACCCGCGCGGACGGCACGAGCGACAGCATGCCATCGAGAAAGCCCACGCCGGCGCGCAAGATCGGCGCCAGCGTCAGCTTTTTCCCGGCGATCACGGGGGCCTGCATCGGCGCGAGCGGGGTCTCGATCTCGATCATCTCCAGGGGCAGGTCGCGCGTGACCTCATAGCCGAGCAGCATGCCGATCTCGTTCAGCAGCTCACGAAAGCCCTTGATGGAGCGGTCACGCTGACGCATCAGCGTGAGCTTGTGCTGAACCAGGGGGTGACTGACGAGATTGACGCTCTGAGCTGCCATCTGTGCTGCCATGGGTCGCCGCTGCCTCGCTCGACTAGACTTCGCGCCGGCTGAGGAACGCCAGCCGCTCGAACAGATGGACGTCCTGCTCGTTCTTCAGAAGCGCGCCGTGCAGCGGCGGGATCAGCTTGCGCGGATCGCGCTCCCGCAGCATTTCCGGCGTGATGTCCTCGTTGAGCAGGAGCTTCAGCCAGTCCAGAAGCTCCGACGTCGAGGGCTTCTTCTTCAGTCCCGGCACCTCGCGCACCTCGAAGAAGATCCGCAGCGCCTCTTCCACCAGGCGCTTCTTGATGCTGGGGAAATGCACGTCGACGATTCTGCCCATGGTGTCGACGTCGGGGAACTTGATGTAGTGGAAGAAGCAGCGGCGCAGGAAGGCGTCCGGCAATTCCTTCTCGTTGTTGGAGGTGATCATCACGATCGGGCGCAGCTTCGCCTTGATGTTCTCGCCGGTCTCGTAGACGAAGAACTCCATGCGATCGAGTTCGAGCAGGAGGTCGTTGGGAAACTCGATGTCGGCCTTGTCGATCTCGTCGATCAGCAGCACCGGGCGCTGCTCGGAGGTGAAGGCGTCCCACAGCTTGCCGCGCTTGATGTAGTTTCCGATGTCGGAGACCCTCGCGTCGCCGAGCTGGCTGTCGCGCAGGCGCGACACCGCGTCATATTCGTAAAGTCCCTGCTGCGCCTTGGTGGTGGACTTGATGTGCCAGGTCAGAAGCGGCGCGCCGATCGCTTTTGCGACTTCCTCGGCCAGCACGGTCTTGCCGGTGCCGGGCTCGCCCTTGATGAGAAGCGGGCGCTCGAGCACGATCGAGGCATTGACGGCGATCTTGAGGTCGTCGGTCGCAACATAGTCCTTGGTGCCGGTGAATTTCATCTAAGTCCGAGCCTTGTTGTTCGTTCTTGAACGGCGTTCTGCGCCGGAACAGGAATGCGCGTCCGGGGCAAGCGCTCCGGCGGGGAGAGGAGCTTCAGGGAGATCGTCAGGCGCGTCTGACCAGCGAGAGGATGACGAGCACGATAACCGCGCCGATCGTCGCATTGACGATGTCGCGGATCGCGCTGCCGCCGAGACTGATGCCGAGCTGCGGCAGCAGCCAGCTCGCGACCAGTGCGCCGATGATGCCGATCACGATGTTGCCGATCAGCCCGAAACCGGCGCCGCGCACGATCAATCCGGCGAGCCAGCCGGCGATCGCGCCGATCACGAGAGCCGCTAAGATACCCATGGAGAAAGCCCCGCTGAAATCCTTGAAGGATCGATTTTAGATGAAAAAGCGCCCCGGTCTAGTGCCGTCGGTCCGTCCGGCCCAGCGCTAGCCCTTGACGTTCACTCCATGGCGGGCAATCTGCAAGTATGGCGCCTTGGGAGTGCTCACCCATCGCGCGCCACGGCGCAGTCAAAACCTGGATCCGGGACGACGGGCATGTTCCTGCAGTTTTTCACATCGCTGCGCGACGCGCAGGTCCCCGTGACCTTGCGCGAATACCTGACGCTGATGGAGGCGCTCGACGCCGACCTGGCCGAACAGACGGTGGAGAATTTCTACTATCTGTCGCGCGCGGCGCTGGTGAAGGACGAGCGCAATCTCGACAAGTTCGATCGCGTGTTCGGCACCGTGTTCAAGGGGCTGGAGAGCCTGCTCGACGCCATGGAGAAGGCGGACATTCCGGCCGAATGGCTGAAGAAGCTCGCCGAGAAATACCTGACCGAGGAAGAGAAGAAGCAGATCGAGGCGATGGGCTGGGACAAGCTCATGGAGACGCTGCGTCAGCGGCTCAAGGAGCAGCAGGGCCGGCACCAGGGCGGCAACAAATGGATCGGCACCGCCGGCACCTCGCCGTTCGGCGCCCACGGCTACAATCCCGAAGGCGTGCGCATCGGGCAGGAAAAGAACCGCAACAACCGCGCGGTGAAGGTATGGGACCGCCGCGAGTTTCGGGATCTCGACGGCAATGTCGAGCTCGGCATCCGCAACATCAAGATCGCGCTCCGGCGCCTGCGCAAATTCGCCCGCACCGGCGCGCCGGACGAACTCGACCTCGACACCACGATCAGGGAGACCGCCAATCACGGTTATCTCGACGTGCACATGCGGCCCGAGCGGCGCAATGCGGTCAAGGTGCTGGTGTTCTTCGACATCGGTGGCTCGATGGACTCGCATATCGAACAGGTCGAAGAGTTGTTCTCGGCGGCGAAAACCGAATTCAAGCACATGGAATATTTCTACTTCCACAATTGCCTGTATGAAGGCGTATGGAAACAGAACCGCCGCCGCTTCACCGACCGCACGCCGACCTGGGACGTGCTGCACAAATATCCGCACGACTACAAGGTGGTGTTCGTCGGCGATGCCTCCATGAGTCCCTATGAGGTCATGGTGCCGGGCGGCTCGGTCGAGCACGTCAACGAGGAGGCCGGATCGGTCTGGCTCGATCGCATCATCCGCACCTATCCGCACACGGTGTGGCTCAACCCGGTGGCGCAGAAACACTGGGATTATTCGGAATCGACCACCATCATCCGCCGCATCTTCTCCGAGCGCATGTATCCGATCACGATCGAAGGTCTGGAAGCGGCGATGAAGGAACTTGTGCGGTAAACGCAGTCGTCGTCATTCCGGACAGCCGCGAAGCGCTTGATCCGGAATCTCGATGTTATGAAACTCGATCGAGATTCCGGGTTCGCGCTCCGCGCGCCCCGGAATGACAGAAATTGAGAGGAAACATGATATGCCCCAGACCATCCATCGCGGGATCAAGGCCCTGATCGACGAGGCCAATGCCGAAATCGAAACCTTGAGCGCGGCACAAGCGATCACGGCGGCGCAGGACGCAAATATCGTGATCGTCGACATCCGCGATCCCCGTGAGATCGAGCGCGAAGGCCGCATCCCCGGCGCGTTCTCCTGCACGCGTGGCATGCTGGAATTCTGGATCGATCCGGCGAGCCCTTACGCCAAGCCGGTCTTCCAGGAGGACAAGAAATTCATCTTCCACTGCGCAGGCGGCATGCGCTCGGCGCTCGCGGCAAAGACCGCCCAGGACATGGGGCTGAAGCCGGTCGCCCATATCGGCGGCGGCTTTGCTGCATGGCGCGACGCCGGCGGCCCGGTCGAGACGTGGGAGCCGAAGAAACCGAAGGATTGAAAGTTCGTCACACGCGGGCTTGACCTGCGTGTCCATCGTTTCAAAGAAGATGGATTGCCGGGTCACGCCCGGCAATGACGATTGATCGAAATGCCGGAGCCTGCACCCATGACATCATCCACCGACGATCCGCTGGTCTCGACCGACTGGCTCGCTGCGCACCTGGACGATCCGAAGGTCAAGATCATCGACGCCTCCTTCAAGATGCCGGGGATACTGCCGCTGCCGAAGGACGACTATCTTGCCGCGCATGTTCCGGGCGCGGTGTTCTTCGATGTCGATGCCGTCTCGGACCACGGCAATCCACTGCCGCATATGTTTCCAAGTGCCGAACAGTTCGGCCGCGACGTCGGCGGGCTTGGTATCGGCAATGATGACACGGTTGTGGTCTATGATGCGGGTGGCTGGGTTGCCGGCCCCCGCGTCTGGTGGATGTTCCTGTCCTACGGCCACGACAAGGTCCGTGTCCTCGACGGCGGCCTGAAGAAATGGCGTGCCGAGGATCGGCCGGTGCAGAGTGGCGCGGTGACGCCAAAGCCCGTGACCTTCAGGGTGTCGTTCGATTCGAAACGCGTTCGCACCATCCAGCAGATGATCGACAACGTCGCGAGAGGTGCCGAGCAGGTGATCGATGCCCGATCAGGCGAGCGATTCGAGGGCGGTGTTGCTGAGCCCCGGCCCGGGCTGCGGTCTGGTCACATCCCCGGCAGCCGCAGTCTTCCCTATAACGACCTCTTCGATCCCAAGACCGGCGCCATGAAGCCGCTCGATGATCTGCGAAAGGCATTCGCGGGCGCCGGTGTCGACACCGAAAGGCCGATCGTCACCACATGCGGCTCCGGCGTCTCCGCGCTGGTCTTGACGCTGGCGCTCTACCGCATCGGGGTGCGCGACATGGCGCTCTACGACGGATCCTGGGCCGAATGGGGCCTGCCCGACGGGCCGCCGCTCGCGACTGGCCCGGCCTGACAACGGCAGCGGCGCGCATTTTCGCGGGAAATTCCGCTCAACCAAGACCAGGCTCAGCGCGCCTGCGCAGCGGCGCCGGACGGCTCCATCAAGAACGGCGGGGGGAATTGTTGCTGCTGCGGCTGTTGCTGAACGGCGGCATGCTGGGTGACGCGGGGGCGCTGTGCCAGCCGACGGTGTTCCTTGGCGCGCCGCGCCCGCAAACGCTTCCGGATCGAGTCCGTGTCGGATGCGGTCTCTGTCGAGCCATTCGACGCCTTCCGCGGCGCTTGCACGTGGCTGGCTTCGGGCGGTCCGCCGAGTGTCGCGATCATCGCAGCCAGAGGGTCAGGCTGCGGCCGCGGTTGTGGCTCCGGAGCCGGCGTATTCATCGGCTCGGACGGTGCAGGCGACGGCTCGGCCGCCTTGGGTGTTGCATCCTCTGATGTCGCAGTCTTGGTGTCGCGTTCGCTTGCGGGAACTTGTGCCGGTGAAGAGGAGCGCTCGATCGTCGCCGGTCCCTCACCAAGGGAACTTTGGGATTTGCCATCCTCAATCTTGGCCGGTTCCGGCACCGGAGGTTCGGTCTTCGCGGCGGCCTCGGGCGGCGTTGGTTCCGGCGCGGCTCGTTTCTGGGCGTCCGGCGCGCTGAGCGCCGCGGACTTCTGGGGTTCTGGTGCGGGGCTGGGGGTGGCTGCCGGCTCGGGCGCGGCGGCAGCCGAGAGCGCGTCGTCCTGCCTCTGCGGCGCGACCGGTTCGCTGACTGGCTCTTTAGTGACGTCCGTGGTCGCTCCTTTGGCCTCCGGCTCGACGACCTGCAGCAGCGCCAGAACGGGCCTGCTGGCCTCGTTTTGCTGTCCGAACATCGTCTCCGGCGTGCCGCGCCAGGACGGTTTGCTAGCGAACTCCTCGTGTGCCGCGCGCAACAGGGCAGCTGCGCCGAGGCCAAAGACCAATATCGAAAAGCATAATACGATCGCAGCGAACAGGAAACGAAACCCGGGGAGCATTGACGGACAGTTCCGCCTTGGCAGGTGACTGCGAAGGCCCTTGTGCCATTGGGAACGCGGTGACCACAAAACCTGCTTGCGATGGCGCTGCGTCGGAGCGCGCGCCCGTTGCAGCGAATCAGGCTGACTTGAGGATATCGCAAGCTCACTGTGACTTATGTTAATTTCAGGAGCGCCGATCGGCCATGCCCGTGCGGCGCCGCATTTTGCCAAACGGTGCGGCTTCCCTGCAACGCGATGCGCGTCGATCACAAATTACCGAAATCAGCACAAAACGGCCCGATTTGACTTGAATGCGCCGCTATCTTCCTCCATTTGCCCATTAACGGTCCGGTGCCGGCTTGGGGATTATACAAGAGCGATGATGATCAAACGCATTCTGACGATTTGCGCTGCCGCGGCGGCTGGCACGGCGGGGATTTCGCTCGTGCAGGCGCAGCAGGCCTATCCCGCTCCTCCGGGGTCGGTCTATACGGCTGCGCCCCCCGCCTATCCCGAATACCGCCGCGGGCCCGGTGCGCCCGATTTCGATGCGCTCGAGGACGACGAGGCCCCGGCCGGGCTGCCGCCGCCGGGTCCGGTGATGTCGCCGGACGATCCGCGCTACGGACGGCCCGCCGGTCGGCCGGTCTATTCCGACCGCGGCGCGCCCATGGGTCCGGTGGTGTCTCCGGATGATCCGCGCTATGGCCGGCCTGCCGGTCCGCCGCCGGTGTACTCCGATCGCGGTGCGCCGATGGGTCCGGTGATGTCTTCCGACGATCCTCGCTACGGCCGCCCCGCCGGTCCGGCTGTGATCTATGCCGATCGGCCCGGGGCTGAGCCGCAGGGCTATGGCAACGGCGCGCCGAATGGCGACAACGGCATCCAGCGTCCGCCGGGATCTGTCGGCCCATCCACCAATGTGACCGGGGCGGTGCAGCCGCCCGTGGGCGCGGACGGCAAGCCGATGACGGTAGCGGCGCTGCCACCGGAGGAGCAGCCGGATGCGGGCGCCGTTCAGCTGCCGCCGAACTTGCGCCGGCAGGAGGTGGCTTTCGTCACCAAGGAGCCGGCCGGCACCATCGTCGTCGATACGCCCAACACGTATCTCTATTACGTGCTGGGTAACGGACGCGCGGTCCGCTACGGCGTTCGCGTCGGCCGTGACGGTTTCACCTGGACCGGTGTGCAGAAGATCCGGAAGAAGACGGAATGGCCGGATTGGTTCCCGCCGACCGAGATGATTGAGCGGCAGCCCTATCTGCCCCGCTTCATGGCCGGTGGTCCGGGCAACCCGCTCGGCGCCCGTGCCATGTATCTGGGCTCGACCGTCTATCGCATCCACGGCACCAACCAGCCCTCGACCATCGGCAAGTTCGTCTCGTCCGGCTGCATCGGCATGCTGAACGACGACGTCTCCGACCTGTTCGACCGCGTCAAGGTTGGCACCCGGGTCGTGGTGATGCCCGGCGGCCCGCCACCGGCAACCGCGACGGCGTCAGCGGCCCCCGTGCCGGGCACGACTGGTAGCGCGCCTGCCCAGGTCTCAGGAGCGATCCCGGGAATGCAGCCCGCCGTGGTGCCGCCGCTGCCCGCGCCGGTGACGGTACGCTAACCGGTCCAGCAGGGAACCCTCGAAGGCGCGCCTAGGCGCGCTTTTTTTTTGCGTTTTGCAACGCTGGTCCGGGCTTTTGCGTTTGAGAGATTGCAAGCCGCCGCGATGCCCCGCGAAACGCACCAGATCCATCAGCGGTTGAAGCACGCGCAAGTCTGTTGCTGTCCGGCGGCCGCGCTTTGCTGATGCGTCGTGCTACGAAATAGAAGGAACTCACCATGCGAATCTTCATTGCAGGCGCCACCGGCGCCGTGGGTCGTCCGCTCGTTTCCGCATTGGTTGGGGCGGGTCATTCCGTCGTGGGTCTGACCCGCAGTCCCGCGAACGCGGACGCCATCAGACGGATGGGCGCGGAACCCGTCGTGGCCGACGGCCTCAATGCCGGCGCCATTCGCGCGGCTGTCGCTGCCGCGGAGCCAGAGGTCATCATTCATGAAATGACCGACCTGTCCGGCGCGGTTGATTTTCGCCATTTCGATCGCACCTTTGCAAATAGCAACCGGCTAAGGACGCTGGGAACGGATTATCTGCTGGCGGCCGCGCGTGAGGTGGGCGTCAAACGCTTCATTGCCCAGAGCTTCTGTGGCTGGACGTTCGCGCGCGCGAACGGTCCCGTCAAAACGGAAGCAGATCCGCTTGATCCAGACGCGCCGAAGGAACTCCGTCCGACGCTCGAAGCGATAAGGTACCTGGAGCGGTCCGTTACCGGCTCGTCAATGCCCGAGGGCATCGTGCTGCGCTATGGGTCATTCTACGGTCCTGGGACGGGCACGTTCGATCGCGCCATGATCGATCAGATACGTCACCGACGCGTCCCGTTGATCGGTGACGGCGCCGGCTGGTGGTCGTTCGTTCATGTCGACGATGCGGCTGCGGCGACGGTCCTGGCCATCGAGCATGGCAAGGCCGGCAACATCTACAATATCGTCGATGATGATCCTGCACAGGTCAGCGAGTGGCTTCCGGCGCTCGCCGGGATTCTCGGCGCCAAGCCGCCGTTTCATCTGCCGGCCTGGATCGCCCGCCTGGCGGCCGGCGAGCACATGGTTGTAATGATGACAGACGTGCGGGCGGGGTCGAATGTCAAGGCGAGAAGGGAACTCGGTTGGCAGCCCGCGCACAGGTCGTGGCGTCAAGGATTCGCGGAAGCTGCCGAGCAATCGTTCGGCCAGAAATCCGCGGCATGAACCGGTTCGCAAACATATCCGGCCTGCTCCCGTGCGAACTTCGGAATCAAGAAAGCACTAGACGAGCCGCCGCGGCGGCTCGCCTTTGGTCCAGGCATCGATGCATTCGACCATCTGGCCGTAATGCGCGCGAAAACTTTCCTCGGTGACATAGCCGAGATGCGGCGTCAGCACGAGATTGTCGAGTTTGCGGAACGGATGGTCGACCGGCAGCGGCTCGACCGAGAACACGTCGACGGCGGCGCCGGCAATTCGCTTCTCGCGCAGGATGTCCAGCAGCGCACCTTCGTCGACGATCGGGCCGCGCGCGGTGTTGACGAGGTAGGCGGTCGGCTTCATGCGGGCGAGGTCGGAAGCTCCCACCAGCCCGCGCGAGCGCTCGCTCAGCACCATGTGGACGGTGATGATGTCGGCGGTCGAGAACAGTTGCTCCCTGGTCGCGTAGCCGACGCCTGCGGCCTCGCACCGCTCCGGCGTCAGGTTCGGGCTCCAGGCAATCACGTTCATGCCGAACGCCTCGGCGAGACCCGAAACCTTGGCCCCGAGCTTGCCGAGCCCGACGACGCCGAGCGTCCGGCCCTCGATCTCTATGCCGATGTGTTTCTGCCAGGGCTCGCCGGCATGCATGCGCGCGCTCTCGCGCCCGATATTGCGGGTCAGTTCGAGGATCAGGCCCATGGCGAGGCCCGCGGTGGGGTCGCGGCCCCCTTGCGTTCCGCAGATCACCACGTTCCGGCTCTTCGCCGCTTCCATGTCGATGGCGGCATTGCGCATCCCCGAGGTGACCAGGAGTTTAAGCTTGGGCAGCGCCTCGAACAGGGCGCGTGGGAACGGCGTGCGTTCCCGCATGGCGCAGACGATCTCGAAATCGGAAAGCGCGCTGGCGGCAACCTGTTCCGAGGCAAACGGATGATTGAACGTCGTGACGTCGACCCGGTCGCCGATTTTCGACCAGTCCGCCAGCGTCGGAGCCACGTTGAAATAATCGTCGAGGATTGCACAGCGCAGACGCGTCATCGGAAAGATCCGTTCATGGCGAGGGCAACGACGGGAAAGCGTCGTTCAAGGAGCGCCATGGTCGCGCGCAATCAAGGGGTGCGCAAGCACCCCCGCCTAAAATGTCGGCTGGATCAGGTCGAATGCGGCCTGGACTGCCCCAGGTGCTTGGCGCGCCAGGCCGGACCGGGTCCGCGCATGTAATGCAGTTCCGGCCGGTAGGGGTCGAACGCCTTGGCGTAGAGCTGGCGCCAGAACGCCTTCAGCTCGGCAAACGCGCTGGCCTCGCCGGCGCGGCCTTGGATCGGAGCGGAGAAAGAGGCGGACGTGATGGTGGCCATGACGCGTTCTCGCTGTTTTCGCGCGCGGCTTTTGCCGCTTGGGAGCGCTTTTTCGGCGCTGAAAACGAGTTTTGGCCCGATTTATTAAAAGACAGTTTCAATTGTCGGGGTCTCGCCGCGTAAGGTGTCGAGACCGTATTCATCCGTGGTGAACGGACGGAAAACATTGCCCTTTCGATCCGCCGTCGTTACATCAGCGGCAGTAAATTCCCGGACAATCCAACGGCTTTCAAGAGATCGCGATGGCGCGCCAATTCGTCTATTTCATGCAAGGGCTGACCAAGAGCTACCCGACCCGCAAGGTGCTCGATAACGTCCATCTGTCGTTCTATCCGGACGCCAAGATCGGCGTGCTCGGCGTCAACGGCTCCGGCAAGTCGACGCTGCTCAAGATCATGGCCGGCATCGACAAGGAATACACCGGCGAGGCCTGGGTCGCCGAGGGCGCGCGGGTCGGCTATCTCGAACAGGAACCGCAGCTCGACGCAGCCAAGTCCGTGCGCGAGAACGTCATGGAGGGTGTCGCCAAGCAGAAGGCGATCCTCGATCGCTATAATGAACTGGCGATGAACTACTCCGACGAAACCGCCGACGAGATGACCAAATTGCAGGACGAGATCGAGGCCCAGGGCCTGTGGGATCTCGACAGCAAGGTCGATCAGGCGATGGACGCGTTGCGCTGTCCGCCCGACGATGCCGATGTCACGAAACTCTCCGGCGGCGAGCGCCGCCGCGTCGCGCTTTGCAAGTTGCTGCTGGACCAGCCCGAGCTGCTGCTGCTGGACGAGCCGACCAACCATCTCGACGCCGAGTCGGTGTCGTGGCTGGAAGGCCATTTGCGCAACTATCCCGGTGCGATCCTGATCGTCACCCACGACCGCTACTTCCTCGACAATGTCACGGGCTGGATTCTCGAGCTCGACCGCGGCAAGGGCATTCCCTACGAGGGCAATTATTCGTCCTGGCTGGTGCAGAAGCAGAAGCGCCTCGAGCAGGAGGGCCGCGAGGAGGCCGCGCATCAACGCACGCTGGCCCGCGAGCAGGAATGGATCGCGGCCTCGCCGAAGGCGCGCCAGGCCAAGTCCAAGGCGCGCTACCAGCGTTACGAGGACCTCCTGAAGAAGGCGAACGACAAGCAGGCCCAGACCGCGCAGATCACCATTCCGGTGGCCGAGCGGCTGGGGCAGAACGTCGTCGATTTCGACGGGCTGACGAAAGGTTTCGGCGAGCGCCTCCTGATCGACGACCTCACCTTCAAGCTGCCGCCTGGCGGCATCGTCGGCGTGATCGGCCCGAACGGCGCCGGCAAGACCACGCTGTTCCGCATGATCACCGCCCAGGAGAAGCCGGACAAGGGAACCATCACCGTCGGCGAAAGCGTGCATCTCGGCTATGTCGACCAGTCGCGCGACTCGCTCGACGGCAAGAAGAACGTGTGGGAGGAGATTTCCGGCGGCAACGAACTGATCCTGCTCGGCAAGCGCGAGGTCAATTCGCGCGGCTACTGCTCCTCGTTCAACTTCAAGGGGGCCGATCAGCAGAAGAAGGTCGGCGCATTGTCGGGCGGCGAACGCAATCGGGTACATCTCGCCAAGATGCTCAAATCCGGCGCCAACGTGCTGCTGCTCGACGAGCCGACCAACGATCTCGACGTCGACACCTTGCGCGCGCTGGAAGAGGCGCTGGAGGATTTCGCCGGCTGCGCCGTCATCATCAGCCACGACCGCTGGTTCCTCGACCGCATCGCCACCCACATCCTGGCCTTCGAGGACGACAGCCACGTCGAATGGTTCGAAGGCAACTTCCAGGACTACGAGAAGGACAAGATGCGCAGGCTGGGGCAGGACTCCATCATCCCGCATCGCATGAAGTACAAGAAGCTGACACGGTGAGCCGACTTCTGATATCGCCGAATCTGTCGAGAAAGCTGCGCGCGCGGGGAAGCGCATCGTGAAGGAACTGCTTTGGTTCGCGCAGCCAAAGTCCCTCGATCTGCCGCGAGCGCTGTTCCGAGACCAGGACGTCGGTCGGCACGTCCACCAGCGTCGCGTCCCAGCCGGGAAAGAACCGTCGCGCGCGCTTGAAGTCGAACGCGAGCAGGCGCTGTTCGGTCGTGAGGCCGTGATAGTCGAATGCGTTGATCCCGTCCGTCACATAGATGTGGTTGCCGGTGAAACCGGCGGCGGGCTTGATCCAGCGGGCATGAAAGCCGAAGTCCGGATAGCGTTCGAGGAACGCAAAGGCCAGGACATGGCAGGCGCCGTTGGCGAAGAAGTGCCGGTCGGGCCGATGCCAGCGGCGGAGCGGATCACCCTTCACGTTGACCTTCGGGAAGAACATG
>WNGQ01001600.1_pt1 | contig 26828 bp, 20 predicted proteins | sample 5407661 | NCBI WGS metagenome assembly WNGQ01 (sample SAMN13153382, study PRJNA577476) | soil metagenome | isolation source: 60 cm soil or saprolite under Garry oak tree replicate 2 | place: USA:California | collected 2016-06-15 | reverse complement strand
GCCGATTCGTCCACCACTTAGATAAAGTAAACACACCCCCAAACGGGAAAGACAGCCCTGAAAGGAAATATGACTAGAGATTACAATAAACAACGACGAGACAACGTGCGCCCGTTCTCTCGTAACCAATCCTCAAACAAGCCTGGAGCTGAGCGATCTCCACGCCAGGCTCGCCCTCGTCTTAATCGTGAAACAGTAGATCGCGCATGGGAGTCTGGAGCACCGAGTAGACATGCTGACTATCGTACACGTAGCAGCAGTAGCAGTCAGCCCCCACGGAACAGGTGGAACAATAACCAGCCATCAGAGCATGCTCAACATGGCCGCAGACCCTCCGGCAACCGCCCGAACAGTGATAGGAGCTTTGAGCATACTCCCAACGGTAACGCAGGCCCTCGCTCTCGATCTTTTGACTCAAACAGGCGCAATCTTGACGACCGCCGGAGCTACTCTGATGGTCCCAATAGAAATGGAGCCCGCCCAGGGTTCCGCGACAATTCACGACATCATGAACAACGTCCTCAATTTCGTGACAATGATCAAAGCCGGGGTTATCAACGACCTGGCTCCAGACGTTATGACCCGCAGCCACGCGACTTTAACGCGAATAATCGTTCTCCGCGCAATGCTGACCGGCAGCCAGGTAATGTTAAACGGGATAATCGCTCTCCACGCAGCTCTGATGGCCCTGACCGGTCTTCTTACAGAACTCAGCGGCCTGGTACACAAAATCCCCGCTGGCAGAGTCGCCCTGCGAGGCAACACGGCAATTCTTTTCAGGATCAACAGCCTTTCAACGAGTGGGCACCAGAAAATGAGCAGTTTGAAGGGGATTACGAACGTTTTGATGGCCCGAAGTATCAAAGACGCCCGGCGGCTCAACCTTATCGGAGAGGTAAAGCTCCTGACAGGGCGCAACCCGAGGCAGAAGAACGGCATGTCACTCGTCTACCTGACGGGCGTGTTCTCAAAGGATCTCGCCCGGCCCAACGTAGAAATGCCGAGTTCTGGACGGGAGTAGCAGATGAGACTGAAAACTTGATTGATCAGGTCCACTCCGACTCAACCTCTACTGGGAAGCAAGCAGATCAGCAGCCTGAAGAAGCTCTCCAGGAGACGCCCGCGCAAGGAAAAGATACACCGATGGCCCAGCGCAAACCACGAGTTCGTGCTGCCAGCGCTGTAAAACGTGAGAGAAAGCCTGGCGCGAAGAAGGGGGAAGCCAGGACGCGCCCCACAGTTCTCAAGCCGTCGCAACGCGGCTTTAAATGGCCGACTTCATAGACTCTTGGTAAGACTACAGGGTTAGCAGCATGCTTTATCCCAGCTATCTCAATCTTTACACAACGGGCGAACTAGCTCATAGAGCGGAACTAGCCTGGGAGATACTAAAACAATGCACCATCTGCCCGCAGAACTGCCGCTGTAACCGGATCGCCGGCAAAACGGGGGTGTGCCGTTCTGGCACTGAAGCCATTGTTGCCTCCTGGAATATTCACCGCCGCGAGGAGCCGCCGATTAGCGGCTCACGCGGAGCTGGCTCAATTTTCTTTGGCTACTGCCAGGCTCGCTGCACCTATTGCCAGAATTTCCCGCTGAGCCAGGGAGGATTAGGTCACCGCGTCGGTCCAGAACGACTGGCGGACATGATGCTCTACCTGCAAAAGAAACGCTGCCACAACCTTGACTTCGTCACGCCCACCCACTTTGTACCACAGATACTAGCCGCACTGGTTGTTGCTTGCGGCAGGGGACTACGCTTGCCCATTGTATATAACTGCGCCGGCTATGAAAACCTGGAGACGCTTAAACTGTTAGACGGCGTTGTCGATGTCTACCTGCCTGATGCCAAATATTCCGACAATAAAAACGCGCTTCGCACCTCAAAGATGCCGCGCTACGTCGATCACAATCAGATCACGTTGCGTGAAATGCACCGGCAAGTCGGCCCACTACAGCTTGACGAAGAGGGTATAGCACGTCGTGGGCTCCTCATACGTCACCTCGTCATGCCCGAGGATATTTCAGGAACACGCGAAGTGCTGCGTTGGATAGCAGAGGAATTAGGGCCTGATACGCCTGTCAGTCTAATGGACCAATACTTCCCCGCCTGGAAAGCAGTGAACGACCCGGTACTGAATCGCCGCCTCACCTGGACCGAATACCGGGCAGCCATAGATGCACTCGAAGAGTTTAAGCTGGACGCGGGCTATGTACAGGAAGACCTGATGGAGCTAGACACAACCTCTAATGTCTAGAGTATAGCCTCCCCTCGATTGGTTGAGGCGTGCTATAATCTGACAGACGCTATTTGCAGATATTCAGCTAAGATCGGTACGAGAGAGACGATGTGCGCTGTGCACATGCCGTTTCTCCTGCAGGCACGTGCCTAAAACTATGCAGGCATGTACTGGAGATATCCAAAATGGAGAGAAGCGCAATGAATGAAACGGCCACGTTGAGCCGCCTGTTTGCCAACATTCAACCTGATCTCGACCAGGTGGATGTCACTTTTGAAGAGCGAGCAACCTCTGGACTCGACATCCTCAATTCTGCCTCGATGCATGCGCTTGGAGCGCCTGGCAAACGCCTCAGGACAGCACTCACACTACTTTCAGGCAAGATGAAAACGTATCGCTTTGATAAATTATTGCCTTTGAGCGTCGCCTTCGAAATGGTACACCTGGCGACGCTTATTCATGATGACATTGTAGACAATGCCAAGACGCGGCGCGGTAATCCAACCGTCAATGCCGTGTGGGGCGACCATATCGCTATTCTCCTCGGAGATTACTACTTCGCGAAGACAGCGGGATTGATTGCTGACATCAATGATAATCGCATCGATCACCTCTTTTCAGATACAGTGGCGACTGTCTGCGAAGGTACCATCATGGAAATGATGACGGCTGGACGCATCGATCTCACACTCGAAAGTTATTATGAGAAGATCAAAAACAAGACAGCCTGTTTGATTGCTGCCTGTTGCAAAGGTGGGGCCATTGTCAGCCATGCCACAGAAGAGGAGATTGCTCTACTCTACGCATATGGGCTGAACCTCGGCATTGCATTTCAAATTATTGATGATGTGCTGGACTATACAGAAGACCAGGCAACAATTGGCAAGCCTGCCGGCAATGACTTACGCCAGGGCATGGTTACATTACCATTGATTTACGCTTTGCAAGAACAGCCCCAGAATGGACTTCATCAACAAGTACATAGGCTGCTCAATGGAACGTCCCATAAAGACGAAGATATCCGTTCAGTCGTCAATTGGGTCAATAGGGGCCCGGGGGTGGTGCGATCGCTTGCTGATGCCCATGTCTACGGGAACAAAGCACGAGAGGCTTTGTATTACTTTCCAGTTTCGCACAACCGAGATGTACTGGACGAGTTGATCGACTTTGTCGTGTCACGCAGACACTAATGAATAGAGCGATTTCTATGAATGCAAAGGTCGCATTGCTCGCATATATGATCTAATGAATCATTTGATGAGTTTTGGGTTGGATGGACGATGGCGGGCATTCGCCGCACGCTACCTGGCATTAAGCACCGGTGAATTGGGACTCGACCTGGGTACCGGCACGGCAGATCTTTCCATAGCCGTTATTCGTCGCTCTGGGCCAGGCACACGCATGATTGGCATGGATATCACACCAGAGATGCTTGATCAAGGCCGTATCAAACTCGCACGCTTAGGACTACAGGACCGTATTGACCTGCGTTTTGGGGATGCCGAGCATATCGATTTGCCAGATAATAGCGTTGATGGCTGCTGTTCCGCTTTCACAGTACGTAACCTGACCGATATTCGGCAAGGGTTCCGGGAAATGCTGCGCGTGGTGCGCCCGGGAGGACGCGTAGTTTGCCTGGAGATCAGTCATCCTCCCGGCAAAATTTTCGGTACCCTTTTCCACTTCTACTTCTACCGGTTTGCTCCATTGTTTGGTACAATCATTGGAAAGGCCTTTGAGGAATATAACTACCTGCCGCATTCCCTCACCAGCTTCCCCGATGCACCGGCATTGAAAGCAATCATGGAAGAGGTTGGTTGGAGCGATGTACGTTTCTATCGCCTCACCCGCGGCATTGTAGCGGTCCACTCAGGGACAAAGAAAATATAACTGTTGAGCATTCCACAACATTAAACCTGTTGGGGTTTCACTCCCCAGACAGAGAGGAAGTACCATAAACTACAGTAATCGGCAGATGCCATCTCTGTTAAAGCCTGCCCATACACCCGATCGACCTCTTCTTGCGTGGTAACTCCCATTTTGATCAGAAATGGTTGCAACAATTTAAGGAAGACCCTGGTATTCTGATACTGGCTTAGATGATCTTCAGTGCCTATAGAAGAGTCAAGTACATATGCTGCTTTTTGGATATCCTGGTAACCTGTGTCGCGCAGGAAACGTCCTAAGAAAGGCGTAATGCCAACGTGACGCCCATCAGGAGAAAAGCTCTGTCCAGCTAGCTGCATAGCCTTTGTCAGCCATCCGCCAAGTTTCTCACACCCTGGGCTGTTACTCAAAGGATACTCAGGTTCGGTGAGACGGATAACTCTACCAGGTCGAATGATGCGCAAACACTCTTGCATAAATTGTGGCCATACTGCTGGGGGCATAAAACCTGAAATAAAACGAGCATTGACGAAGTCAAAGGAGTTATCGGGAAAATCAAGTGTCTCCAGCGCATTCATGACCTTGAAACTAACGTTGTTTAAACTTTGAATATATGCTTGATAACGGGCATATTCGATCATTAATGTACTGATATCAATCCCTACCACCCGTTTCTCAGGGTACACATGAGCCACATCAAGCACCCAACCTCCTGGTCCACAACTGATATCGAGGATGTCGTGAATATTATGAACAAGATCAAGTTGCTCAGGCAAAAGGCTGCCCATCATCTTGGTGATAATACGATCTTGATTGGTCAGGCGAGCCATTTCCGCCGCATTTTCCGCATCAATAAAATAGGTGTTTTCGCTTTGGGATGAATCTGCCGGTGTTGTCATAGATAAAGCATCCTTCTTCGCTGACAGTAGTACTTTGGTTCATGCTGATACTGCTCTAAGGCGGTACTCAGCGATACCCTTCTGCAGTTTTTTTCCTGACCTATTTGCCGATTATAGCTATTATACAGGATTGATCATCATATCGCAATGCATTTAATGCATTTTCTTATCTTGACACATAACGCTTAGATCATTTACACTCATAAGGGGATTACCTTCGCGACGGAGGTAGAAAGGGTTACTTGTGTATGGACGGCCAGATACATACAAAAACCTATGACTGCACCATGCTTGAGCATATGCCTATAGGAGTGGCATTGTTCGATGCACAAGACTTAGGGCTGCTTGCCGCCAATACTCTCTTTCTTACCTTCATAGATACATTCCTCGACCCAACCTGGAAAAATGGGCGAGCTATTGGACATTCTCTCATCGAATATTTACCCGAGGCAAAAGAAACTGGAGTAGTAGCGATCTTTCGTAGAGTGGCAAAGACGGGTATCCCGTACAGCGCAGGAGAGTTTGCATTTTCAGGCTTTGAGAGCGGCATCACTTATTGGAACTGGACGCTCGACCCAATACGGGATAGTGACGGGCGCGTTGTTCAATTGATACAAACTGCAACCGAGATAACTGCACAGGTTCTGGCACGCCAGGAAGCAGAACGTGTACATGCAGCACTTAGTCAAACCAATCGCATAGCGGAGACAGATCGCAAACGGCTACAGGTCATTGAAGCAGTTGCGCACAGCGTGCGAGAGTCACTGGACGCCGATAATATCAGTATGGCGGCAATCAAAGCGGTTAACACTTATTTTGATGCATTGCATGTATATATTCACATTGCAAACCCAACCCAGAAGACTTTAGAGTTGCTTCACATTCACCCCGTTCCTGCTAAAAAACCATCATTTAGCAGTGTACAACATATCCCCTATGACAGCTCATTTCCTATTGCACAGGCTTACAAACAACATAACCCCATCATTATAGAAAACCTGCAAACCGCTCCCAGCCTGGGCATCATAGACAGTAGCAATGCGTTCGTAATGAGCGGTGGGCATGGGTGCGCTTGCATACCACTCTGGTTCGGAGATACTTTTGAGGGAACCCTGACGGCAGTTTTCAAAGAATGCATTTCAGAGGACGGCCCTGAGGTCCAGGCATTAGTGGGAAGTGGAATGTATATTGCAGCAGCCTTAGCGCATGCACGTCTTCACAGGACAGTCGAGAACGAACGCAAGCGACTGCGGGCCGTACTTGATCAGTTGCCCGAAGGTATTCTTATCACCGAAGCCTCTAATGGCTGTATCAGCTATGCCAATGCAGCGGCAGCAAACATCTTAGGCATCCCTGTAACAAGCTTGACCGGTATTCCACTTAACCGGCATCCCCAAATCCTGGCACTCATCCACGACGCTTTGCCCATCCCCCAGGCAGAATTGCCGGCCACTGGCACGTCTAACTACACTCAGACGGCATACAAGGAGAATATAGCCACCAGGATAAATAATCATCAAATCTTTCCCTGGCATTTCGCAGTAATCCGCGCGCTCGGTGGAGAGACCATCAGCAGCCAGGAAGCAATGGTGGTCAGACCAGACGGCAATAAAGTTATTACACTTAGCTCCAGCGCTCCTCTGCGTATAGAGGGTGGTGACATTACCGGGGCGGTTATCGTTTTTCAAGATGTCACCGCTCAGAAAAGCATCGAGCAACAGAAAAATGAATTTCTCTCCATTGCCAGTCATGAACTACGCACTCCCATTACTGCCATCCAGGGCTTTGCAGAAATCTTGCAAATGAACGCAACACAAGAACAAAGCCTCAGTTCGCAAAGCTTACGAGCCCTTACTTTCATTAATGAACAGAGCCAAAGTCTAACCCGCTTGATCGAGGAAATGCTCGATCTTACACGCATCGAAAATGCGCAATTGCTGCTCAACCTCGCTCCCCACGATCTTATTAGTACAATCAAGCATGTTATAGATACTCAAGCAACTGCAGACACAAACCACAACTTCCAGTTTGTGCTGGAAGGGCTTCAAGTTACAGATACATTGATAGGCGTTTTTGATGAGAATCGCTTTGTGCAGGTCCTGAACAACCTGATCAGTAATGCCATCAAGTATAGCCCGGCTGGCAGTAGGATTGAGGTGGGACTACGCTATTTGCCGGCTACTCCCCATGAGGCATTGATTTGGGTCAAAGATTCCGGTATCGGCATAGCAGCTAACGAGCTACCACATATCTTTAAACGTTTTCACCGTGCTAGCGGGCTTGACCGTTCTATTAGTGGATTAGGCATTGGGCTTTACCTGGTCCAAGAAGTGGTCACGCGCCATCGCGGTCGTGTTTGGGCTGAAAGCACCGAAGGTAGCGGCTCAACATTCTATGTGCAGTTCCCTCTTAAGAGCAAGTAGGCATAAAGCCTCCTTTTGCTGCTCACCGACTTTCACAGAAGCGCACATTATCGCAACAAAAGCCCACGTTAGTACGTCATACATAATGTCGCCAAAGGGTGTCTCCTCTCATTTAAAAATTGATAGATAGGACCATACAATGCAGATATGTAACTATCCAGGACTTCTCTCTACCTTGAAATGCGACCCTGCAACGCCGCTAGCGCGCCTACTGCTGCCGCAGTCAGCAGGGTCGAACGGTAGTACCTTGAAATGCGACCCTGCAACGCCGCTAGCTTTACCTCTAGCGCTGGCTCTCATGGTTGCCTATTTTTTCTTTCCTGCAAGCGCATCAGCCCATACAGTACAGGCAAGCGCTGCCACCAGGAGCGGACCGGCATTTCAAGTGAACGCTGGTTTTAATTCACGCTATAGGGATGGAAACTGGGTTCCTGTACAAATCTCACTCAGTAATAACGGCCCAGATTTCGGTGGCATGCTTTCAATCGCTGCTCCATCTCCTTTTGGTGGGCCGGGTAATCCAACATCCACATACAAAAAGACCATTACTCTGGCCAATGGTGCCCAGAAACAGGTAACCATGTACGTACCGCTGAATTTCGGCGCGCCAGGCAGCACTCAAAGCATCAAAATAAATTTGCTTGACGATAACGGAAATGTCGTTCGTTCGCAAACGAGCACCCTCACCTCAGTTGGGGAGAACGACGTCTTCGTTGCAGTTCTCTCTGATCAAAATCTCGGCTTTAACGCTCTCTACAGTATCTCACTACCTAATCAGGGCGGCTCAATGGTCGTGGAGCCATTAAACGCCAGCATTATGCCTGACACGGCAACCATTCTCAAAAACTTTAACCTCATTGTACTTGATAACTTCACTACCAGTAATCTGAGCAATGACCAACTTGCTGCTTTACAAACCTGGGTCAATCAAGGTGGGGCGCTCATCGAGGTTGGCGGCCCGGAATGGCGGCGTACGCTCAGCACACTTCCCACCAGTTTGTTGCCGGCTACAATAAATGGGACCAGCACACTGCCTGCAGGCACTCACCTCTTGCCCATCGGTGGCCCTACCGGTGGAGACCTTCGCCAGGGGGCGATGCCAGGGACCGTAAATGCGCCAGTAATAGTGAGTACAGCAACCTTAGCTCAGGCAAACAATAGCGATCTACAAAGCGCAACTATCCTTGCCGCGAGTTCAACACCGCTCATCGTCCAGGCACATCAAGGACAGGGCATCATTTGCTACCTTGCATTTGATCCCACCCTTGCTCCCATTATCAATTGGCCTGGTGCCGGTGTACTCTGGAAAGGCCTGATTCTTCGCGCACTAGGCGATGGGGTGCTCAATTCCAGTAACAATTTTGCACCAGGCAAGACGTTTCAGACGGGAGGATTGGCAGGATTACTACAAAATCTGCTGGCACATGCTCCCCCTTCGCCCTGGTTACTCCTCGTCCTGCTGCTTGGCTATCTCATCATTCTCGGGCCAGTGCGTTTTCTGCTAGTACGCTGGCGCAAGAGGCGTGATTGGAATTGGCGCATCGTGCTAAGTAGCATCGTTATCTTCTCCCTCCTCAGCTACGGCCTTGCTGTTCAACAGAAGGGAGCGTCCATTTTAAGCAATCGCGTCTCCATTATCCAGCTCAACCAGGGAGGATCATCGGCCTATATTACCACCTATCTAGGAACGTTTGTGCTTGATCAGGGTGATTACCAGCTACACATTCCTGGCAATGGCCTTATCCAACCATCATCTGATCAACAATTTAATAACGGCTCATCTGCGGATTCAGAACCAATAACCACGATTATACCAGGACAAAATGGAACCGAGGTGAACCTGCAAGGAGTCAATTTCTCGACGGTTAGTTCACTGCTTTCAGAGCAAGATCTTAAAATGCCCGGAGGCATCACTGGCCAACTGACATTAGCTAGTGGCACACTGATAGGAACTGTTACGAACAGACTCAGTTATTCTCTGAGAGATGTCTATGTGCTGATGAACAATAACTTTGTGCGCATTGGCGATTTGCTAGCTGGACAAAGCGCACAAGTCCATCTAAGGTTAAATAGCTCAATCGCTAATCCCGCTATGACCCTTGCCGACCAGATTGCCGAGAGCTATCAGTTGCCTACACCTTACAGTGCTATCGCAGAGAATAATGGCTCATCTCCTCAAGACGAATTGCAGCGTCACCTGGCAATTTTATCGGCACTGAGCGGTGAAGGAGAATATGCCTACACTTCTTGTAGTTTTGGATCATGCAGAGGTATCTCAGTCGTCTCCTCCTACTTGCCAAGATTAAAAGGACCAGCTTTGGGAACGACAAATAGCAGCGATCCATTGTTAGTTGCCGGTTCAGCAGCAACCCTGATTGGCTGGGCAGACCCATCAAGCCAGTCAACAAATACAACAAACAACGTCACAGTCAACAGCACCAGCCCTTCAGGGCTGCAAGAGACTCTGGTTCAGGCGCCACTCAACGTCATTTTTTCAGGTACATTCAACCTTCCGCCCGACTTTATCACAGGACAAATAATCAATGTTCAAGGTAACAGTGTGCAAATCCAGCCTACAGGTGCCTACACCTTAACAACGGGCAACCTGACATTTGAGTTCACAGTGCCCACAAAACTACAAGTCAGCAACTTAACGATTTCAGAACCTTCCAACCTATCACAAGGAGCTATCACTTTACCAGGCTCAGGAGCAGGGTCTGTGGTAGATGCAAACCAGCTGCAAGCTTCATTGTACAACTGGCAGACAGGTTCTTGGGATACGATTACGCTGAATAACTTCAGCTTTTCAACGCCAGATGCGGGAGTATATATTGGTCAAGGTGGTCGTGTACTGTTGCAACTTGGCAACCAGGATAGCACAGTGGGTACAATATACTTTGGCAGGCCTTCACTCAACCTGCAAGGGGCTATTTCATAGAGGCATGATGAAAAGAAGAAAATATGATCAAAATACAGCATGTTTCTAAACGATATCGAAACGTCGACGCACTCAAAGATTTCAACCTGGAGATACCACCAGGCGCCATCTATGGGCTGATTGGCCCGAATGGAGCTGGTAAAACAACGCTCATACGCATCCTTGCAGCACTGCTCACCCCCACCACAGGTCAGGTGTGGTTTGACAACGAGGAAGTGGGCCACGCGCCGGGCCTCATTCAACGCAAAGTTGGCTATATGCCGGACTTCTTCGGCGTCTATCCTGACCTCACCGCAGTTGAATATCTGGAATTTTATGCAGGCATACACGCAATATCAGGCAAGAAACGGGCCAACACCATCAAAGATTTGCTCGAACTGGTTGACCTGTCATCGAAAGGGGAAGCACCGGTCGAAACGCTCTCACGCGGTATGAAACAGAGACTATGCCTGGCACGCGCACTGGTGCATGACCCGGAGGTGCTGCTACTTGATGAACCGGCATCAGGGGTTGATCCACGTGCCCGAGTGGAGTTGCGCGAACTGCTGCGCACCTTGCAAGGCATGGGCAAAACCATTATCATCAGTTCACACATACTCCTCGAACTGGCAGAAATGTGTAGTGATATTGCCATTATGCAGGAAGGACGCCTCATTGTCGCGGGCGATGTTGAGCAGGTCTCGCGACGCCTGGGTAGTGGGCGTCAGCTTGAAATTCGTGTCTTAGAGCGAGTTCCCGAAACAGTTCAGCTGCTTAAAGATATGCCGAGCATCAGTAATGTTCTAAGTGAAAATGGCAACTTGCTGCAAGCTGAGTTTGCAGGCGATGACCGGGCATTGCACGATGTTCTCGCTCAACTCATCGGAAATGAGATACCAGTTGTTTCTTTTGCGCCGCGCGGTAGTGGTGGCCGCCTTGAAGAGGTTTTCATGAGTATTACGGAAGGAAGGAGCCTTGAAATGCATTCCTCTTTACCTGCCCCCCAGGAAGGATTGCCGACACTGCCGCAAAGGACGTCCCTTACAGCTCAGGAGGAATGAAAGGAGTCAGCCCCATCATTACTTTTGTAGCACTCCTTACCAAAGAACTACGCCTGCGCCTCCGTCGTGAGCGCACCATCTGGGTCATCATCATCTACCTGCTGGTGATGGGCTTGCTGGGCTTTATTTTCATTAGTGAATCGGGCAGCTACAATGCCTACACACTGAGCATATTGGGAAGGGAACTCTATACTCTGCTCGTGTCTGTACAGCTTTTTCTGATCATGTTCATCACGCCAGCATTTACCTCTACCGCTATCAACGGTGAAAAGGAGCGGCAAACGTTCGACCTGCTTTTAAGTTCGCAGCTTTCTTCTTTTGCGCTGATCGCGGGCAAACTTGTTGCAGGATTGGCTAATGCACTCTTACTCATAGCAGCATCTGCGCCCCTTTTTAGCCTGGTCTTTTTCTTTGGAGGAGTAGGCCCTGCGCAAGTTCTCAGTGCACTCCTCGTTTTTGTCGTCACCGCCATACTTGTAGGCACTTTTGGCCTGTTTTGCTCAACGCTTTTGAAGCGTCCACCCGTATCCACGGCTATAGCCTATATGTTCTGTGTGATCTGGGTGCTCTTTCCCTGGCTACTCAGCTTGTTATTAGCAGTCACTGGATCATTCAGTGGTCCCTGGCCGTCTTCTCTCCTATTTATTAGCAACCCCATCCTGGCACTCATAAGCACGTTTACCTTTTATGGAACCTTCCCATTACCTGCAATATACCCGTTCTTCGGAATATATGTTGCATCCTGGATTAGCTATACTGTGATAAACTTACTGGTATCAATTGTATTCATCCTCCTCAGCATCTGGCTCGTCAAACCTGACCCTATTGGGCGTCTCTCACGCCTCATGGAGAAGCGTCTGGCAAAAAATAAAACGACGGCAACTGTATAATGCAAGATATTAGCTTCTAGAAAGGCTGGACAAGAGACATGGCAACCCTGGCACCACCCGGCAACGTAAAGGCCAAGTTCGTTACATCCAACACCAATAGCGAACAACTAGCAACTGCTTTACGCCCATGGCGCAGGCGTCTTGCACTTCAGCAGGCGTTGAGTTGGACAGGCAGAGGTATCATCAGCGGACTTATCCTGGCATGCCTCTTGCTGCTTGTCTCGCGCCTCACCCCCTGGGTTTCTGCTCCTCGGTGGGCGATAGGTATTGGCATAGCCTGCTCGCTCTTTGCATTTAGCGCTGCCATATGGTATCGTCCCTCGCTAGCCCGCGCAGCGCGCCTGGTGGATGCCCGATTATCACTGCATGACCGGATGAGCACGGCATGGGAAATGCGCAAGGAAACTGCACCACTCTATGGACTACAGCGGGAAGATGCACTCAAACAGTTGAGCCAACACGTACCCAGCACAGCTATTTCTGTGCGGCCGCGGCGCTCTAGCCTGGTAACCTCTGGCATTGTCGTCGTTGCTCTTGCCCTGCTCGTGCTGCTGCCTAATCCTATGACGGCTGTTCTCCAACAGCAAGCAGCATTCCAGGTGCGTATAGCCAAACAGATTGTAGCCATTGAGCATCTACGTACATCGCTAGCCCACCTGACAAATACATCCGCGCAACAGCGTGCCCAGATCGATCAAATCCTGCGCGACCTTGAGACGAAACTACAAAATGCGCACAATGAAACTGAAGCTCAGCAGGCAATTGCCGAAGCACAGGCCAGACTCAACCAACTACGGGATCCACTGGCCAACAACCAGGCTCAAGCACATGCAAACGCCAGTTCATCGCTGGAGAAAAGCTCAAATGCCAGTTTGAGCGCGGTGGGACAGGCACTCGCGACCAACGACAGCAAGCGGCTCTCTAACGCTTTGCAAAACCTGGCCTCCCAAGTAAGCCATATGACACCAGCACAACGAGCACAGTTGGCACAGCAAATAGAAAACGCTGCCAATCAGGCAAACCAGAACCCCAAACTGCGTGCCGCCCTGCACCAACTTGCTAAAGCAATTGCCGACGGTAGTCCAAGTGAGATAGCGGACGCCACTAACGCGCTAGAAATAGCAGCTTCACAGGATGCCACAGCTCAGGCCCAGGCTAATAGCATTGACCAGGCCACACAAAGCCTGCAACAGGCAGCAAATACGCTTGCCTCAGCCACTGATAGCACCAGCTCACAAGGGCAGAACCAGAATCAAGGCCAGGGTCAAAACGGGCAAGGCCAGGGACAGCAGGGGCAAGGTCAGAGACAAGGACAGGGCAACGGACAAGGTCAAGTACAGGGCAGTGGTAGTGGCAATGGCAGTGGAGGAAGAGGAAATCATACCGGCAGCAAGTCAGGGCAAAATGAGCAGGTCTTTGTGCCAGGACAGAATGGTTCTGGTAGCAGCACGCAAAGCAATGATGGCAACAACAGTGTCGTCCAGAACGGCGGTTCTGTCCCCTACTCGCAGGTCATTGAACGGTACAAGCAAATGGCACACGATGCCATTGACAACAGCGATATATCACCCGATCTGAAAGATCTCGTCCACGGCTACTTCAATAGATTAGAAGGGCAATAACCAAACATGACAAACAAAAGCGAAAATACCACACCGGAGGTCAAGGATAGCACAATCCAAAATGGACAAGATCAGCAATTATCCATAACGGACACTCAGGTAGAGGGGCCAAGCGAGGTCGATATTGCAGAGTTTATAAATATCGCCCAACAGTTGGAGAAAGAACTCTGTTCAGTTGTTATTGGCCAGGAACGGGTTATCCGTGAGTTACTACTTGCGCTGTTTGCAGGAGGCCACCTGCTCCTGGAGGGAGTCCCCGGCCTCGGCAAAACGCTGCTGGTACGTACAGTGGCTGACGCGCTCGCCCTAAAATTTGCCCGTATCCAATTTACGCCCGACCTGATGCCAGCCGATATCGTTGGCACAACGATTGTAAGTGAAGATGGCAATTCAACAGGCAGCAGGCGTGTGTTCAGCTTCCAACCCGGACCCATCTTTGCCAATATCGTTCTGGCCGATGAAGTGAACCGGGCGACTCCCAAAACACAATCAGCCCTGCTCGAGGGGATGCAAGAACGAACTGTAAGCGTTGGTGATACTACACGGCCATTACCAAAGCCCTTCTTCGTGCTGGCTACCCAGAACCCACTTGAAATGGAAGGCACCTACCCCTTACCAGAGGCTCAACTTGACCGCTTTTTACTCAAAATTCTTGTTCGTTTCCCCCTTGCCAAAGATCTACTGCAGATTATCGATACAACTGTAGGCACACAGACATACCGCACTAAACAGGTAGCATCAGGTGAGCAACTGTCGAAACTCATAGAGACAGCTCGAGCCGTGCCTGTGGCTACCCATATTAAGGAGTACGCTGTACATCTGCTGCTGGCAACCCACCCAGATCAAGAGGATGCGCCAGAGAAAGTGCGCAACTTTGTCCGTTACGGAGCCAGCCCACGCGGCCTACAAGCAATCATTCTGACCGCAAAAGTTCGCGCCCTCCTCGAAGGCCGCTACAACGTTTCCCAGGAAGACCTGCGGGAAGTCGCTTTTCCTGCCTTACGTCACCGCATCATCCCCAATTTCGATGGATTGACAGAGGGCATCACCCCTGAAGAGGTGATTGAGGAGATTATTAAAGAGACGGAAGACACAAATTAATCCATATTTAGGAGCAGTTAACAATGGCCAGTGAGAACTCAATATCACGCTTCCCATTAGATGCCAGCATCGTGCAACGGCTGGACAGTCTGGCACTGCTCACGCGCAGGCCGATGGCCAGCGGACGGCCTGGACGTCGACGTTCCCCGCTGGCCGGGTCCTCCATGGAGTTCTCAGACTACCGGCGTTATACGTCCGGGGACGACTTCCGTCGCATCGATTGGCGAGCATATGCCCGGCTGGAACGGCTCTTCCTGCGTGTCTTTGAGGCCGAGGAAAACCTCACAATCACCGTGCTCATTGATTGCTCTGACTCAATGTACCATGGTAAGCCAGCTAAAGCGCCTCTGGCAACTGCCCTGGCAGCAGCAATCTCATACGTGGCACTCAAATGCGAGGATAGGGTCATTGTCGGGGCATTGACTGACCGGCTAGCAGCATACCGGAAAGCGGGAAGCAGCAAAAATGCCATCTGGACGGTAGGCGAATTTCTCAATCGCTTGCCACATTCAGGCACAACCGACTTGAACCGGGCACTCTATGACCTGGGGAGAATCGTATCGGGTCCAGGGCTTACCATTGTTATTTCAGATTTCCTGGCACCAGGAGGTTATCAGACCGGCATACGTGCCGTGCGCCAGCTACGACAGGAAGTGGCACTGCTGCAAATCCTCGCTCCAGATGAGCTTGAACCGGATCTGCAAGGCGATTGGCGTCTGCGGGACAGCGAAGGAGGTGGGAATGTCGATGTCAGCGCCTCACCCAGCGTCCTCTCGGCATACCGGCAACGCCTTGCCCTGTTTACGCAGGAACTGGCCTCCTTTGCCCATTCATACACCATGACATATACACTGATCCCTAGTGATACCAGCATTATTGACGTCGTGCAGCGAATATTACGCCAGATTGAACTTGTCAAATGAGATGTAGCATCCTAACTGGGGGAAAGGTAACCAGATCGAGTCAAATGAAATGCCCTACGCCCCTAGCGGGAACCCTGTTTGGAAGATAGGTAACTAGATCGAGAGAAAGGGCCGATGAATTTACTTGTTCCGGCGGCACTTGCCTTTAGTATCATCATTCCTATCATACTCTTGCTCTATTTCATGCGACCCAGGCGGCAGGAACGAGTCATCGGCAGCACACTGCTCTGGCAGCAGGCACTACAGGACCTTCAGGCCAGCCGTCCCTGGCAGCGATTGCGCATTACCCAGCTGCTCCTGCTGCAATTACTGGCGGCCATCTTCATCGTGCTCATACTGGCCCGGCCTGCTATTTTTCTGCGTAGTCCCATCAGTGGCGACACCATTATCATCCTGCAGGCATCCGCGAGTATGCAGGCCACCGATGTAGCGCCAAACAGATTTGAAGCCGCTAAAAGCCAGATCAGTGATTTGATTGATGGCCTTGGCCCCAACGACCATCTCTCCTTAATCAGCATGGCAAATACGCCACAGGTATTGATTGCAGCCTCCCAGGACAAAGGGCAGCTTACAGCGGCCCTTGATCGGGCAAAAGTCACCAACCAGGATGCTGACCTGCAACAGGCGCTCTCGCTGGCAACATCGTTGGCCGCTGGTCGCACAAATATACAGGTACTGGTGATAGGAGATGGACACGTTGTGTCGCCCGATCAAACACTTGTACTGCCTTTTCCCGTACGCTATCTGCGTATTGGTACCGATGTCCCCAATGTGGCAATTCTGGCACTCGCCTCGCGCACACTGCAAGGAAACCTTGTAGCCCTGGCACAAATAGCCAACTACAGTCACCATCAGCGTTCAGTACCCGTCGAATTGTACGCCGATGGTAAACTGGTCAGCGTCCAGACTATTTCTCTGGCTGCTGGAGCCACCGGTGCATTACAATGGGGATCATTACCAGCCACAACCCGTTTTCTCCATGCGCGGCTCATCGCTCAAGATGCCATGACCGTCGACCATGAGGCATGGGCTATCGCCGGTGGCTCCATCCACGGTCGAGTGCTTCTCGTCACTACTGGCAATAGCTTCCTGCAAGCCGCCTTAGGACTATTGCCAACTATCGATCTCTACAAAATAACTCCCACAAAGTATGCGGTCAATCTTGGCAATTTTGATTTAACTGTATTCGACAGCTATGTACCTCCAACCTTACCAAGTGGTGATGTGTTCTTCGTCAACCCACCTGCAGGCTCATATATCTTTGGCAAATCGGGGCCAGAGATACGGACGAGTCACATCAGTGCCGGAACCGACAGCGCGAACCTGCTCAAAGATGTCGATCTCAGTAGCATCCGTGTTTTGCGTTCCAGCCATTTATTCACGCCCGCCTTATGGGCACAATCCGTAATTACTACACCCGAAACACCGTTATTAATAGCTGGCGAGAACAACAACAGGCGCATTGCAGCATTGAGCTTTGATCTACACGATAGTGACCTGCCGCTTCAACCCAGCTTTCCTATTCTGATTTATAACCTGGTCAACTGGTTCCTCCCGCCTTCCATTGCTGGAGATGGACAGGTCTCACCTGGCATGCCCGTGACCGTGCAAACGTGGCCCGGGGCCGACCAGGTAATGATTGTCGACCCTCATCAACAGCATATTACGGTGGCCCCGCCATTTCCTGCGAGCCCATTTGCACAGACAAATACCACTGGCATCTACCAGGTTATGCAACAAGTCCACGGCCAGGAGAAACGGGGTGCCTTCACCGTCAACCTGTTTGACCCGCTACAATCACGCCTGGCACCAGCCAATGAGCTTCCCGTCGCCCATAGCACGGACTTTTCAACAGGGAATAATTCGGTGCCTCAAGTGTTACGTGAAATCTGGCCGTGGATCGCCGCCTTCCTCTTAATCGTCCTCTGTGTCGAATGGTGGCTTTTCAGCCGAAGCTACCACCCACAGAGCACTGCCGCGACGCAAAATAAAGGTAAATCAGCATATTCACGCATGAGTAGTAAGTCTCAACAGGGCAAACAATCAGGCACAATCGGCGTCTTACAGGATGAGTTGGCTATTCGCTATAGAACCTTGCTAAAGCGTATCTCGAAACTAACGAAACGTATAAAGAGCAACCGGACCAGGCGCAAATCGAAAGGGAACAGCGATGTTAACGTTTGAACAGCCACTATTACTGTTGCTCCTGGTGCCTATAGGCATCCTGGTATATCTTGCCTGGCGCAATATGTCCCTACCGTTTCCCAGGGGCCAGCGCTGGCTCATCCTCGGTTGTCGCCTGGCCCTTTTTTCACTTATTATCTGCGCCCTGGCTGGGGTGGCATGGTCACAGCCAGTATCGCGCCAGTCCGTCGTCTTTGTGGGAGACATCTCCGCCAGCACAGGCACGCAAAAGGCATTTATCGAACAGTGGATTACTAGCGCGCTGAAACACAAGGGGCCCGAAGACCAGGTAGGCATCGTCGCAGTGGGGCGTAATGCGCTCGTTGAACAATCTGTCAAGACGCAGATCGACTTTACCCGGTTCGAGTCGGCACCAGATACCAATTATACTGATCTTGCCGCTGGTTTACGACTCGCAGCAGCCATTCTACCAACCGATACCCAGCGCCGTATAGTCCTCCTGAGCGATGGTCAACAGAACCTGGGTGACGCACTACAGGAAGCCCAACTGTTGCAGCAAGAGGGCATTCGCCTGGATATCGTTCCCCTGCCCACATCAAAGAGCGCAGAAGCCCGTATCGATGGGCTTCGTTCGCCCACGGAACTGCATACTAACGAGCGCTTTCTGTTACACACACAGCTATTCAGCACGGTAGCCCAACCGGCAACCCTGCGCCTCTACCTCGATCGAACGCTTTTGCTCCAGTTGTCAACGCATCTCGTTGCTGGTACACAAGAAATCAGCTTTGGCTTGTTAGCTCCGCCGCCTGGCTTTCACACCTATCGCGTCACTCTGGAAGCGACGCAAGATACCATTCTTGCCAACAATGAAGCCGCTGCATTCGTCAATGTCCAGGGACCTCCGCATGTCCTGGTTATCGAAGGAAAACCAGGCGAAGGGCAGAACATCGTCGCTGCCTTGCAGGCAGCGAGAATAAAAGTTACGGTCGGCACAGCTAACGACATACCAACGACCCTCGATGGCCTGGCAGGTTACAGTGGAGTCGTGCTGGCAGATGTACCAGCGGTATCCCTGGGCACCGCCCGTATGCAGATACTTCAAGCATATGTACGTGATCTCGGTCGGGGCATGGTTGTCAGCGGAGGAGAGAACAGTTATGGCGTGGGAGGCTACGCCAATACTCCGCTAGAACAAATGCTACCTGTAACCATGGACATACCACAGCACAAGGAGACGCCAAATATCGCAGTTGTGCTCATTGTCGAGAGCCTGGAAAGTAATGGCGAAATAAATATTTCTAAAGAAGCTGCCAAAGGCGTAATTGGACTTTTAACACCCCGTGACCAGGTTGGCGTTTCTGGAGGATGTGGAACTCTCGTAGCTCCCATGCAACATGTCACCAATCGTACAGCAATTGACCATATCATTGATACGATGGATCCATGCGATCCTGGCAGCTACCTGCCTGACCTGGCTAACGCTGAAACCGTCTTACTCAAGACCGATGCAAAAATAAAGCACGTGATCCTGCTAGGTGATGGTGACACCTTTGAAGACTCTCAAACAACGGCACAATTACTCAAAATGGCAAACGAACATATCACCGTATCAACGGTTGCCACGAACGCCGAAGATTACCAGCAACTTGGCTTGATGCAACAGATTGCAACCCTGGGCAAAGGACGCTTCTACCGTGCCGACGACCCCTCAGCCATTCCACAAATCCTCCTAAAAGAGACGCAACAAGCGACTCGACGGGCCGTCATCAACGAACCGTTTGTGCCCGCCATTGTGGGCAACCATCCTATCTTGACGGGCCTCGGTGCACTACCCGGCCTAACCGGCTACGTAGCAACCACTCCCAAACCAACAGGCCAGATGGTACTCATCAGCCACAAAGATGACCCGGTGCTTGCTGTCTGGCAATATGGCCTTGGCCGTGTCGTCACCTGGACAAGCGATGCTCTAGGCCTCTGGACGGCCAACTGGCTGCAGTGGAATGCTGCGGCCCGCTGGTGGGCCAACCTCGTCACATGGACATTGCCTACGCCCGACAGTTCGCTCAACGTCAACGCTACTATCACCGGAGGAAGCGGGCACTTAACGGTTGATTTGCCCCCTGGCACAGCCGTAGGACCAGGAAGTCAGCAGCAAGTTCAGGCAAAGATCATCACACCTGACCTCTCGCAGGAAACTGTTACATTGCAACCTACCGCTCCACATCGATGGGAAGGAAACTTCCCTACCATACAGGTTGGAGCGTACGTACTGCAAGTAACCTGGCAAGGAGCTTCCAGTCGCTTAGGCACGACCACCGGCCTGGTCGTGCCCTATTCACCCGAGTTTCACACCCTGGGCACGGATATGCGTTTCCTCACCCTACTGGATCATGCTGGAGGTGGTGTATTGCTTGGTCCAGATGAGACCGCGGCTGCGTTTGCCTCGAACTTACCACCCGTCTCAGCAGCCATTCCCATCACATTCTGGCTGCTCGCCCTGGCGGCACTTTTGTTGCCCATCGATATAGCAGCACGTCGCCTCGCCAGCCTGGAGTTCCTGGTCATAGGATACAAGTGGTTAACTGTACGCGTGCAGTTGCGCAAACCTCAACTTGCAATACAAAGCGCACACATTCAGGACAGTGTTGTTAATTCAACGGCACTCGGCAGTTTACGCACAAAACGTGCAGAGTGGCGCAGCCGTGCCGTTAGTGCCAGGCCGCAGATATCAAGTAGTGTAGAGCCAAAAGCACGACCGGCTGTAAACCAGGAGCAATCTCTGACTACAGCAGCAAAGACAGAAACGCAAGCGCCTGATGTTTCAGTTGCCAGCAAGCTGCTAGAGGCGAAACGCCAGAGGGAGCAGGCAAGATCCGGGAAGAAAGGCCGCACCACTGTACCCTCCTGACTTCACACCTGCCATCGTTAGCGCAGACATCCATGAGTATCACCTGCTCATCAACCAGGAACACGGACAATGGCGACTCTGTGGGCTCTTCGATTTTGACGATGCCAGGATTGGTTTCCACGAATATGACCTTGCATCAGCAGGACTTTTCATGATGTGGGGCCGTCCGGCACTCCTGCGGACCTTCCTGCTGACCTATGGCTATGCTGAGGCGGAAATCAATGAGCAATTGAGTCACCGCCTGATGGCCTACACTCTGCTGCACCGCTACCGTCCCCTGAGCTGGTGGATACGAGAAGTGTTCGTGAAACAGCCCTGTTCGACCTTTGAGGAGCTTGCACAAGCGATCTATGCTCTGAGGTAGGTCATTTAGAAAGCATCAAGTGCAACCAAATAGTCATAATTCCCTGGACCAGCCGTCTTCTCCAGTTGCTTGACGATACGTGCAGCATTATCACGTGGTCCTGACACAAAAAAGGGCTTCCCATCTCTTCCAAAGGTCAACTGATACGGTTCCTCCAGTTCACCGCGTGGTGCCAACAAATATTGCGAGAGCGCAAAGTCCTTCTCAGGTGTGAAGCCAAACTGTGCTGCATACTCAATCGAGGCATAAATCATCTGGTGTGCTAACTCAACCGGACACGCCTCCGTCTCTGCCTCGGGGAAAAGCCTGTTATGGACTTCGTTCTCATAACGAGTCCGGGAAAATCCTGTATTTGCAAACGTATTTTTGAGCCCCAGGCAGAACTTATCTACCAGGTAGACCCCAAAACAGATATTCCCATCCGGTTGCTGCCGAGCCACAAGGATCTGTACCAGCCCCAGATCATCCTTTTGCCAGTTGGCACTGATCCGACATTCGAAAAAAGGAAAGTCGCGAGCACGGCGAAGAATGGCCTGCGGGGAGAATGACGTGAACTCTTGTCGCTGTGATTTACGTTGTAAAGCGGCTTTTTGCTTGCTGCGCTTTTTCATGATGGCTTTCTGGTGTTTTCGTGGATCTCGTGGCATGCCTCTTTCCTTCTCTTGCTTTTTACTACCTACTCAGTCCCAGTTGAGCTATTTGCTCTCATGACGCTATTTTAACACTTCATGCAACCCCCTACCGGTGAAACGTAGAGACGAGCTAATACGTGACGTAGGCAGAAAAGGAGGTTACATTGAATACCAGGACGCGAATCTCTAACGATGTAAACGAGACAAAATATAAGGCCAGAAGCGCGGCTACCAGTAAGTGGATAGTATTACTTGCCCGCCTTGGCTACGCCATTAAAGGAGTAGTCTACCTCACCATTGGCTTTTTAGCTGTACAGCTGGCAGTTGGTGTTGGCGGTAAGGTGACCGACCAGAGGGGAGCTATCCAGACTATCAATGCATTGCCTTTGGGAAAATTTCTGCTTGTTGTAGTGACTATTGGACTTGTTGGCTTTGCGCTGTGGTGTTTTATCCAGGCATTGTTTGATACAGAAGGCAAGGGCCGAAAGGCAAAAGGTATCATCGCCCGTATTGGCTACGCAGCCGTTGGCGTTGCTTACGCAACCCTGGCCTTTGGAACATTTCGAGTTGTAATGGGCTCGGGAAGCGCTGGAAAAAGTTCGACGACCACTACCCAGGACTGGACAGCGACCCTACTGAAAGAACCCTTAGGAGTTGCATTAGTGGTGCTTGTCGCTATCGTTGTCCTTGCTATCGCCTGCTACCTGTACTACAGGGCCTACTCTGCTGATTTTCGCTCGAGGCTCAATCTAGCACAGTTGAGCGCGCAGGAGAACAAGTGGGTGATCTTTTTCGGCAGGTTGGGTTATGCGGCACTTGGTGTTGTCTTCACCATCATCAGCATCTTCCTTATCGTAGCCGCTTTCCAGCACAATCCTGGAGAGGCTGTAGGGTTGGATGGGGCGTTACTAAAACTTTCTCACCAGTCTTTTGGCCAGTTGCTGCTGGGTATCGTTGCACTTGGGCTTATCGCCTACGGCATCTACTCATTTGTGGAAGCACGCTACCGCCGTGTTGGACGGTAATAACCGTTGAGAAAGTTTGATTTTTATGGTATACTCGTGGTGAAGTTCCCGTAGCTCAGCGGATAGAGCACCGGTCTCCGGAACCGGGTGCGCAGGTTCGATTCCTGTCGGGAACGCTGAATAGACCCAGGTATTTCCTGGGTCTATTCATTCCCCCTTATGGGGCAAAGGCAAAGAGGTGTCCGGTGCTGTCTCCAATGTATAACACTCCATTGGAAATAGATGCAGCACCATAGAAGACAGTATTAGCGTTTGTATCCTTGTAGCGGAAAAGTGTTGCACCGCTGCCTGTATTGACCACAATCAGATAGTTACCATTGCCAATCACTGCTACTCCTGGAACGACGGTGACGGCACCAAGCACTGGCCCAGTCGTCATACAATGCTCCCAGATGTAGTTACCCGTGGCAGGATCGACTTTACGCAGGCTACCCTTGCAACTTGCGCCATTAATGGTTGTATTACCACCAGCTACATAGAGGTTGGTGCCGTCCCATGCGCTTGGTGAGATGCTGCCGTCTCCACATGTCGGGCATGAGCCACCTCTGGCTATTTGCCTTTCCCACACGGGACCGCTATTAATGTTTGCCCGGTTGAAGGCGTAATAGAAGCCGTTCTTGCCTCCAATGCCCACCATTTGTGTAAGGACACCCTTAATCGTTGCCGTAAATAGTGTTGGCGTGTTACCAAAATCCGTATCGAACAGTTGCTGGTTGGTTGGTATCTGCCAGTGATGGATAAACGTCAGATCTGATGCCTTCACTTCCATAAGGGATACGGCATAAGGCTCGCCAGACGAGCACGAACCGGGGTTTCCCGTGGCAAAGTAAATGGTACCAGCTGCTACATCGAGCGTCGGTGCACCCCACACGCTTGCACCGGTGCAACCATTGGGCACGGTGTTAAAAACGTGTTGGATAGCACCGGTGGAGGCGTTCAACTGGATTAGTTGTCCTTGTACCAAAGGGCAATCGGCAAGGGAAGCCATACCGATATAAACGCTCCCCTTGTATACCATTGGTGAACCCCAGATATTATGAGCCGGGGGAGAACCCAGGACAGTACTCCAGATTACCGCCCGGGTCTTGGCGTTAAGCGCGTAGAACGTTACATTTCCACCGGCGACAAAGTCTACCGAAGTCATTATTCCGTTAATTGGCACGGTAGCAATCGTTGCAGTGCTTGCCACGCCTACGGGAGTTTGAGAACAGGCTGAAGCCGACCTACCAAGGTTGAGCGCCCAAAGCGTCGAGTTGTCCAGATTTGTTGCATGCTCGTAGCCGTCCCACGAGCCCCAGTAGATCACGCCATTAGCAACAGCAGGTTGCGTGGAAATGGTGCCGGCTGTCGTATGTATCCATTTGAGCTTAAGGTTAGGTGCCGTCACTGGGTTGATGATAATTTCAGAACCGTTAAAGCCACTGCGACCGTTGTCGAATACATACGTTGGCCAGTCACCTGATGCAGCCTGAGCATGAATGGGAAGGAATAGAACACAGAGGAGGCCTAGAAAGCCTGCTATTCCGCCAAAGGAAATCCTCTGTGGTATCAGCTTACCTATCCTTAGAATATTCTTCACACTTCTCATCGTGGTACAATCTCCCCCTTTATTCTTTGTATCGAGAAAGCAACTATGATCGAACCAATTTATCCAGGTGTTCTCGTATGAGCACAGCCCAATCTCATGGCCACCAATTACGGTCCCGCCGTAATGGGAGCATTTGTGTAAACGCCAGCTGGAACATTATCCTGGTGGGACCATATCTCCGAAGCATCAGTGGTACGAAGAGCGTGTATAAGATCATCTTTGGCTGAACCAACATAGATGACCTGATTGAACACGACTAAAGAAGTGCCTGTATAGTTGGCAATCGTATGCTGCCAGATCAGTGAGCCGTTTGTAGCATTGAGTGCAACAATGGAGCCGTCGGACTGAGTAGCATCGTTTGTCCGGCTCGTAGCATCTCCTTTGACAGAAGGAAGTACTCCAGCATAGACGACACCATTGACGAGGCTGAGAGGTGTGTAGATTATCCCTCCGACGTTGTGGCGCCATACACGATGCCCAGTCTTTGCATCCAGCGCATATAAAAAGGTGTCTTGTGACCCAATGTAGATAATTCCGTTAGCTATTGTAGGTACGGCCAGTATAAAGTCACCGACCTTATCAGAACGCCAGATCAAAGAGCCGTTGTTAGTGTTGTAAGCATAGACGTAGCTGTCTTTGATATCTGGACCCCCCTGGTGCTCTAGAGCCCATGATGCGATGTATATGATGCCGCTGTTTACCTGTGGAGCTGTGAAGTTCTGATCTTTTACTTGCACGCTCCAGAGCTGTTTTCCGCTCTTAGCGTCAAGTGCGAACAGGTAGCTAAACTCTACATTATCGTTTGAGCTACCATAGATGACACCATTGCTGACTACTACAGTGTGAACGTCAACTGCTACAGTAGCTGGTCCTGCGTGGTAGTGCCAGATTAGAGTGCCTTTTTGGGCATCAAGTGCATAAAGGTTGCCATCACTTGAGCCAACATAAAGAACGCCATTGGCTACTGTCGGAGATGATAAAACAGGGCCTTGTGTTTGGAAGCTCCAGTTCAGCTTACCATCAGCAGTACTAAGAGCATACACAATGCCGTCTAACCCTCCGAAATAGATCATGCCGTTACTATCTGTAACTGGAGCGGGGATACTACGTCCTTTGGTCTTGTAACGCCAAAGTTGCTGCCCATTGGCTGCATCCAGCTTAAAGATAGCTCCATCACCCGAACCGACGTAAACTCCCAATTGGGAGCCAGCATTGGCATTTTTACCCGGGTGGAGAGAAGTGAATATAAGAGCCAGACTAGCGAGCAGAAATGTGAGAACTAACACTACAGCAATTACGCTCAGGTGGCGTTGTAGTGGGTGGTCGTCCTTGGAAAAAGGAACCTTGCTCTTCATAAGACTCCGCCTTTCTGATCAACAACAAGACACTACATGAGTGTACATAGGCTCTCTTTTTCGACAATCTCTTGCTATGTACAACCGTAGAAACCTGTTTTCAACTATAAAAGGACAACATCTGAGGCTAACCTCTACAAATTATGGTCAATGTTGGCAGAAGCTTTCAAAATGACTTACGATGGTCAAGTATACAAAATGTGCGTGTCGAGCCATGAGTAGTAGAAAGTCAAGAACAATTCAAAAAGGGTAATTCTACTAAGCGCAAAGGGTTTTCCTATATTCACAATAACTGATACATTGAAGTTTGTCAATGCTTTTTTACCGATGATACAAGGAAATAAATAAAGAAATGAAACTAATTATAAAAGACTCAGATGACACTTCGAGGGACATGAAGAGACAAGTTGATACTCTTATAATTGGAACCGCTTTCGGTGATGATGTAGATGCAAAGGAGGATAAAGACATTAATCCATTACAGTTTTGGCTGGTCCAAAGCCAAAAAAGACCTCAAGAGAGTACGAAAGGACATACCCTCTGGAGGCTACTTTAAAAACAGAGGTGCTATCTTTATTCAGTTTGTCTGTTTACTTTGCTATGTTGTACCGGTCAATACCCAGATCTGTTTGTCTCGCTCTCGCCGTGGATTGCTTTGCCAGATCAGTTGCACGCTGTGCGATCTGCTGCACCGTTTTATTCAACTGATTCCGGCAGTTCATCTATCTCTGGTATGTTTCCCTCGTTTTCTACCTCGAATAGCCTGGCGAAGTCTTCAGGAAGTTGAGCGCGAACATCTTCTATCTCACCCAATGTCACTGCTTCACTCAGGAGCGCAATCACTACCC
>WNGQ01001446.1_pt1 | contig 26830 bp, 30 predicted proteins | sample 5407661 | NCBI WGS metagenome assembly WNGQ01 (sample SAMN13153382, study PRJNA577476) | soil metagenome | isolation source: 60 cm soil or saprolite under Garry oak tree replicate 2 | place: USA:California | collected 2016-06-15 | reverse complement strand
TGTTGCCGGGTCGAATTTTCCGATTGAGCCGTCGGAATTAGCGGCCCTGAAGAAGCGTTACAAGATCGAGGATTATTCCGGGAAGTGATCCGCTAAGGCGTCAACACCAGTTTCCCAAACTGCGCTCGATCTTCCATCAGCTCATGCGCGCGGCGGGCCTCAGTCAGCGGCAGCGTACGATCAACGACCGGTCGAATCTGTCCGCTCTCGACGAACTTCATCGCGGCCAGCAATTCAGCTTTTGATCCCATAAACGATCCGAGAATCGAAAGCTGACGATAGAAAACCTGCCGCAGATCGGTGCGCGCGTCATACCCGCTCGTTGCCCCGCAGGTCACCAACCGGCCACCTTTCTTCAATGAAACCAGCGAACCCGGCCACGTCGCCACGCCCGTATGTTCGAAGACCACGTCCACGCCTTCGCCGTCCGTCAAACCCTTTACCTGTTTCGGCCAATCGTCGCTCGAGTAATTGATCGTTTCATCCGCGCCGAGTTCCCGGGCCTTCGAAAGCTTGGCATCCGAGCTCGCGGTGGCGATGACGCGCGCGCCAAACAGTTTGGCGATCTGAATCGCGACCGAACCGACACCACTTCCAGCGGCGTGCACCAGAACGCTTTCACCGGGTTGGATCGCAGCACGTGTCACTAACATGTGCCAGGCGGTTAAGGTTACCAGCGGCACTGCCGCAGCTTCTTCCCAGCTAAGGTTCAGGGGTTTCGGAATCACATTAGCCCCTGGCACGGCAACCAGCTCAGCATACCCACCGTCGCGCCCATATCCGATGATGTCGTACTCTTCGCAAAAATTATCGCGACCGGCCAGGCAATATTCGCAGTGGCCGCACGAGACTCCGGGTTGCAGCAAGACTTCGTCGCCCCGGTTCACCCAGGTTATTAACTCGCCGGCTTCCCTCACGACTCCCGCCACATCGTTACCGAGAATGTGCGGCATCGGAATCCGGATTCCCGGCAAACCGTTGCGCGCCCATACGTCAAGATGATTCAGCGCGCAGGCGCGTACTTCGACCAGGACTTCGTTGGGTTTGATTTCGGGATCGCGCACCTCGGCGAGCTTCAGAACGTCGGGCCCGCCATGTTGTTCGAAGATGACTGCGCGCATTTGATTGATTGGCGGACGGTAGTCCGCCTCGAGACGATCGGTTCAGGAGTTAAGTGCGATAGCTCGATTGATCAAACCGATGGCGTTGACGCGATGACCACCCTTATCGGCAATGGCTCGCTGCAATTCGGCCTTCGCAGTTTGCAAATCTGCGCGCGCCGCTTGCATCAATGGCTGATCCGGCACTGCGCCGGCGACCGCCGTAAGACCCAACACGAAAATCGCCGCCCAGATGGTTTTTGCTTTCATTATTGCTAACTCCTTTATCGAGGTAAGAATTCGAAGAGCAGGTTCACGGTCTTGAATAAATTAATGCAGGTCTGTTGATAACTCAATGAAAGATCATTTCAGTTCGATATCCACTGCCTCAAAGCGAGTTTTGCCGACGTTCTTAATTGAATGAGTCAACCCGCCGGCCTGCCAACGCACGTCGTTCACTGGAAGTCTGAGACGATCGGGTTTCAGTTTTCCCTGGGTGCTTACCTCAATTTCCCCTTCCCTGATTGCGATTCCAAGGCCGGCAAATTCGTGGGTGTGCATCGGCGTCATCTCTCCAGGCTCGAGCGCCAGCCGGTAAACGCGCACCCGATCGTTTTCCAGCACAGGCTTCGCGGTGATTGGTTGATTCGGTTTGGTTTTTTCCCCGGAGACGGGCGGCGATTTGAGAAGTTCGATCGTCAAGTTATGAAAGGGTGTCGTGCCGATATTCATTGCGCGATGAACGTAAGTCGCTTTGCTGAATCTGACATCGCCAAACTTCATTGCGATGAACATGCCATAGCGTCGCGTCTCCGGCAGGCACTGTGACGTCCCAGATGCGCACAAATTCGTTTTCGAACTTGGGATGATGGCGGGGTTCGCCACCGATTTCGACGGGCGACTGCGGGGAGTTAGACTGCGAAAATACGACGATCGGAATCAACGCGATAGTAAAGAGCAAGCTAAACGCAGGTGATTTCATCTCGAATTCCTTTCGACCGTCCGATTCTCTTTGCGCAGCGCCCGTCCTGCCAGCACGCCGGTGAAAGTTTCATTCTCGACCGCCATCTTCCCATTAACAATTACGTACTTCATTCGCGAAGTAGCCTTCGCGAATCAGACCGCGTTCGGGAATGCGAAGATTCCCGGCAGTTGCAGCGGACGAGTTGCGCACGGCAAACTCCAGGCTAATCAGCTTTTTATGGTAGACATATTCGCGCAGTTTCTTCGGAAATGTTCCGTATTTTCGCGGATGACCGGAAGACCCGTCGGAGCAAGTCGTGACAAATTTTTCTTTCATGAAACGCCGAACGTCACTCTCGTTCATGTTGAAGGAGATAGCGCCTGAACGCCCGAGCTTAATCAATTCGAGCGCTGCTTCCACCGGTGACTTATTCAACTGCTTCGCGATGGCATCCAGGCGCTTGCCTACAAACTCTCGATTCGGCGAGTCGGCAATCAGCAAGCTCTCAGCCCCGCCGCGACCTTTGAGGTTGTCTTCCATTTCCGTAATCAGTCGCGACCGCAGCTGGGGATCGTCGATCCGTTGCAAGAGGTCTCGCCGGCCGCCCACTTCCGCCCAGCGCGGCACCAGCGCCGCCTGGAGACTGGTGCCGGAAGCGGTGTAGGGATATTGACAAGCGCTCGCTTCGATTCCCGCGGAGCGCGCTTGCTTGATCAGTTTGATTGCCTGGTCGCTGCGATGCCATACCTCAGGACCGAGAGCTTTGATGTGCGAGATGTGCACCGGAATCTTCGCTTCACGCCCAATGCGGATCGTTTCCGAAATCCCTTCAAGCAAGCCGGCGCTTTCCGATCGCATGTGCGTGTCGTAGATGCCGCCTTTTGCGGCCGCGACTTTCGACAGCTCGATCACTTCTTCCGTTTTCGAGTAGCTCTGCGGCGCATAGTAAAGTCCGGTTGATAATCCAAACGCGCCTTCGTCCATCGCGCGCGCCACCAGCGCCTTCATTTCTTCGAGCTGCGTCGAGTTCGGCTGGGCGTCACCTGGCCCGAGTACACGCCCGCGGATCGTGCCGAATCCGGCAAGCAGAATCACGTTAGTGCCGATGCCCTGTGCGTCCCACTTCCGTAAGGTCTCGGCGATGTTCAAAGCACTCTCGCCATCGTTCCCGGTGATGACGGTGGTGACACCCTGCAGCAGATAAGGTTCGTTGGCCTTTCGTTTTTCGTCCGAGAGATCACTGAGCGTATGTGTGTGCGGACCGATGAAGCCGGGCGCCACTACCAAACCGGTCGCGTCGATCGTGCGCGTCGCCGAGAGATTGGATTTGCGTGCGTCGCCGACAAAAGTGATGCGATCGCCGCGGATGCCGATGTCGGTGTTATGGGCTTTTTTGCCAGAGCCGTCGACCAGTTTCCCGTGCAGAATAAGTAGATCGAGATGGGCAGGCAGAGCGTCCACGGGACGCGATAGCGCGTCGGCCAATGTCAGTAACGATCGTGTAACCGGATAAATGAGGAGCAGAGCGAGGATCGCAAGCCCAACTAAACCTGCGAACTGATATCCGCCACGATATTGTCTCCTCTTATGAACCACGCGTTTGTTTTTCTCCGTCGCCCTTTGGGAGAGGGACGGGGAGAGGGTTTGGCGGCACGCTCTAAAGCCCTTCCCCTCAGTCCCCTCCCCAAACGGGGAAAGAAACACGATTGTTCTGCGCGAGCGATTATAGATTCAGTTTCCAAAAACATACTACCCGATAAATCAGTCCCACTTCAGATCGTTTCCAGGCGTGCGTATACTTGCGGGAAGACGGCATCATTCAGGAGAGATCACTATCTCACCGGAAGAGAATAAGGCTCTCGTACGTCGCTTTTACCAGGAAATCGACAACGGTAATGTGGAAGTATGGACGAGCTGGACAACGTTAGTTGTTTGATCATGGAATTTCCTTTTGAGACATTCAAGACGTTTCCGCTTGCTTTTCCTGGCCGAGACTAAACCAGTTGCCTGAGTTGTCCATCATCACGGTGGCGGTACCCCAATCCTGGACCGTCGGCGGTCCCTTCATCTGCACGCCTCGGGCCTTTAGTTCCTCGTAAGTCTTGTAAATATCATCGGCTTCAAAGACGCCTCCGCCCAGCACGCCTTTGTCGATCAGCGAGCGCAGTTGCGCCGCAGATTCTTCATCCAACATCATCCCGGCCTTCGGCTCCATCAGGATGATTTCAAGGCCTGGTTGGTTCTTGATACGCATTGTCAGCCAGCGAAAGTCCTCGCCTACCTTCGCGTCAGTATCAACTTCGAATCCGAGCTTGTCGCGATAGAACTCGAGTGCTTCCTGCTGATTCTTGACCCAAATCAAAGCGTGGGACATTTTCGTAATCATAGTTTTCGCTCTCCTTGGCTGGATTGAGAGAACAAGGATAGAGAAGTTTGCGAGGAGTCGCTTCTCGAAAATTGCTTTTATCTGAGGATTTATTTAGTGAGTTGTCTTTTTCGCGATGGGATCCAGCCCATACATTTGAATGAAACAGCCTGGCACCTTGCGCCGCGAATCCATTTCGCGCTTGCGGTAGGTCACCGGCGCGGTGCCTACGCATCGGCGAAACAGGGCGCTGAACGAACCCAGACTCTGGAAGCCTACCTCGAAACAGACGTCGGTAACGCTCAGTTCTCTCCACCGCAGGAGTTCTTTCGCCCTTTCAATTCGGCGCCGAATCAGGTATTGGTGCGGCGTGGTATCGAACGTATCACGAAATAGACGAAGAAAGTGGTAACGCGAGAGACAGGCCTGCTTTGAGATCGCCGCGAGATCCAACGGCAGATCATAGCAATCGTCTATATAGTTGCGGGCGCGGCGAAGACGTTCGTGAAGATCGCAGTCGGTTGACCTGTGTTGTGATGCCGTCTTCTCAGTCATGGCGTTCGGCGAAGGATTTTACTGCGAGTTTGAGGAAAGCGGAAGGTCAGATGCAAAATTCTTTACACCCGTGTCAGCTCCCGATTCAGTTATAATCTTAATCAACACCGCGAAGAGGAGGGATTGCCTTTAGAAGCAGTAGCTAAGCCAGGGAGACCTCACCGTGAAGACTCTCAAGCATGACATCATTGGGTATTGGTCGGAAGTAAAGCTCGATATCGTTCGGCGCTACGCCACTGAGTACTCGAAAATAATTTCAGCCCAAAAGCATATAAGCAAACATATATACGTGGACGCGTTTGCGGGCTCTGGCCATCATATTTCCAAACGAACGGGAGGATTCGTTGCCGGCAGTCCATTGAATGCGCTTCTAGTAGAGCCGCCTTTCCCTGAAATTCACCTTATAGACCTTGACGGAACAAAGGCTGATCAATTACGTAAGGCGGTGGGCTCTCGTCGAGACGTCTTCGTTCACACTGGTGACGCTAACCAGGTGCTTTTAAAAGAAGTGTTTCCCCGATGTCGTTATGAAGAGTTTCACCGCGCATTGTGTTTGCTTGATCCTTACGCCTTATCAGTAGATTGGCAGTTGATTGCAACGGCTGGAAAGATGCGGTCCATTGAAATCTTCTATAACTTCATGATCATGGACGCTAATATGAATATTCTTTGGCGGAATCCTCAGAAAGTGGCCGCCGATCAGTTGAGCCGAATGGATAAGGTTTGGGGAGATCGAACGTGGCGAGACGCAGCGTATAAGAAAGAACCTGGATTATTTGGTGAAATAGAAGAAAAGACGGATAACGAAGTGATTGCCCAAGCATTTAAAACCCGTCTGAAGAAAATTGCTGGCTTCAAATACGTGCCGGACCCGATGCCTATGCGTAACAATAAAGGAGCTGTTGTTTACTATTTGTTCTTTGCTTCACCGAACCAGACGGGCGCTCATATCGTCGAATACATCTTTGAGAAGTATCGAAAAAGAGAGAAGCACTGATGGCGCAGAAATCGTCTATTGAATGGACGGAATCCACCTGGAACCCCCTAACAGGCTGCACGAAGATTAGCCCTGGCTGCAAACACTGCTATGCGGAGCGCATGGCAAAGCGGCTTCACGCAATGGGGCAGGCCAATTACGTCAACGGCTTCACTCTCACGCTTCACGAGGAAGCGCTGGAACTTCCTCTTCGTTGGAAGAAACCGCAGACAATATTCGTCAATTCAATGAGCGATATGTTCCATCAAAGTGTGCCACGCGACTTTATTGTTCGCGCTTTTGACATTATGCGGCGAGCAGACTGGCATCGGTTTCAGGTCCTAACGAAGCGCGCCGAGCGATTAGCATGTATTAGTGAAGATCTGACGTGGGCCGACAACATTTGGATGGGTGTTAGCGTAGAGAGTGATGCATATGTCCACCGCATTGACCACTTACGAAATACCGGCGCCGAAATAAAATTCCTTTCGCTCGAACCCTTGCTTGGCCCTTTGGAAAATCTTCGGCTAGATGGCCTTCATTGGGTCATTGTTGGCGGCGAGTCCGGCCCAGGTGCCCGACCTATGGATTCGGACTGGGTGATATCTATTCGAGACCAGTGCATTGACGCCGGTGTACCCTTTTTTTTCAAGCAGTGGGGAGGAGTATGGAAGAAGCGAAACGGAAGACTCCTAGAGGGTAGAACTTGGGACGAGATGCCTACTTTTACCCGCGTTGCTAAAGAGACGACTTCTTACCGGCCCGAGTTATACCAATAACGGTCGGCAAGCTTCTCGTCATTCCAGTTACCGGTCAACAGAGATTTGAAGGCGTGCGCCAGCATCCAGAAGTAATGCCACTCGCCGAACTGGTCGAACTTGCGCGTACAGCCGAGGGCCTTAACGTGCGGAATTCGCTTGATGCGCTGCCCTCTTGTCCGGCCCAGACGACGCAACGCCAGAGGAAATAAGACATCTTCGGCATACAAGCGACTTTCGTCATAGCCACCAACGGCCTTGAAATCCTTGCGAAAACAGAATGACAAGCCCGTATCGAATCCGGTTAAAAGCACCATCGGCATGAACAGATAATAGGTCAAAAGTAAGCCGAACGACTTCCGTTCCAGGACCGACCCGGTAACACCCCAGACATAACGTCCTGTTTTCATTGCCTGGTCGATGGCGTCAAAGGTCCGGGGATGCAGCGCCGAATCAGCGTCGATAAAGCACAATATCTCGCCACGAGCCTCACGGGCACCGCCGTTTCGGGCCGCGGCTATGCGTCGCTTAGCGACGTGCACGACTCGCGCGCCACGTTCGGCGGCAACCTGGGCTGTGCGATCAGTTGAATCGTTGTCGGCGACAATCACCTCAATCGCCCCGGCCCCACCTGAATATTGGGCTTTCGCCACTGCGATGGAATCCAGGAGCCGGGGAAGGAAAGCCTCCTCGTTGAAAGCCGGAATCACCACCGAAAACCTGATTTGGGCAGCCTCATTCATTAATTACTCTCCGTCCCGAGTTTAGCTTATTTCCATGAAATTGTTAGGAAAATTCGCGATCTGACAACATTATCCACCCGTTCAACCCGATCTTGAGGGTCTTTGGCGGCCAAAGCCTGCTGGACACCCTAGAAGGCCGTATGTTAGCCTTTTGGCCGATTCATGATAGTAGGCGAACCGTTATGGTTCGCTTTTCTTTTTGGTCTTTTCAGCCTGGCGCACTTTGGATTCCAGTCGTAACTTCCGGCTGACCCGCCTTCAGTCTCCTAGAGCCGGAGGGTCGAGTTGCTCTTGACGAGCGCTTGCGCGCTGCACTGCTGAAAGGTTGGCGTTAATCTTCGGATAGGAGAACCGAATTTGAGCAAATCAAGCCTAATCGGAAGCACTCTCTGTGTGCTTTTCGCAGTCTCCGTCATTTCCTACGCAGGAACTTTCACGCAAGACGCTCTAAGAGAAGGGGTACGCCCGCAGGTGCAAAGCCTCGGGAAGGCTGCATCCGTAGAACCGGCTGCGGACCGTGCGTCAAAGCCAGGGGGAGCCCAACTCAGCCAACCGACCGCTTCCAGTAAGATTGAATCTGGAGGCTTTGTCGGCAGCGCCAAGGCATTTTCATTGCCTGTCTCAGCGGCCAAGGCGAATACGCTCGTGGGTTTTGCTGAGACCTATGTAGCCACCGCCTACAGTCTTCGCGGCAGGACCGCCAGCGGGCGGCCGGTGTCTCGCGGCCTGATAGCCGCGGATCCATCTGTGCTGCCACTGGGCACGCGAGTGCGCCTTGATGCCGGGACTTTCAGCGGAGAATATGTCGTCGCGGACACAGGCGGCGCCGTAAGGGGACGTCACGTCGACATCTGGACGCCGACCGCTGGTGAAGCCATGCGTTTTGGCAAGCGCGCGATAAAGCTAATTGTTTTGAGTTACGGGCCAAGGCGAATCAGATCTGCCGCGAAGCGCGGTCTGCTTTCACAAAGTCGCTGAACTGGATTCCCAAAAGAATTGAGATTTGTTTTGAGCGGGCTCTGACCCGCTTTCTTTTTTGCATTGTGTGCGCCAACGCGTAAGATGCTCGGCTGAATGACAGACTTGCCGCCAAAATCTCAGAATGGCGCGGCAGCGTTGCTGATCGAGGCGCGGCGCGGTCCAATCGTCGAATCCCGGCACCGGGGGCACTTATGTGTGGTCACCGGAGTGGACGAGACAATCACGGAGCTTGGATCGCCGGATACTGTCACGTTCTTGCGATCTTCAGGCAAGCCCTTTCAGGCGATTCCCCTGGTCACGTCCGGCGCCGCGGACCAGTTCGGCTTTGACGAAAAAGAGATCGCCATCGCCTGCGGTTCGCACAGCGGAGAGCCGATTCACGTCGACACCGTGCGCGCGATGTTACGAAAGACAGGTTTGAATGAAAGCGCACTGAAGTGTGGAACTCATGTGCCTTTCAATGCTGAAGCGGCCAGGAAGCTGGCTGTCGCGGACGAAAAACCCAGCGTGTTGCAGAACAACTGTTCCGGAAAGCACACCGGCATGCTGGCAGTTGCGCTCCATGTCGGCGCGCCGACGGATACTTACGATCAGTTGAATAATCCCGTGCAGGAACAGATCATACGCACGGTCTCGGAGTTTTCGGATCTGCCTGCCGACCAAATCGCCATCGGTGTTGATGGATGCGGCGTTCCCGTTTTTGGTATGTCAGTCAGGGCCATGGCAATGATGTATGCGCGCCTCGTTTGTATACCGGAATCTTTAAGCCAGAGAGTGCGGAACGCTTGCCGTCGCATCGTTTCGGCGATGATCAACTTTCCCGAGATGGTAGGCGGCACAGTCGATCGACTGGATACTGAGTTAATCAGAGTTGGGCGAGGGCGATTGATTTCAAAAATTGGCGCGGAAGGAGTTTACACAGTCGGGGTTCTACCTTCCGATCGGTGGCCTGACGGGCTCGGACTGGCTTTGAAGATCGAGGACGGAGACGATCGACGCGCCCGGCCACCGGCTGTTATTGAGGCACTACGCCAGTTAAAGGTTCTCGACGATAAGGCGCTGCAAACGCTGAGTCCCTACGCGGCCCCGTCAATTGTTAATCACCGAGGTGAGCGAGTCGGCAGCGTGGCGCCGGTCTTCCAAATAAAGAGCGAGAAAAGCGGGTGACGCAGCCAGGTATGACAATCCAACCGGAAATCGCCGAACCGGTGAGCGCGGGCCCGACGTTGGGACGCGATAATTACGGCAATGTCGATTACGATTCGGTCCCGGACGTAATCCAGTGGTTTCTCGACTTTGATCAACGCGTCGCCATAATCAAGCATCCTCGAGTCGAAGAACTCTTTCATTGGAAACAGCAGGAAACGAAAAGCCAGGGAGAGGATGTCTTTGTCTTTAATCACGCGGAGGACCGCCTGGCAATCGGAATCATCCAGGCCCTTGCTCACAACCCAAGCGAGCCTCAACTGCACGCCTGGATTGCCCAATTACTGAACGCGCTCGATGCCGCTTCAAAAGCGACCGAGAGTGTGGTTGCTGACTACGGCCTGAATGTCGCTGCCGAAGCCTCAGTAGTCGCCGAATCAAAGAAGATTCCCGCCTCGACGGCGCGCTCTGATTTTCTCTTCAACTGCTGGCTGGAAGCGCTTTGCACGGCCGAGATTCGCGTACTCGGATGGCTTTACCAGGAGTTCTATGGCCGACCATTCCATCCGAATAATTTTTGAGTTTTTCACCTCACGAGCGATTTTGGTGCAGTGGCTCAAGCGTGGCTGTATTGAAGAACTACAAGCGCTAACGTCCGCCAAAAGGGCCGTCGTCTCTCCTTGTGCCGAGAAAACCCGAAGAATTGGGCAGTAGCTAACCTCGCGTTCGCGAAGTTCTAACTTAGACGGTTGCTTTTGCCCAGTTGGCACGACCATTGCTCTAGCTTCGGCGACAGAAGAAAGGCAGTAATAAATCGGGTCAGGCTCGGAGACACAGGCAGGGCGCTTTTGGGGGAGGCGCTCAAACCTGAAGCGGAAAGCGGCTCTTTCGGGGGAACGGGGTCGCCGAAGCGGTCGAAGGGCAGCAAGGTTGGGCTGCTGGTAACGCTCCTGATTGAGGCTAGGGGGAGCCTCGCAGGAATACCAGCAGCCCAAAATGCATTAGAAGATTTGATCGAGCGAGGGGCGGGATACAGCGCGACCGAACGACAAGTTTCGGTCGCGCCTTTTTTCAGGACTCGCGCCTCTTCTTTCCGGTCAGCAAACGATCTCGCCTAATGGTTTGAGTTGTTTCCTCAAGATCAAGCCGCACCATGCCGCCGGCATCTGAATAGAGCGCGTGCTGCTTTTGCACACGACGTCTGTGTCTAAACAATAAAGCCCCAATCGTGCCGCCAACACCCAAACACAACACCAGGGCCAGGCCGGAGGACTCGAGCACAGCGACAAAGACACCGGCCGAAGTCTGCACCCACTCGCGTACGGCCTTTTCATACCAGTGCGGATTATCGCCGAGCCACTGAACGACTTGTTCGTACTTAACCTGATCGATCAGCTCGTTCGCCGTCTTCTCATCCGGCGCATTAAAGACGAAGACCGAATAGTTTCCGATGCGCCGATAAGCGCTCGGGATCGGCTGATTCTGGTTTCGCAACTCCTGGATCTTTGCGGTGATGCGGCGATCATTGTCACCGGAGAGTTGGGGCGTGTTGAATTCAACAATGACAAGCTGTGAAGATCCGTAGTGCGCCAGTACGGCCTCCGACTGACCTTCGAAACTGATCTCGTTGAGAATTGACTGGTTTGGAATGGACTCGGTTAGTGCGCCGATATTGACCGCATATATCGCGCTCTGTTGGGCTGTTTGCCAGTCGGGAAGATGCTTGACCAAAACCGGTATGTCGCCCTCGCCTTTATCGAGCGGTTGGGCGAGTCCCGCACCCAGAGCCATCAACGTTGAATCTGCTGAAGAAGCATTCTGGCTGGTTATTCTTAGAAAAACTGGTCCGCGAACGAACGCTATGCCACCTTTCCAATGAATCAGCGCCGTCGCGAAACTTTCCGGGGTAAGGGTGGGTGTCACTCCGCTATCCAGCAGGTTTTTTCTTATCAGCGTGAACACTGAAAAAGCATCCGAGTCTCGCTGAGTCTTAATGACCTCTACCGTGACCCTCTCACCTTGGCGCGAATAGTAATCGGCTTCACCGGAGACAACCCCCAGATCTTCAGGACTATTAGCACCACTTAAGATATCCGGCCTGAGGACGCCTTCTTGTGCTAAATGGATCGGTGGCCTCAGCGAAGATGCCGGCATTTGATGGAATTGGCCAACTTCTATAGGTAAGAGTGCGATTAATTTCGAAGACGGAAGGTCTGCTCGCGCGAGCGAGCACCACACCATAACAATCAAACTTATCGATAACAGTCGTACCACGGTAAGATCCGGCGCCTCTTCGGGTTTAGAACCCCTAAATTTGCTGGAAGTTCCTTATCGGAACCTTCAAAAGTAGTTTAATGCCAGCGTCGCAGCTCGCGCAAAAGCAGGTCCGCGTGGTGGCGAGGATCGTTGATGTTTTGAAGAATAGTTGTGCCGCCGACTTCGCTGGCATTATCAATCACGACGTTGCCGAAGCCGAGAATCCTTTGGAAGATGGAGGCGGAAATCGTGACGTCCTGAATCTTACTCAGCGGAATATTCCGAGTCGTTCGCGCAATGAGGCCGTGATCAATTTCGATCTTCGAATCCGTGACCGTGTACCGGATCATGTTTCGTTTCAGGTGGTAATAGGCAGGAATCAGAAGCAAGGCCAGTGAGATCGGCAACGAAAAGTACCACGGCAAATGAGGAATCATCGCGAAAAGAATGGTCAGTGCGATCGCCCCGAGGACGGCCAGGACGTAACCCAGCTTGACGAAAATTAAGGTCGGCCGGGCAGTAAAAATAACATGCTCGACATCGTCATTGTCGTGGTAGGCGATGGGAGCAACCGGTTGAGGCCGCGCGATTCTGGTTTCTTCCGTATCTGCGGCCGGCGCGCCACATTGCTTACAAAAGCGCGCGTCATCATCGACGTAAGAACCGCATTGAGCACAGTGCATTTTGTTTCTGATCTCAGCAAGGTAGAGATCGTTGGCCCATGATAAACGTCGACCCTAAAAACAGCAAAGGCGAAACACTTCGAAGGGTGGTTCGCCTCAGATGGTGCGGATTAGAGCGGATTGATTATTGGCTCATCAGTTCCAATCTCCCGTCCGGCAAGCGCACGGTGAATACGCTTCGTTCGTAAATGGAGAGCGGCTGGGACTGGCGATCCTTCAAAGCGGCCGTCTGCGTTTTATTCAACTGCGGCGCAAACAAAGCCGCGTTCGGATCTCGTAGTAAAGCGTAGCGCCGCGTGATTCTGCGAACGTACTCCTGCGTTTCAGAGTATGGCGGGATGCGCCAGCCATATTTTTCGACCGCGCCTTCTCCAGCGTTATAGCCGGCGAGAGCCAGTGACAGATCGTTGTCAAAATGTTCCAGCAGAAATGCCATGTAACGCGCCCCGCCGTCAATATTTTGCCTTGGGTCAAAAATATTAGTGACGCCATAACGGATGGCTGTAGGCGGCATCAATTGCATCAAGCCGCGGGCGCCTTTAGGTGAGATTGCACGCAGCTTGAACGTCGATTCCTGATGCATGATCGAATAGAGCAGCAGCGGATCGACGCCATGGCGTGTTCCGGAATCAATCAGGTACTGATCAACCTGGGAGTTGCCGGTCGTGAATCCGCGCAGAGTGGTTCCGACCGTGCCGCTCGTGTTCGCGCTCGGATAAATGATCGACGTTTGTTGTACCAATGATCGTACTGAATCCGACTGAGTATTTGGTGTATTCCCTTGTCCGGCGTCGCCAGCGTTAGCGACAACTGCTTGCCCACCGCCCTTTGCCTTTCGATGCAATCGTTTCGGTGACGATGCTGGTTGGGCATAAACCCGCACACCATTGCGCATATCAAAATTGTCGATTGAATACGCTGTGCTCTGGCCAAGTACCGGCACTGAGGCGATAGAAGTCACGATGATTAGCTTTAGTAGTCTTGTCATCCCGGTACGAGAAGAGTTTGAAATCGATTGGCTCAATCGAGGATTGCACTAAGGCAGGGCTAAGTTTGATGGCGCCTAAGGACTGGCGACGAAAGCTATCTTAACATCTCGTTGAAGATTTGCCAACATTTTTGGTCACCGCAGGAACATGCTGTGTTCATTGAAGTTAACCAGGATGGTAAGGTTGCGTAGCGGCTTTCGGACGTGCTTGACAACGATAGTAAGATACCCCGGCTCACTTAATTTAGAACTCCCAAAGGGGCTTTATCATTCTTGCGCCCAGCGCGCGTCCCACAAATCTGGAAGGAGACAACTATGAAGAAACTCCCATTGGTCGTGCTCTCACTACTGGTAGCGTCTTGTCTGGCGATCGCGATCCAGGCTCAAAACAAGAATTCGAATGCGGGATCCAGCAGTAGCAAAACGACTTCGAGAAAACGCGGTCCCGTGTTTCGGGCTACCAAGGATCAGATCAAACAAGCGCAGGTTATTCTCAAACAACGCAGTTTTTACAGCGGGGAAGAGGTCGGGAAGCTCAACTCAGACACGCGCGCCGGGTTGCGAAAATATCAGCAGGCGGAAGGACTGAAAGTCACCGGCACGCTTAACAAGGTCACTCTCGAAAAGATGGGCATCGCTCTTACTGACGGCCAGAAGTAAGTCAGGCGGAAGCATTCACTTAGATCACTCCTCCTACTGACGGCGTTCCAGGACAGTTAAGTCACCGCCGGCAAGTGACTATCGTGCATGCTTCCGCCCCTCGCCAGGTTTTGAATTCCGTGAGCGACTGGAATTACTTTGCTCGCACGTATTCTGCGCCGATGTCTTCCAGGAGCGTTTCAAGCTTTTCGACCTCTTCGCTCGATTTTGCTTCAACTCCCAGGAGGATACCGCCGCCGCGCACTCCGGTCTCGTAGACCCTCGCGCGGTGTTCCGGAATTCCCGCGCCGAGAAGCAGGCCGATTAGTCCTCCCGTGGCCCCTCCTGCGCCCAGGCCGGCGAGGGCCGCCGCAATCGGCCCGGCAACGGCGATGCCCAGGCCAGGAATTGCGATCGAAGTACCTACAGCCACAATGGCCGCCAAAACTGCGCCCACAGTTCCGCCAATCGCGCCCCCGATTCCCAGGCCATCGGCGGCGTGGGTTCGTGTTTGCACGGCGAATTCATTGTTCTTTGTCGCGTCAGACATGAGAACGCTAATGTCGTCACGCGTGTACCCGCGCTTGATAATCGCGTCCACGGCCGCTTCGGCCGCCGCTCGGGTTTTGAAAAGACCCGTTACAAAATTTTTCGACATACCCTATCGCTCCCTTATTCCGAATTTGCAGAGACTCACGTCAGGGCGAAGACAGTATTAACCATCATCGTCCGAAACCGAATTAACTTGTTTGGGGGTGGCAACTTCATCTTGAAGTAGCGGCTGACGACTGTCAACCGCGAGCGGTAATCAGAGGGTGATTGCTGGTTTCGCGTTTTTCCGTCTATTCTCAGGCGCGTGAGAATTCTGCAAATAAGTTCCGCCCGGGCCTTGGGCGGCGGCGAAACGCATTTTATCGAGCTCGTCCGCGGCCTGCGCCGGCGTGGTCATGAAGTACATCTGGCGCTCTCTAATAACTCGCCCATCCGCGCGGCCCTGGAACCAATACGAGCGGAAAATATTTCCATGCTGCCGATGCGTAATGCCCTTGACGCCGCGAGCGCCCGGCAGCTTGCGCGCATCGTGCGCCAACAGAATATCCAGGTAATTCACGCGCATATGGCCCGCGATTATCCCCTGGCGGCTTTCGCTGCGCGGGTGAACCGCGGCGCCAAACTGATAATTTCCCGGCATGTTTTGTTTCCGCTGAGCGGTTTGCATGCCGTTGCGCTCGCGAATGTGGCGCGAGTGATCGCGGTGTCAGACGCCGTGTCACGCAAGTTGCGAGAGCAACAATTGTTTCCGGCGGAAAAGATTGTGGTGGTTAGAAACGGCATAGATGTAGAGCGGTTTGGTCAAAACAGATTAACCCTTGATCGAGAAGAATTTTGCCAGCGCATGAACATTCCTGCTCATCGTTTATTGGTCGGAACAGTCGGCGAGATTACCAAACTCAAGGGTCACGAAGATTTTGTTTGTGCCACGGCGCTGGTTGCGCGCGCAGTGCCACAGGCCCATTTCATCATCGCCGGCCAGGATCATTCAGTGAAGAGGGAACACGATGCTTCTCTCAGAAAAAGAATCGAAACTCTTAATCTTACCGATCAAGTGCAGCGCTTTGGCTGGATCGATAATCTGGCGGATTTGTATTGCGCGCTCGAAGTTTTTGTTTCCGCATCGCATAGTGAATCGTTCGGTCTCGCAATCGTCGAGGCGATGGCCAGCGGCACGGCGGTTGTCGCAACGGCGACCGACGGCGCGCGTGAAGTCATCGCCGACGGCGTTAACGGGCTGCTTGTTCCCATTGGCGACTCCGGACCTATGGCGGATGCAATGATTGATCTACTGCGAGATTCCCAGCGCCGGACGCGTTTGGCCAGCGCCGCTCAACAAAACGTGCGCGAGCATTTCACGCTGGGCCGGATGATTGCTGAAACTGAACAGGTTTATCAGGATGTCCTGGGCAAAGGTTGAGTCCGATCGTCTTCGCTGAGGTTTCGTCCTCGCCGGAGACTAGAGCTGGTCAATTTTCGCCGCCAGCACGAAGTCACTTTCAGTGAGACCGTCGATCTTGTGGGTCCAGATGGTGATCTCTGCCTTACCCCAGCTGAAGCAAATGTCTGGATGATGACCCTGCTCTTCAGCTAGTTCGCCCACGCTGGTCACGAAGTTGAGTGCCTCTTGAAAATTTGTGAACTTGTAGCTCTTTTTCAGATGATGTTCGTCAACGACCTCCCATGTGGAAAGTTGATTCGCGAATTCATTTATTTCTGCCCCTTTCATCGGGGGTACGCCACCACGACACGGAACACACTGGCGGCTTGCAAGATCGCTCATGGCTATTACTCCTTCTTTGGGAATCGTTTTAAAGATTATCACATCATGTTGCTGCTGACTTATTGAGCTTCGTCTGCGATAATCTGAAACCTCAGTTCTTAATCATCACCCTCAGTTGCGTCGGAAAACAAAGCGCGATGAGCGAGGCCCTGGACAAAGTGAGATCTATTCGCGAGCTGCCGTTGTTTCCCCTGCCGGTAGTTCTTTTTCCGGGCATGCCCATGCCTTTGCATATCTTCGAACCCCGTTATCGGAAGATGCTTGCGGACATTCGCGCGGGAGAAAATCTCTTCGGCTTGTCGTATTTTGATTCCGACTTGTCAGAGAAAGATTTTCCGCCGGCAGGACATATTGGATGCGTGGCCGAAGTCACGGAATCTCAGCCACTGCCGGACGGACGCTCGAATATTCTGACCGTGGGGATCGTTCGCTACAGCGTGAGCTCTTATGTCGAGCGTGGCGACCCTTACCTGGTCGCCCGCGTTGAATACTTTGAAGATGACGATGAAGACGAAGCCAGATTGGGGGAGACTTCGCGCGAGGTCGCCGGACTATTTATGCGGGTCGCTAAAGCAATCCGATTGTTAAATGACGAGCGTGGCAACCTGCCGGACATTAGCGACACCGATCCGCAAAAGCTTTCGTTCCTGGTAGGCGCAGCAATGGAGATTGAATCAGAAACTAAACAAGAGTTGTTGGAGCTGCGTTCGACGTTTGAGCGACTGCGTCGTTTGCGCGATATGCTCAAGCGCGTTATCTCGAATTACGAAGAACGCGCCCGGCTTCATTCCCTCGCGAAAGGAAATGGCCATGGCGGTAAAAAGGTCGACGTCGAATAAGGCCCAGGACCCCGGTCGGTAGTGCGCGGGCACTATCTTCGTTCTAAATGGTAACGCCTAATCCAAATCAAACAATCAGCGTTCGCGCTCTTTTCTTCGGAGGCGCGCGCGATGCCGTCGGGTACGACGAGGTTAAAGTCAAACTCACTGCTCCCTGCGACGCCGCTTGTGCCCTGGACCAAATCTTGAACGCCTATCCGGATCTGCGCAGATTTGGCAGGTCGCTTCTGATCGCCGTTAACCAGGAGTACGCGCTTCCCGATCGAGAGGTCAGCGATGGCGATGAACTCGCGATCTTTCCGCCGGTGAGCGGCGGCGCCGAAAAGGATGTGGATCATGACGGCACCGCAATCTCTGAACATGATTTCTGTGAATTAACTACAGCGCTGATTGACGTTGGCAAAGTTGCGCGGCGGGTCGTTTTGCCTGAATGTGGTGCGACAGTGACGCTCGACGGTTACGCCCGCGAATGGACCCATGGCCGGCGCACGCTCTATTTGATTTATGAAGCTTACAAGCCGATGGCCTTACGCGAGCTGCAACGCCTTTGCACCCAGGTGCATGAAAAGTTCGACCTTGCGCATATCGGCATCGTTCATCGCACCGGTCGTTTGGAAATTGGCGAGACCAGCGTCGTTATTGCCGTCAGTGCGCCACACCGCAAAGCAGCCTTCGAAGCCTGTGAATGGGCTATTCGCGAACTCAAACGCACCGTGCCGATTTGGAAGAAAGAAGTTTTTGAAGATGGTGAAGTCTGGGTCGAAGGCGAAGGGTCAACGGATGGATGCGTTTAACTACCGGCCAGCCCTCTGCTTCTAGCTTTTGCACCCTCCCTCACGGTCGGGTTTCTGTATTCGCGGTATTGCGCCTGATTGAGTGCGCGGCTTGGAAATTGAGGCCACTACGAAGACAGATTCGCAGACTGAATCAGAGTGCTTTCCGGTGTCGTCTGTGTGAATCGCTCAGTCTGCGGATTACGATGACGGTACTTCCTCGGTCTCCTCTTCAGCGCTCGGCTCGACCAGCGACGCGCTCGTCACCATGTCACCTTCATCAGTCTTGATCAGGCGGACGCCCTGGGCGCTGCGGCCGGTCTTGCGAATATGTCCCGCTTCGAGCCGAATCAGCTTGGCCTGTTGCGTGATGATCATTATTTCGGAGTCATCTTCAACCGGGAAAACGGCCACGACCTTGCCGGTTTTTTCCGTCGTCTTCATGTTGATGACGCCTTTCCCGCCGCGCGACTGTAGCCGGTAAGTCCCGATAGCAGTCTGCTTGCCATAACCTTTTTCCGAAACCGAAAGCATGCGCTCTGAATCATCGGAAGAGACCGCGCAAAGCGAGACTACAAAATCATCCTTGCGCAAATCAATCCCCCGCGTGCCGCGCGTGGCCCGGCCCATGGGACGCGCGTTCTTTTCATCAAAGCGAATCGCGAAGCCGTTGTGGGTGGCGATGAAGATCCGCTTATTTCCGTCAGTGGTAAGCACGTCGAGCAGCTCGTCGCCCTCATCGATATTGATGGCGATGATGCCGTTTGAGCGAATGTTCTGAAAATCTGAAAGGGCGGTCTTCTTGATCACTCCCTTGCGTGTAACCATGACCACGTAACGCCCTTCTGAAAATTCACGTACCGGCACTACGCCGGCGAGTTTTCGATCCGAAGGAATCTGAATCAGATTCACGATGGCTTTGCCGCGCGAAGCGGCCGCCGCATCCGGCACCTCATGGACCTTCATTTTGTAAACCAGGCCATCGTCAGTGAAAACCATTAGATAAGCGTGCGTCGAGGCAATGAACAGATGTTCGACAAAGTCGTCGTTCTTGGCCATCGCGCCAAACCGGCCTTTGCCGCCGCGGCCCTGCCGCGAGTATGTAGTCACCGGAGTGCGCTTGATGTAGCCGTTTTTCGTCACCGTGATGGCGACATCTTCATCGGCGATCAAGTCTTCGATCGAATACTCGGTTCCCTCGTCGACAATCTCGGTACGGCGAGCGTCGCCAAATTCTTTCTTTACGTCGTCCAGCTCGTTGATGATTACGCGGCGCAGTGATTGTTCGTTGCCGAGAATCTCTTCCAGCTCGGCGATCAGCTTGATGATCGACTCGTATTCCTCGATGATCTTTTGCCGTTCCAGCGCCGACAGCCGGCGCAGCTGCAAATCAAGAATGGCCTGGGCCTGAATCTCGGAAAAGGCGAGACGCTCCATTGCCTTCTTGAGCTTCGGCAGATACTTGTTCAATGGCTCGCCTGATGGAATGCCCTTCCAGGATTTCACTTCGCTCGTCGTTTTCAGATCGCCGGTCAGCCATTGGCGCGCTTCATCGACTGAACGCGAGTTGCGAATCAGCGTCACGATGTAATCCAGTGCGTCGATCGCTTTGGTGAGGCCTTCGAGAATGTGGGCGCGGGCCCGAGCTTTGCGCAGGTCGTATTCAGTGCGACGACGGACGACTTCGCGCCGAAAGTCGACGAAAGCCTCGAGCATCTGCTTGAGGTTGAGCACGCGCGGTTGGCCGTTAACGATGGCCAGATTGATCACGCCGAACGATGACTGCATCGGCGTCAGTTTGAAAAGTTTGTTGAGCACAACCTGGGGCACCGCATCTCGTTTCAGCTCGACGACGATGCGCATGCCCTGGCGGTCGGATTCGTCGCGCACTTCCGCGATGCCTTCGAGCTTCTTTTCATTGGCGAGTTCGGCGATGCGCTCAATCAGCTTGGCCTTGTTAACCTGATACGGAATCTCAGTGATGATGACGGCGTCGCGCTCATGTGAACCGCGACCGATGCGATCAATCGACGCCTTCGCCCGCATCTGCAAGATCCCGCGACCGGTAAGATAAGAGTTGCGAATCTCTTCGCGCCCGCAAATAAATCCGCCGGTCGGAAAATCCGGGCCCGTAACGATCTTGAGCAGCTTTTCAATCTTGATCTCCGGCTCGCGGAGCAAAGCGACAGTCGCGTCGATAACTTCAGTCAGGTTATGCGGCGCAATTTTGGTCGCCATCCCGACCGCGATTCCATCTGAACCATTAACCAGCAGATTGGGAATCCGTGTGGGCAGGACCATCGGCTCGCTTAGCGTCTCGTCATAGTTTGGCTGCGTGTTGACGGTCTCTTTTTCAATGTCGGCAAGGATTTCGTTTGCCAATCGCGCCATGCGGACTTCGGTGTAACGCATCGCTGCCGGCGCATCGCCGTCTACCGAACCAAAATTTCCCTGTCCATCGATTAGCGGATAGCGCATCGAGAAGTCCTGCGCCATGCGGACGATCGTGTCGTAAACGGCGGTGTCTCCGTGCGGGTGATACTTACCGATCACATCACCAACGACGCGCGCGCTCTTTTTATAGGCTTTGTTGTAGGTGTTGCCGAGCTCGTGCATGGCCCAGAGGACGCGCCGGTGCACCGGCTTCAATCCATCGCGCACATCAGGAAGCGCGCGGCCTATGATTACCGACATCGCATAGTCCAGGTAGGACCGGCGCATCTCGTCTTCAATGTTGATGTGGTTTCGCTCGAGTGTTTCCATTAATCAAACCTTTCAATTACAATCGCACGCCGCGCATTTTTTCGATTATCTGAAAGCCTTTGGCAGCACTTTCAGCCAATTTGCCGGACACTAGTTTTAGGTTGCCTCTGTGAGGATCCCTGACTTCCCTGAGTGGCGACTTCATGCGGTCAAATTCGAAGCATATTTTAACCTGAACAGGCCGGTTTTCGCAAGGCTCGCGTTGCCGATAAAGACCTGTAAAATCAGCCGATTACGGTTGATTGAGCTATCGAGCCTGAGCGTCTCAAATCGCAGCTGCCCCCCGACATCCCCTGCGGGTAGTAAAGCATGAATGCGGATGAAAAATCTCGCCGCATCCGGCGGCGGCTGGAGCTCGTAATTCCGGTCCGAGTTCGAGGCCGCGATAGCGCGGATCACGAATGGACGGAGATGACCCGTTTGATTAATGTGACTCCGTTCGGCGCGCGCCTCAAACTCACGCGGCCAACGGAGGTCGGGCGTCTTCTGCATGTGACGATAGCGATGCCCAGGGCAATGCGTTGCTTTGATCACGCGGAAGATCAATATCGCGTTTGGTCACTGGTGCGAAATGTGAACATCCTGGTCCCTTCCGAAAAGTCACCGGCCATAATGGAAGCCGGCCTGGCTTTCGTCGGTAAGTATCCGCCGGCAAGCTTTCTGGCCGATCCGGTGCGACGTTTCGAAATTAGAGGGGCAAGCAAATCGGGTTTATCGGTCGCCCGCGAAATGGTCGATGAGATCGTCTCCGAGGTTGCAGCGACGGACAAACGTCGTGAGACCCGGCACTCTATTCCTATTGAAGTGGATATCGAGGTGATTGGCGAAAAGAGTGATGCACCGGTAATTGAAAAAACCGTGACTGAAAATATTAGTCGCACGGGGGCGACGGTTTTTACCTCACTTAATATTGACCGCGGGCGATTCGTAAAGATAACAAGCGAACATTACAAAGTTTCTATCTTTGCCGCGGTGCGTGCCCGCCGCGTCGGGCCTGATGGGATTGTGCGCCTTCATGTGGAGTTCGCCGGCGGCGAGTGGCCTCTGGCGGGAATTTAAAAGCTGCTTTTGCACCGTTGCAGAACCGAGGTGTCGCGGTCAAAGACATCCGTGATCAAGAGAATTGGCAGCTTTGATGGCAACATTTCATGGTAGCCTGACAAAATCGACGGATAAAGAAAGTGAATCGATTCTCGTTTCCACGCCGCATTTTGTTAATTGAGATCGAGCGGCGCTGCAAATTCTCCGATTGTGCCGGAAGCAACCGCATTGGTTTGACGAAACCCGAGGCGATTCAGTACGGTGGTTTTGAATGCATTCATTGCGAGCGCTGGAACGATGACGCGCTGAATTATTCGGACGCGCCCGATTGGTGGGATGAAATCGCGGCCGCCAGACATTAGTTCAAACGCGTGCACGGCGGATTGAAGTTTTCGTGACCCGAAACTAAACTCACGACCTTGAGTCAAAAGCAATCGATCTTGAACGAATCTACAACTACCGCCGAACAGTCCAAGCGGAACGGAGCACGGCCCTATCCCCGGATGTTTCCGCAGTGGCTCCTCGACGTATTCCGCCCCGTCGTATGGCTGGTTTGTAAACTGCTCTGGCGAATTCGTTGGATCGGCACTGAACACATTCCAGCAAACGGCAGCCTCATCATAGCCGCGAATCATCAGACATACATCGATGCGTTCTGGCTTTCGTGCCCGATCAAACGACCCGTTCGTTATCTGGCGTGGGATGCAGCGTTTAATTGGCCCGTCGTTGGGCCATTCATGCGACTGCTGGGCGCCTGGCCGCTACAACTGGAGGGCAGCGATCCCGCGCCCATCCGGCGTTCCATGCAGTGGCTGCGGGAAGGCGGCGCGGTAGTGATCTTTCCGGAGGGCGGCCGCGGTAACACGGACGGCTCGATGAAAAAGTTTAAGCCCGGTGCGGTGCGCATGGCTTTGGAAACCGGGGCGGCGATCCTTCCGGTAACGATTAAGGGCGGACATCGCGTTTGGCCATCGAGCTACCGTTTTCCGCGCCTGGCGCCAATTGAGATTATTTATCACCCGCCGCTGGTGATCGAGCACTGCGAAAACGAGGAGACGCGCGAATGCGCTCGCCGCGAAACCGCCAAATTGGCGGAGATTGTTCGGCTGGCGCTGTGAGATAATATCCTCCAATCGCCGCAAGCCCCCGATTAAGCGCGCCGTCTGCTTCGGATTGGCTCGTCCGGGCCTCTTGATTTAGGTAAGTCTTTTCCGTTAACCAGGAGAATCTATGACAAGAATAACACTCCGAATCTCCGTCGCCGTGTTCTTACTTTTCACTGTCCATGCAGCCACTGCTCAGGACGTGACTAAACAAGTCACTCTGCCCGAGACGGCGCCGGTGATTACCGGTACGGCGTTGGCCGAGCGTCTGCGTTTTACGGCCCCAAACACGGTAGTGCAAATGCAGCTGCAGATTTACGCCGACTCCGGACAGCTACTATTTGATGTGACGTCAAAGGGCAACGTGCTGGACTGGACGCTGCAAGATGGTGGCGGAGAGCATCTGGTTCCGGGTTCGTATCTCTGCGTGGTTACGGTCAAGAGTCTTTCCGGCAAAATAAGTCAGCGGATCGGATCAGCATTGGTACAAGAGAAACAGGTCGAACTACAGCGCGTGGATGAGACGCGACTTAGCGCCGCCCAACTACAGGCAATAGGACCACTCGAAGAGAATGGTGCGTTGACTATCCTCAAAGCGGTTGAGGTAGAGGCAAGCACAGTCCTGGCCAACGATGGCAAAGAGGGGCAGTTGATCCGTGATCGCGGCGCCCTGTCGTTTCGTATCGGCGATTTCTTCTCAGGTGCTGACAAAGAGCAGATGCGTCTGACCGAAGAAGGAAACTTAGGCGTCGGCACCGCCAATCCAAAGGCCAGGCTGGACGTGGCGGGGATGATTCGCGCGCGAGAAGGTTTCCAATTCTCCGATGGCAGCACGCTGAAGGTAAATGATAAGGGAGTGCTGACGCACACCAGCGCCGACGGCACTGGGCCCAGTGCTCTCAGCAGCACGCAGAACCGCATAGCCAAGTTCACAGACAATGCCGGCACGGTGGGCGATTCAGTGGCAATTGACACGGGCACGGGTCTGCAACTGACGGCCGCGCCCAGCGGCGCAGTGGACACGAACCTGCTCTATTTGAATTCGACGAACGGGACGACCGGCGTGCTCGCCGGCAACGTGCCGTCTTATGGCAGCCAACGGACCGTTCTTTGCGATGCGCGGTAACACCTTCACGACGATTGCGAATCAGCGTGGACTGTTCACGATCGCGGCGGGCAATGTCTCGAGTCCGGTGGGTGACGACGGCTCGGTAAAATTCAACACCGGGAATGATCTGCTGAGAATGATTATAAAGCCGTCAGGCAAGGTCGGCATCGGAGTGTCGAATCCATTAACCTTGCTCGATGTGGGTGGTGACATCAACACCTCGACTCAATACAACATCGGCGCTTTTCGTCTGTTGAGCACACCAGGAATTGGCAATACTTTCGTGGGCGTTCTTGCCGGGTTGAGCAATAACAGCGGAAATCACAATACTTTCGTTGGGGATCGCAGTGGCTCCGGCAACGTTGGAGGAGATACCAATTCGTTTTTCGGCGCCTTCGCCGGTAACTCAGGTGACGGCAACGGTAATTCCTTATTCGGCTATGGTGCGGGATCCCAGAACGTATCCGGAAACAATATTACTGTGATTGGTGCAAATGCGGGCGTAGGCGCAGGCAGTCTCGACCATGCCACGGCCATTGGCGCTAACGCATTCGTTTCCAGCAGCAACACCATCGCGCTCGGCAGAGCAGACGGTAGTGACACTGTAGATGTGCCGGGCAAGTTGCAGATTGACACGATGGGCACCAGCGGTGGCACACAGCTTTGCCTTAACAGCTCGAGTCGAGTTGCTTTTTGCTCGTCTTCCTTGCGCTACAAGATGTCCGTAAGTCCGTTCCGCTCCGGCTTGGAAATCATCAGGCGCCTGCATCCGATCACTTTCACCTGGAGGGAAGGCGGCCAGCGCGACATTGGCCTGGGCGCGGAGGAGGTGGAAAGAGTAGAGCCGCTGCTCACCTTCCGCAACCAGCAGGGCGAGATCGAAGGCGTCAAGTACAATCAGCTTTCTGCCGTCTTGGTCAATGCGTTCAAAGAACAGCAGGCGCAAATACAACAACAGCAGGAACAAATGGGGCGCCAACAAGGGCAACTGGTGCGGCAGCAAGAACAGCTCGAGAAATTAACCAGACTGGTCTATCGCCGTCACGGCAGAGCCAGGATCCGGAAGTAAGCTGCGAGTTAGCTGCGGTGTGCGCTGATGCCCGGGTCAAGAGATGCGAACGAAGGCACCGCATCAACGGAAGACACGACAGAAGAAGAAGCGAACGCTTTACCCGACCAGTGACATTCATCTGGAGCAGGTACAGTGATGTCTTACGAGAGACGGATCATCCTTGGTTTTATTCTTGTCTTCGAGATGTGGTGCATAGCGGCAGCACAGGAGAACTTCAGCTCAACGGCGCAAAGATCATCTCTGACTGTCGCGGCTGCTGTTTCCGGAGAGCGAGTGCGCATTACCGCCTGCCTCGGCAGTGCAGATGCACGTGGAAGTCTATGCCGCAAGCGGGGAGAAAGTCTCGGTTACACGGGCGTATATTTCCGAGCACTATTACCAACTGAGCTATATCGCCAGAACTCGCATCATTTGCTCGTGGACCATTCCATTGCTCGCCAGAATTGGCGGATGGTAAATGTTGAAAGGCGTGCCGTCATAGTTTGAAACTCGGCCGCCGGCTTCTTCGATCAGCAACACGCCGGCCGCTACGTCCCAGGGCTTTAACCCTTCTTCCCAAAAACCATCAAAGCGCCCGCAAGCCACATAGGCTAAATCGATAGCCGCGGCGCCGTCACGGCGCACCGCCTGAGCGTTCATGATGAAGTTGGAGAAATGGCGGGCGAATTCGCTGCGCTCGCGCACGTCGTAGGGGAAGCCCGTGCAGAGCAATGCTCGATTCAGGTTGTCGATCTGCGAAACGCGAATTCGTTTGCCATTAAGCGCTGCGCCGCGCCCACGCTCAGCGGCAAATACTTCGTCCCGCACCGGATCGTAAATAACCCCGAGTTCCAGTTCGTCGTTATGCGCCAGCGCGATCGAAACACAAAAGCACGGGTAGCCGTGCGCGTAGTTGGTCGTGCCGTCGAGCGGATCGATAATCCATTTCCACTCGCCTTTGCTGCCAGCGCGATCTGCTGACCGGGTTTCACCTGATTCTTCGGCGAGTATTGAGTGACGCGGGTGAAAAGTCCTGATGCGATCGATGATCAGTTTTTCCGAGGCCAGATCGGATTCCGTCAGTAATTCAATTTCGCCCTTGTTATGTATTTTCGAAATGCGGCCGAGACGCTCGACCAGCAGGTGTCCGGCATCACGCGCAGTTTGAATGGCAAAGTCGAGCAATCTTGAACCCGGGCGTTTCAGAAACCTGAGTTGGGCTAACAAAAAGAGGATAACGCAATCGTTTGCAGGCCGCGAGTTTGCGCGGCTTCGCCCCGGGCCGTAGGCCTAGCGATCTCGTTGCCGGGATTGCTGGTGGAACGCGCATCTTTTGCGCGGCAATCCGCAGAACCTCGGGCACCTGCTGGTCCCAGAAGGCCCAGTTGTGATCGCCGGGCAGTTCACGATATTCATGCGGAATCTTCTTTTCGCGCAGCAGCGCCGCGAATTGCTGATTGAAACTAATCAGTAGATCTTCCGTGCCGCAGTCGAGATAGAAATACGGCAGCGCTGCGACGCGCGCGGCGGACGCGCGCCGCGCCATGTCATAAATATCATTTGCTTTCCTTGTTTGTGACTCAACCGGCCCGAAGACATTGAAGACTGAATCGCGAATGGGTTTTAGCGCTTTCAAATCGTCTTCTGTCCATGTCGCTGCCGC
>WNGQ01001203.1_pt1 | contig 26834 bp, 27 predicted proteins | sample 5407661 | NCBI WGS metagenome assembly WNGQ01 (sample SAMN13153382, study PRJNA577476) | soil metagenome | isolation source: 60 cm soil or saprolite under Garry oak tree replicate 2 | place: USA:California | collected 2016-06-15 | reverse complement strand
GCTGGCGCTCATCCAGATAAGGACGGATCCTGGCGTACCGGGCGGCTATCTCCGCGTCAGTCAGCATCCATTCGACATACCACAAACACCCACGGGATTATTCGGACAACACCAAGTAGTTGTTGCGTGAGCGCTAACGGCGAGAGTGGGTCTTGGGCGATCACGGGCCGCCGGGCGCCAGGCGCCGCGGTCGCCTGTCCTTCGGGGTCATGTTCCCCGCGGTTCCGGATGCCCGCTGCACGCCTCGCGAGGCGTGGCAAACCGGGTGGCGAGGAGGGCAGCGCGGGGGTCGGTTCGCCACCATAAGAGTCGATGGGCGGTGGCCAGGCTGGCAGGCGCGCGGATGCCGCGGCGGCCGGGGGCCTTGGTGTTCGCCGTCGCGACCGGGTGGCGGCGAATGCCGTCACCGTCCGCGATAGCAAGCGGTTCGCCGGACCGCTTGCTGTGCCCCAGATCCTGTCCGCCATATGTCCGTGATCAGTGGATCGGTCGAACTTACGATCGCATGCTGTGGTGGTCTGCGCCGTCGGCTCGAACGTGTATCCGATGCTGGTCCGGTGGGATGTTCTCGCAGGTCAGCATGGCATAAACGAACACAACATCGGTCGGTGGGGAAGGGCCGGACGGCGAGTGAGAACCCGGCGCGCGCACGGTTGCCCTGCTAGAGCGAGCGGTTTGCGGACCGCTCGCTCCGGCTGGCAGTGCTGACGGGGACAAGGTTTCTAATCACCGCGCTGACCTGCTGATACTACGGGTGGTCACTGGTGGCAGGTGTTGGGTTCGAACCAACGTAGGCTAAGCCGACGGTTTTACAGACCGCTCCCTTTGGCCGCTCGGGCAACCTGCCGCGTACCGCCCTTCCAGACGGCACAGTGAAGAATAGCGGAACCTGCCGCTGGCGGCAGCACGCGGAACCCCGCCCGCCGGCCAGGGAACCACCGGCCACGGATCGAGCCCACAACAACGCGACACAACTAGCCTGACAGCCGCTCCGGGCGTGCCGGCCCGCCAACCGCCGTCTAACCTATGACCCGTGGCATCGGAATCTTCGTTCGACATCGTGTCGAAAATCAACCGCCAGGAAGTCGACAACGCGCTGAACCAGGCAGCCAAGGAGATCGGCACCCGGTTCGATTTCCGCGGCGTGGGAGCATCCATCAACTGGTCCGGCGATCACGCTGTCGAGATAACGGCCAACAGCGAGGAACGCGCCAGCGCGGTGCTCGACGTCTTCAAGGATAAGCTGGTCAGGCGGTCGGTATCGCTCAAGGTCCTCGACCCAGCCGAGCCGAGAGCCTCCGGCAAGGAGTACCGGCTGGCCGTCGCCCTGAAGGAGGGTATCTCGCAGGACAACGCGCGCAAGATCTCGAAGATCATCAGGGACGAGTGCCCGAAAGGCGTCCGCGCCCAGGTCCAGGGCGCGGAACTGCGCGTCTCAGCCAAGAAGAAGGACGACCTCCAGCAGGTTATCGGCCTGCTCAAGGGCAAGGAGTTCGACCTCGCACTGCAGTTCGTCAACTACCGCTGAAACATGGCCGCTCCGGGCCTCCGACCAGCGTCTTTACCGGACGGCACGTCGGACAGGGCGCGCACAGGGCACATTGCCGAGCGCCGAGTCCACGATCACCCGTGCCTGATCGTCGGTGCCGGGCCACTCGCCCGCATACGCGGCCTGGTGTCGCGGGGTCCGCCGCCGCTGGCGGCGGCAGCGTCGCCGCTTCCTCCGGGCGGAAGCCCTGCGTCGCGGCGGCTGCCTCGCGCGGTCTCCCCGCACCCGGCCGCTGGCGGTACAGGCCGTAGCCGCCGGGTTACCGCGCCTGCAAGAGCTGACCGGCCGTCCTCCTCGCGCCAGCAATCCTGTCGCCGTGCAAAGATCACAGTCAAGGGTGCTCGCTACGCTTGCGTCTCCGACGTCTCCGACCAAGGCCGCGTACTTAAGGCTCCGACCCGCTTGTCAACACGGGCAAATCGGGCGCGACGACAGCTCGTGTGCCGCCGTTGGCGTCCGGCGGAACCGGACAAGTCGGGACACGGGGCTGGCGACATGCGCCAGAGACCCCCTTGCCAGAGTGCCGGAAGCCTTAACTTCGTGGCCTTGCGTCTCCGACGGCGCTATGCGCCGCCCTTGAGTGTGATCTTCCCCGGCAAGTTCTCGCGCCTATCAGGAGGACGGGCCTCCTTCTTCGGCTGCCTTCGCTTGACGCTTACGTAAGTGTCAATAACAACGGGCCGTGTCGCTGTGCGATGGCCCACCGAGGCCGTAGGCTTTCACCATATATGAGCTACCGGGTGCCGCAACCCCTACCGCCAATGAATGATCCGCAGACGCGACGACCGCTGCTGACCTACCCATGGGAGGCGGGGGTGACAGGGTGGGTCGTCGTCTTCGGCGCTGTCGTTGCGGAGCTGGTTGGGGGAATAGTCACCAACCAGATGCCCATGGTGATCGCAGCGCCGGTGCTGGCATTTCCGGTTGCGGTGGCTGCTGGGTTCTCCGTCGTGCAGTGGTGGCAGGTACGCTCGTCCGGAGCTGAGCGGACGAGCTGGTGGCACCTGGCGGGCATAGCCGCCGCCGCGTTCGTCTGGCTGGGGTACCCGACCACTCCAGGGATCCTCGCCGAGGTCAGCAACGCACGCGACGCCTGTTATAGCCTTTACTGGCCGACGCCTGGTTGCCTGAGCCGTGTTACCCAGGCCATGGACAACCACAACCTTTCCTGGTGGCTGACCGGCGGTCTGATCCTCGCCGCGGCGCTGCTCACCCGCCGGTCCCGGATCGCGGCCTGGGCCGCGATCCCTACTGCGCTCGCAGGCTGCCTCCTCGCTACCCACTTCCTCGAACTGCTGCTTGTCTATTACCACTCTGGTAACCCAGGGCCCACCTGAAATGTCGTACAGCAGCAGTTTTGCCGGTTCGCATGCTTGGTTCGGGCCGAAGAGGCCGCCATGTCCGCTGCGTGCCCGATCGGGCAGCCGCCTGCGGGCATAGCGGTCAGTCGCGGGCACGCCGAGCATAGGGCCAACCTGCGATCGGGCACGTAACAGACCCAGCCGAGATGACCAGTATGCAGCCTCTCAGCCGTGACCACACTCCGGCGGATTGCAGCGGACGCTGCCTAACAGGCCGACGCACCGTGCTAGAGCCTGGTGGCACACTGACTTGGCCCAGAACCCGGGCATTACGAGGGTTCAGTGGCCAGCCCCGTGCCCGGCTGGGCCGACGTCCTGCCACCGTGCCCTATGAGGCCACCGTCGTGAACCGGCGGTAGCCAGGGATGTCGGTTGGCATCGGCAGGTCGCTCGCAGTGACCTTGCCCGAGGCCAGTATCGCCGCGAGCTCGGTGCAGGCATGTGCCCGGTCCTGGTCCTTGGCGTGCTCGGCGCACCGGCCAGCGGGGACGTTCTCGCAGGCCCAGCAGCCGAGAGACTCGGCACCTGAGGTCCGGTAGGCGGCGGCGTCGCTCAGCGCGGCGAGCACGACCTCAAGCTGGCGCTCGGTGAGCGCGACCTCGGCCCGCCCGGCCAGCCGGGCCCGCCAGAGCAGCGAGACCACCGCCGCCGCGTTCCGCTTGTCCCACTTGACCAGCCTGCTCAGAAACTGCCGGTCACGGCTGCAGAGCACGGCACCGTTCAGTGCGGTGTCCAGCGCATCGCGCACGCTGGCGCGCCGTGACTCAGGCCTCTGCTCCGTCACCCGCCTGGCCGGATCGGGCAGCGAATCCCGGGGTGCCGCCTCCCGTGGCGCGACCGCCCTGGCGGCGGCACCTCGCTCGGCATGTTTGTCCATTACGTCCGCAGCCTCCCTCGTCAGTCCGGCCGGCGTTTCGGAATGCGATCAAGCTGACACGTACAGTAAGCATACGTGGGCAGGGACAAAACAGAAACTCGCGCCCACAGCTCTGGGAACCCCGCAACGGCCGACCAAGAGCCACGCGCACCGGCAGGCCAGGCCGACTCAGCGGACGCCAGCCCCGCGCAGCGGACGCCAGCCCCGCGCAGCGGACGCCAGCCCCCGCGCCGCCAATTCTTGCAGTGGTGAACCGTGGCACCCTGAACTGCGTCCTATTACAGAGAGAACATGCTTCAGTAGGTTTCTGTCATAGAATCGCGATATGTTCCGGCTCCGGGCAGGCCGACCGACAGATTGGCGGGGAAACGAAACCATCACGGCAGCTCAGGAGCGCGGGCATCCGGTCATCGCACCATGCGATGCCGGTACGATGCACTGTCCCTAACTTCACGCTCCCGGCCGCAGGCCGGCCGGTACTGAAAGGACGCACGCCGTCACCGTGTCACGTAGCCCGGCCGCGGCGCGTGGAGGAGGTCCTCCCACTGTGACCAAGCAGGTCCAGCAACGTGATCGTGTCATCATCAGGTTCGCCGGGGACTCGGGCGACGGCATGCAGCTGGCCGGCGACCGGTTCACCCAGGAAACGGCGTCGTTCGGCAATGACCTGTCGACCCTGCCGAACTTCCCTGCCGAGATCCGCGCCCCGGCGGGCACCCTGCCCGGGGTGTCCAGCTTTCAGCTGCACTTCGCCGATCATGACATCCTGACGCCCGGCGATGCGCCGGACGTGCTGGTGGCGATGAACCCGGCGGCGCTCAAGGCCAACATCGGCGACCTGCCGCGCGGCGCCGACATCATCGCCAACACCGACGAGTTCACCAAGCGGAACCTGGCCAAGGTCGGTTACCCGGAGAACCCGCTGGAGGACGGCTCGCTGTCGGCCTACCAGCTGCACGCGCTGCCGATCACGTCCGTGACGGTCAAGGCGCTGGAGAGCTTCGAGGTGTCGAGGAAGGAGGCGGAGCGGGCCAAGAACATGTTCGCGCTCGGCCTGCTGTCCTGGCTGTACAACCGGCCGGTCGAGGGCACGATGAAGTTCCTTGAGTCCAAGTTCGCCGCCAAGCCGCAGATCATGCAGGCGAACAAGGCGGCCTTCCGGGCCGGCTGGAACTACGGCGAGACCACCGAGGCGTTCTCGGTCCAGTACGAGGTCAAGCCCGCCACGCTGGCGCCGGGCACCTACCGCAACATCACCGGCAACGGTGCCCTGTCCTACGGGCTGGTCGCCGCTTCCAGGCGGTCCGGGCTGCCGCTCTTCCTCGGCTCGTACCCGATCACCCCGGCATCGGACATCCTGCACGAACTGTCCAGGCACAAGCGGTTCGGCGTCCGGACCTTCCAGGCCGAGGACGAGATCGGCGGCGTCGGCGCGGCGCTCGGCGCTGCCTTCGGCGGCGCGCTCGGCGTCACCACCACGTCGGGGCCCGGCATGTGCCTCAAGGCGGAGACGATCGGCCTCGCGGTCTCCGTGGAGCTGCCGCTGATCGTCTGCGACATCCAGCGGGCGGGCCCGTCCACGGGCATGCCCACCAAGACCGAGCAGGCCGACCTGCTGATGGCCCTGTACGGCAGGAACGGCGAGTCGCCGGTCGCGGTCGTCGCCCCGGCCACGCCGTCGGACTGCTTCGACATCGCGATCGAGGCCGTCCGGATCGCGGTCAAGTACCGCACGCCGGTGATCATCCTGTCCGACGGCTACCTGGCGAACGGCTCGGAGCCCTGGCGCATCCCGCAGGTCGCGGACCTGCCCAAACTCCGGGACGAGTTCTCCTTCTCCAGCCCCGCCGAATGGCGCGGCAGCTCCGGCGCGGACAAGCCCCAGTTCCTGCCGTTCCAGCGGGATCCGCGGACGCTTGCCAGGCCCTGGGCGATTCCGGGAATGCCGGGCCTTGAGCACCGGATCGGCGGGATCGAGAAGGCCGACGTGTCCGGCACGATCTCCTACGACCCGGACAACCACGACCGGATGGTCAGGCTCCGCCAGGCCAAGATCGACGGAATCGCCGCCGACATCGACCCGCTGGAGGTCGACGACCCGGACGGCGACGCACGGGTGCTCGTGCTGGGCTGGGGATCCACCTTCGGCTCGATTGGCGCCGCCGTCCGCCGGGTGCGGCTGGCAGGCGGCTCGATCGCCCAGGCGCACCTGCGTCATCTTTCCCCGTTCCCTGCCAACATTGGCGAGGTACTGCGCGCCTACGACAAGGTGCTGATTCCCGAGATCAACCTCGGCCAGCTTGCGCTCGTCCTGCGCGGGCGGTTCCTGGTCGACGTGATCTCCTACAACCGGGTGCGCGGGCTGCCGTTCCGCGCAGCCGAGCTAGCAGGCGTCATCCAGGAAGTGATCTCGAATGTCTGACCAGCGCGGCGGTCCCGCCGACGGCGCCCACGCCAACGGCGCGCACCGGCCGGTCTCGCTGACCCTCGTGCCCAAGGCCACCGAGCCGCAGTCGACGAAGGAATTCAAGTCCGACCAGGAAGTCCGCTGGTGCCCAGGCTGCGGGGATTACGCCATCCTCGCTGCCTTCCAGGCGTTCCTGCCGGAACTAGAGGTGCCGAGGGAGAACCTCGTGATCGTCTCCGGCATCGGCTGCTCATCCCGGCTGCCCTACTACGTGAACAGCTACGGTATGCACTCGATTCACGGCCGCGCGCCGGCCATCGCCACCGGTCTTGCCGCCTCCCGCCCGGACCTGTCCGTCTGGGTGATCACGGGCGACGGCGATGCCCTTTCGATCGGCGGGAACCACCTGATTCACGCCCTGCGCCGCAACGTGAACGTCAAGATCCTGCTGTTCAACAACCGGATCTACGGCCTGACCAAGGGCCAGTACTCGCCGACGTCAGAGCAGGGCAAGGTCACCAAGTCGACTCCGTTCGGCTCGCTGGACACCCCGTTCAACCCGGTTTCGCTGGCGCTCGGCGCCGAGGCCAGCTTCGTCGCCAGGACGATCGACTCGGACCGCAAGCACCTCACCAGCGTGCTGCGGGCAGCCGCCGATCATCGCGGTGCCGCCTTCATCGAGATCTACCAGAACTGCCCGATCTTCAACGATGACGCGTTCGCGCCGGTCACCGACGCCGCCTCCAGGGACGACCGGCTGATCAGGCTGGAGCACGGCCAGCCGGTACGGTTCGGGGCCGACCAGGGTCAGGGGCTGCGGTTCGGCAAATACGGCTCGCTGGAGGCGGTGGACGCGGCAGCCGACGGCACCGGGCTGCTAATCCACGACAAGCACGTGGCTGACCCGTCCTACGCGTTCGCGCTGTCCCGGCTGGACACGGTTGACTTCGCGCACTCCCCGATCGGCATCTTCCGGCAGGTGCCCAGGCCGTCCTATGACGACCTGATGGCCGGCCAGATCGAGACCGCGCGCGAGCGCCAGGGCGACGGCGACCTCGCCGCCCTGCTGGCCGGCGGCGACACCTGGCAGGTCGGCCTCGGCTAACCAGCCCGAAGCCCGCCGCGAGCAACCCGCCCGCCACTCGTGTTCCTTCCGTCGATTGAGGAGCCGTTGCCAAGCTGGAGGCGCTGATGACCGTCCGGGTGGAGCGCGACGGGCCCGTCCGCACCGTCATCCTCGATCGGCCGGAGCGGCGCAACGCCGTCGACGGGCCCACTGCGGCGGCCCTGGCCAGCGCGTTCCGGGCCTTTGACGATGATCCAGGAGCACGGGCCGCGGTGCTGTTCGGCGCGGGCGGCACGTTCTGTGCCGGCGCCGACCTCAAGGCGATCGGCGGGCCTGACCGCAACCGGACCGAGCCGGACGGCGATGGCCCGATGGGGCCGACCCGGCTGCGGCTGTCCAAGCCCGTGATCGCGGCTATCTCCGGGTTCGCCGTGGCGGGCGGGCTCGAGCTCGCCCTCTGGTGCGACCTGAGGGTCGCCGAGCAGGACGCCGTCCTCGGCGTATTCTGCCGGCGCTGGGGCGTCCCGCTGATCGACGGCGGCACGGTCCGCCTGCCGCAGGTCGTCGGACTCGGCCGGGCCCTCGACCTGATCCTGACCGGGCGAGGGGTGCCGGCTCCGGAGGCGGCCCAGATGGGACTCGTCAACCGGGTAGTGCCGAGGGGCGGCGCGCGCGCAGCCGCTGAGCAGCTCGCGCACGAGATATCCGCGTTCCCGCAGGCTTGCCTGCGAAGTGACCGTATGTCCGCACTGCAAAGCCCAGGATCTGAAACGGAGGCTGCGATGGCCAATGAGTTCCGCCACGGAATGACCACGCTGGCCGCTCCCGAGATCGCCGATGGGATGACCCGTTTCCAGCGCGGCGCCGGCCGCGGCGGCGCATTTTCCTGAAATTCCCGTTATCGCCACCGGGGGTAAACCGATAACCCGGCCGGGCATGTTGCGGCCGGTGCCAATCGGGGCACGAATTACCCTGCGAAAGCGCTCGCCCGGGACAGGCGCCAGTCAGGCAGCCCGGCAGGCCGGCGCACGGGGGGACAATGACATGGCAGGACGCACGGGCAAGAGCAGGAACATCGTGCTTGTGTGGCTGGTCTGGCCACTCATCACGCTCGGCATCTACCACCTGGTCTGGTGGTACAAGATCAATCGCGAGGCCCGCGACTTCGATGCCCGGATCGAGGTCAACCCGGTACTCTCGCTGCTCGCGGTGACGATCGGCTGGATAATCATCGTCCCGCCGTACGTCTCGATTTACCGTACCGGCGACCGGATCGCGCAGATGCAGGAGGCCGCCGGGATGCAGCGCAGCTGCAATGGCGTGATCGGCATTATCGGCGCCTTCGTGGTCAGCCTGCAGGCGCTGTATTACCAGGCCGAGCTGAACAAGATCTGGGCGCACCTCGGCAGCCCAGAGGAGGGGACAACCGTCACGCTGCCCAGTCCGGCCGTGCAGACGGCAGGCCAGTTAGGCTCGATTCCCGATGCGGCAGCCGGCCCGCTGGCTGCCATCCTGACCGGGCCGCCCGCTTGGCCTCTGCCAGAATTGTGCGGGTGACCGTCGATGACACCGACCGGCTGGCCGGCCCTGACCGGCCGGACGGCAGGCCGACCGCGGACCAGGCCCGCCGGGCGTTTCCTGACTGGCCGGCCGCGGACCAGGCCCGCCGGGCGTTTCCTGACTGGCGGTTCGCGCCGAATATCGGCAATAACCCCGGGGTCTACGAGATAGAGAACAGGGCGCTGGCGCGCGCAGGCCACGTATTAAATGCGATGCACCGGCTTGCGCCCTGGACTGGCCGCACCATCGTCGACCTTGGCTGCGGAACAGGATTCTGGCTCACCAGGTACGCCGCCGAAGCCGGCCGGGTCATCGGCATCGAGCCCGATCCGGCGCTGCGGGCGAAGGCCGCGGCGAGAACCGCCGCGCTGCCCGGCGTCGAGGTCGCCGCCGGGTCAGCCGAGCACCTGGGACTTCCCGCCGCCTCCGTCGACGTGGTGCATGCCAGGTTCGCCTACTTCTTCCCGCCAGGCGGCGACGCCGGCCTGACCGAAGTGCTGCGGGCGCTGCGGCCGGCCGGCGCCCTGGTGGTGGTCGACAACGACTACCGGTGGGGCGAGTTCGGCACACTGCTCGACGCGTCCTCGTCCGAGGGGGCGCGCAAGAAAGCCGACGCCACGGACGCCTGGTGGCGTGATCGCGGCGCGATCCGCCGCGAGGTGCACTCGGGGTGGGCCTTCGACCGCCGGGCCGACCTCGAGGCGGTGCTGCGCATCGAGTTCCCCGCGCGGGTCGCTGACGCCTGGCTGGCCAGGCACCCGGCGGCGACAAGCATAAGCTACGGGTACGTCCTGTTCGCCGTCGTCGCCTGATCGCCCGGTGTCAGGTCTCGGCGACCGCGCCAGGATCCGGACGACTTCATGATCACGGAGGGTTTTGGGGGCCGGCACCCCGGAAAGTCTCCGTGATCACTACGCCGGCCCGGCAGCCTCACTGGGATTTCCTTGATCGGGAGGATTTGGCAGCCCCAGACGCACCCGGTGCTACGCCAGATAGCGTCCCGGAGTGCATAGCCGTGTTCCCGGCAAAAACGGTTAGCCGCAGGTTGTAGCATATTATATTTGTCCGGCTAAAGTGTGTATTGGCTCCTGCGGCGGGACACTTTTGTGGTTTTGTCCATATCCGTCCGGGTGCTGCCGTCTGAGCGCGGGTACGCCGTTCAGCCGCTGACGTGACGGGGAAAGGAACTCGATGAGCGTCACCCTTAGACTGATCCCGCTGGTAGCTGGCGGGCTGATGGCAGTCGCCGGGCTCGCCGCCCCATCCGCGTATGCCGGACAGGCCATCCCTGGCCTGGTCAGTGACCATGCCAGCGACCTCACGCCCTCGGTCCCTGGCGGGTATTGCTACGCCACGGCCGACCAGAACCTGTGCCGCCGCGTCCTGGTGGTCAAGCAGGTGGGCGACTGGGTCTACGTCGGCGGGATCATCAGCACGGTGACCGACCGCATCACGGGTGTTACCAAGAGCGGCTACCACAACATCTTCAGGTTCAGCGCCACCACGCACAAGGTCGACACGTCGTGGAAGCCGCAGTTCTACACCACGTCTCAGACCAGTGCCTACAAGGAATCCGCGGTGACCGGGATCGCCACCGACGGGTCCGGCACGCTCTACGTGGCCGGCAGCTTCAGCATGACCGCTCCGGCTCCCGGCGCGGCGGGCGTGGTGCGCAGGGGCGTCGCCGCCATCAACGCCAGCGACGGCTCGCTCAAGCCGTTTAACGCGAGGGTCTGCGCGGGCGGTGGCGGCTGCGTCGTGAACGACGTCGAGTACGTCAACGGCACGGTCTGGCTCGGCGGGCGCTTCACGAGTGCGGGCGGCGGCGCTGTCACCGCGCTGGCGTTCGTCAACCCAAGCACGGGCGTGCTCACTGGCACCCAGCTCGGCGTCTCTGGCGTGGTCACCCCCAACGTGGCCACCAAGGTGGCGCAGATCGCTGTCAACCCGCAGCGGAGCCAGGCCGTGATGATCGGTAACTTCTCCTCGGTCGGCGGCACGACGCACAAGGAGGTGGCGGTCCTGAACGTCACCGGGACCGGCGGAGCCACCATCAACTCGTGGAATGACCCCACGAACCTCAACGCCAGCAACTCCACGAACTGCAGCTCCAAGGACACCTGGGCCCGCGGCGTGGACTGGGATCCCACCGGCACGTTCTTTGACATCGCGGCCAGCGGCGGCGGGGGCTTCGACGCCTTCGGCGCACATGGTGCGCTGTGCGACACCTTCTCGCGGTTCAAGAGCGACGGCAACGCCAACACGCTACATCCGCTTATCGTGAACGTCACCGGGTACGACTCGCTCTTCACCGTGGTGGACACGGGCGGCGTCGCCTACACCGGCGGGCACAACAAGTACCTCGACTTCGCGGTATACATCAACGGCGTAAAGGTGAAGTCCAGCCAGCAGACTCATTACGGCATCGGGGCCATCGACGTGAAGGCCGGAGATGCGAATTACGGCCATGCCATCTTGAGCTTCAACAACTCCTCGGCCACCGGCCGCGGGCAAGGCTGGGCGGCATCGCTGAGCACGGGCGCGGGCGTCTACATCGGCGGCGACGCGCAGGACGTGGGAAGCGACACAACCATTAAGCGCCTCGCCTTCTTCCCAGCGGTCGCTTAGGCCGGGCTGGCCTGACCACGGACTCGGGACCCCAGCGCGGCCATGCGCGGCGGGCTTGCCAGGACGAAAAAACCGATGGACAGCGCTCGAGCCGGACATCAGGATCGCCGCATGAGGCTTCGCATTCAGTGCCTGTGCGTCGATACGGCCGATCCGGCTGGGCTGGCCGCATTCTGGCAGTCGGCACTGGGGTGGCGCCGCACGTTTGAGCAAGATGACGAGGTGGTGCTTGAGCCCCCGGAGGGCAGCCCGGAGGATGGGGTCGTGCCGGATTTGCTGTTCTTGCGGGCTCCGGCGGCGAAGGCAGGGAAGAATCGCCTCCACCTTGACCTGCGGCCCGGGGACCAGGCCGCGGAGGTCGCGCGGCTAGAGGGCCTCGGCGCGAGCCGTGCCGACGTCGGGCAGGGCTCGCAGGTCAGCTGGGTTGTCATGGCCGACCCGGACGGGAACGAGTTCTGCGTGCTGAAGCCGCTGACGCCGCCGGCTGAGCCTGACGTGACGGCACCGACGCGTTCCTCAAATAGCCGCTAACTATTATTCATGCATCAGGACTATAGTACGGCAGAGAGCACTATTATTGGTCTGGAGGTTCTCAGAGTAAGAGGTACCCAAGAGACGCTATGGAGTTGAACCACCCGTTGGCCACGATCACGCCCACGCTCGATGGGGACGTGCTCGCCATGCTCGCTCAGCATGAGGCGGCCTTCACCACCGGGCAACTGCACCGCGTGCTTACCCGGTATTCGGAGGAAGGCATCCGCAAGGTTCTGACGCGCCTCACCCGTCAGGGCGTCGTGCACTCCGAGCGGGTCGGCAACGCCTACAGCTACCAACTCAACCGAGATCACCTGGCCTCTGGCCCCATCATCGAACTCGCCCATCTGCTGCGCACGCTGCTCAGCCGACTTGAGGATCGGCTCGAAAGCTGGAGATTTCCGCCGGTGTACGCCGCCGTCTTCGGCTCGGCTGCGCGCGGCACGATGACCGCGGACAGTGACCTGGACCTGCTGCTGGTCCGGGACGACAACACTCCGCTTGCCGTATGGGAAGAGCAGGTCGGGATTCTGGCGGCCGACGTTACGAGCTGGACCGGTAACGACGCGCGTCCCCTTGAGTACACGGTCAGCGAGCTAAGTGGCGCCCGGGATGAGCCCGTGTTGCGCGACGTGCTGGAACGCGGCCTCACCATCGCGGGCAGCCACGTGTGGCTGAGCCGGCAGCTGCGGGAACGGAAGCACTGACATGGCACGCACGAGCCCCTGCACCCCGGACATCCGCCGTGGCCGCCTGCGCAAGTCCGGCCAGTTCCTCGACGCCGCCAGCCTGATCGCTGACCAAGCTAACGAGGAGGCTGATATCGCGGACGTTTACGTGACGCTATGCGTGCACGCTGGCATCGCTGCCTCGGATGCCATCTGCTGCGCTCGCCTCGGGCAGCACGCGCGCGGCGAGGACCACAACCAGGCCGTGGCCTTGCTGAGCAAGGCAGACGATTCATCGGCCAAGCACCTGCAAGTGCTGCTTGGCATGAAAGCCAAGGCCGGCTACAGCCACAAGCGCGCGACGGCAGAAGAGGCCAAGCGCGCCGGAAGAGCCGCCGAGGCGCTCGTCGAAGCAGCCCGGCGAGTGAATGCCGGGTAGACCGGCTCTTGATGGCGCGACCAAGGTAAAGACGCACAAAGGGCATCCGGTCATCGGTTGCCGTGTTCCAGTGCACGGAGCACGGCCCAGCTAGCGCATCCGGCTTGTCAGTCACCAGCATTTACCCCGGCCGGGCAGGACACGCCAGCCCTGCCGGTGCCGCGATAACCAGCGAGCATGATCACGCCGCAGGCCAGGATCACGGTGCCTGGCCCGATCAGGGCCCAGCGGGTGCCGGCGACCGCGGCCAGGCCCGCGACGACGAAGGAACCCGCGGGGACGAAGCCCATGAACCCGGCGTTATAGGCGCTCAGGGCATGACCGCGCTGACCTTCGGGTGCGGCCTTCTGCACGTAGACGGTCGCGCTGACCGCGAACAGCTGGATAGCGGCGCCGATCACGACCATCAGGACGTCATAAGCCCACGCCACCGGCATGACCGCCGCCACTGCCTCGGCAGCGCCGAACAAGGTAGCCCAGGTCAGGAACTCCCTGGAGTCTGGGTCCCGGCACCGTGACGAATAGAAGTTGCCGACGATCCCGCCAGCGGCTATGAAGGTCCCGAGCAAGCCGAAGCCGAGCGGTCCCAGGTGGAAAACCCTCGTCGCCATCAACGGGTTGGTCACCTCGAACTGGATGCCGAACCCGCCGACAGCGAATGACAAGGCCCACAGGTACCAGACCGACATCCAGCCCGCCAGCAGCGGCAGGCCGAGCGCCAGTGATCCGGCTGCCTGGGGCGGACTGAGTGATGATGACCACCCTTACCGGCCGGTGGCGCGCGACGATATTTCCGGCGCGGCGGCTAAAGAGCAACATCGGCAGGAACTGCGCCGCCACCAGAGTCGATAGCACGACCGCGACAGCTCACCGAATCGAGGCTGCCACCGAAGTGGGCAATGTGGCTGAGCAAAGAGCCCTGGAAAAGGCTGGATTCACCCGGGAGGGGGTGCTGCGCGGTTCTGGCTGGCGGAACGGGGGGCGGGCGGGATGGGGTGACGTACAGCCTTCTCCGGACTGATCTGCCGACATGACCGGACAGCGTGCCAGCCGTGTCAGGAGAGAGCTGCCGCAACCGCGTCGCCGACGGCAGTGGCGTTTGCGCTGAGCCATTGCACCTGGGCCAGCATCCCTGTTTCCGCGCGGCCTGCGCGAACTCGCTTGGCAATCATCTGGAGTCCGCGACCCCGCAGGTGGACGGAAATCACGCGAGCCTCGTCGGGTGAGACCCGGACGGTGCTGGCGTAGCCGCGGACGAACCGCCGGACTCTTGAGAGATCCAGGTGATCAGCGTCCTGGCAGGGACGGCCGCTGCGCCACAGGCCGTACCCGATGTCTGCCAGCGGCGTTTCGGCGTGGGCCAGGGCGAAGTCAATAACCCCGGTGGCGCTCGGCGGCGTGCCGCCGGCGATGACGTTGTGGTTAGTGAAGTCACCGTGGATGACAACACGCTCGCCGGTCAGCTGCCCGGTGTCGTTAAGATCGCGGGCAAGCTGGCCCGCGAGCTGGCGGATGATGGCGGCCCGGTCCGGGCTGACGCGAGCTGCGTCAAGCTGCTGCGACAGCAAGATCCCGGGCACGTCGGCCAGCGGGAGCGCGCGCGGGCGCTGGCCGGTCACCTCGATCTGGCGGACGGTGGCATGGTAGCGCGCCAGCAGGGCGCCGATCTCCTCCATCGGCGGCCCGGCTGCCCAGCCCACCGCCTGACCGGGCAGGAAGGAGACGACCTCCCACAGAACGCCATCTGCCCTTGTCCATGACATGCCGTCGAAGGACGGCAGCGGCCGGGGCGAGGGGAAGCCAAGTTCGGCAAGCCGGGCCAGGAAGAAATGCAGCCACGTCACGTCGTCCGCGAGACCGGCGGCAGACAGGCTCCGCGCGGGCACGGGCAGCCTCCTTAGCACCCCGCACGTTCCCTGCCAGTCGACCAGCCAGGCGCGGCCTTCCCTCGGCCGGATCCCTCCAGGGAGAACCACCAGGCCGGCATCACGCAGCATCCGGGCAGGCGGACAGTCATCGCCCACGTCCAGATCGTTTCACAAGTGACCTGCCGACGATCCCTGACCAAGTGCCTGCCTGGTTCCAGGGCACCGGTGCGTGCGCATCATCATGCCCAATGCCTGCCCCAATGGCGCTCCGCCCCGACGTTCGCACATGTCGGAGGCTTATCGGCAAGGGTCTGTAAACCGCCGGACTGCGGACGCTCATCTGGCCTATCCGTCAGTCGGGCTCAGCCCAGGACAGTTCGAAGAAGACTGACCTCCCATGGCGACCACCACTGTGCCCCCATTTGTCCGCGACCGAGGCCACCAGGCCGAGGCCCCGTCCCGCCTCCGAGAGGAGGTCGGCCGGATGCATGGCTGGAGCCTGGCCCGAGCCGTCGTCCCGCACTTCCACCCGCACGGAGCGCGGCCCTGGATGGAGCACGACCTCGAACATGCCGCCGCGACCGGAGGCAGTGTGCTGTAAGGCATTCGTGCACAGCTCCGAGACCAGCAGCACTGCTTCATCCAGAACAGGCACCGGGCCAAGGGCATGCCTGACGAAATCACGGGCCAGCGCAACCTGGTCGTCCCGGCCAGCAAAGACGCCAACTGACCGGGCCGGAGCGGCTGGCCAACACCGCGTCCCCCGGTCGTCCATCGTGTTCGGCGCGGTCGCAGCCGACCCAGCGGTGACCTGGATAGGCCCGTAGTGACGGCCGCGGGTCACGCGAGCGATCCGCATGGACACCGAATGCGGTTGTCCGGCTTTACGGCTGTTGGCCACGTCGGGGATTCCCTGTCCTGCACTGCGCCCTCCAGTACCAGGGCCAGAAACGGCGCTGGCTCGGCGTCACATGACGAGAGCAGCCTACAACAGCATCCATATGGTTCCTTATGGAATCCCTGGGATTAGGATGGATTCAGTAGCAACCTAGTGTAACCATGTGGGAATCGATCATGACTCATCAACGCCGCTCTATGTGCAGCTAGCGGCGCTGCTGCGAGCCCAGATCGAGGACGGAACCATCACCACTCGGCTACCCAGCGTCAAGACGCTCAGCCAGGAGCACGGCGTCTCGCACATCACGGCCGAGCGAGCGCTGATGACTCTCAGGGACGAAGGCCTGATCACCCCAGTGATCGGCAAGGGCTACTACGTAGCCGGGACCTGAGAGGCCCAGTCTCGCGCCCGCCGTGGCCCCAGGTATCCGGGGCCGTAGAACGACCGGGGCCGTGCTCCGGCATGCAGAGCACGGCCTCGGCTAGCACATCGGGCTTGTCAGCCATCAGCCTTTATTACCCCGGCGGGACAGGACACGCTGGTCCCGCCGATGCCGCAGTACCCGTTCGGGTTTTACTGCTGGAAAGGTACTGCTGGTGGTAGCGGTAGCTACAGAGTTCCGCTAGGGCTCAGTCCTCGGGAGCCAGCGTGATCAGGCCAGCATCGTTGGCCGCTCTGGCGAGACGGTCGTCATAGGTGACAAGGGCATCCAGTTCTGGCGCGAGGATGCGCGCGGTGGCGAGATGGATCGCGTCGAGGGAACGGAGGCCGCGATCCGGCTCGTTCATCGCCCCCTCCACGATGTCGTCATCAATCGCAATGCAGGAGAAGGCAAGCAGCAGGTCGCGGGCGTCCGGCAGCAGAGCTGGCATGGCCCGCCCGACAGCCCTGATGACCTCGATCCGCAGCAGCGCCGAACTGACCCACTCGGCCTCGGCATGAGCATCGTAGAACGCTGCGAACGCCTTCGAATGGGTCTCCTCAACCAGCAGCTTGATGACCGCGGAGGTGTCGGCGTAGTAGAGGCTCACCAGCGTTCCTCGTCCCGCATCTCGGCGAGGGTCTCGGAGAGCGTGTCGCTGCCGTCCCCGGGGCGCATGCGCGGCCTGTAGCCAGGCCTGCGGGCAAGGGTCGCGCGGCCGGTCGCGACCAGACGCGCCAGTACCGGCGTAGGCTCCCGCTCCCCGACAGGGACGATACGCGCAATGAGCCGCCCGTGCTCAGTGACGTCGACAGTCTCACCGTGCCGCACCCGCGCCAGCACCTCGCTGGTGTGGTGGCGCAGGTCCCGCAAGCCCACCGTGTGTGCATCCGCAGCAGTCACCCGTTGAATGTATCACAAATTTGTGGCCACACCTGATGAGATCCAGAGCAGTGCCCAGCGAGCGCATCCGGCTTGTCAGTCACCAGCCTTGACGGCCCCGCCGGTCACGACCATCAGAACGTCATAAGCCCACGCCACCGGCATGACCGCCGCCACTGCCTCGGCAGCGCCGAACAAGGTAGCCCAGGTCAGGAACTCCCTGGAGTCTGGGTCCCGGCGCCGTGACGAATAGAAGTTGCCGACGATCCCGCCAGCGGCCATGAAGGTCCCTAGCAAGCCGAAGCCGAGCGGTCCCAGGTGGAAAACCCTCGTCGCCATCAACGGGTTGGTCACCTCGAACTGGATGCCGAACCCGCCGATCAGCAGCGCCATCGCGGCCGCCACCTTAATGCCTCGCGGAAGGTCGAGCAACCAGCGGAATCGACGAGCACCCCGCAGCCTGCCTACCCGGAAGGACCACCGCGCCGTACACCGCCCGACAGCCGGGCGAGGACGCCGATCACTAGGAGGAAAGATGCCGCATCGGTGAGGAACACGGCCGCCTCGCCACTGGCCGCGATGATGATCCCGGCCAGGCCTAGTCCAGATCGTTTCACAAGTGACCTGCCGACGATCCTGACCAAGTGTCTGCCTGGTTCCAGGGCACCGGTGCGTGCAGTTTGGCTTCAAGGGTCTGGCTGCGGTACCAGGGCCGGTTCTGTGTGCTGGCTGTACGGCTTCAGGCTATCCATCCGCGTGCTTGCCGAGGTCGTGCTCCAGTCGGGGGCCATAGGGTGGCGGGTCAGCGCCAGTATGGCTGCGCCTGCGTGCTCGCCGCGATGATTGCCTGCCCATCCAGCGGGCAGCCGGCCCGGCTCAGGGCCAAGATTGGGCGAGACGATGGACAGCGTCCCTGGCTCCGGCGGGGGAAGCGGGTAGAGCCAGAGCCGGAGCGTGTAATCTGCCCTGCGGTCCGCTGCGCTCAGCACCGTGCTGTTGCCCTCCTGGCCGTACTGCATCAGCACGAGCGCCGCCTTACCACCAGGCAGCCAGCGGGGGGCCGTCTTGTCATGCATTTCGGCGGTGATCCCAGCGCCGAACTGGGCTGTGAACACGATGCGCTCGAAGACGCCGGACGCTACGTCGTGGCCACGGGCACTCGCCCGCACGTCGAGCATGCATCCGTTCGGGTAGACACTCAGATGAGAGAGGGCGACGATTATCCGCTTCGCGCGGATTAGGAACTGCCCTGCGGGCACGATCGCGGCGAGCACGTCGGCTGGGGGCATCCAGGAGGGGCGGCCGAAGTCCGGTTCACCGTTCTCCATGACCTGAACCGATATCCGTGTTTCCAGGATCTGGCTGCGGTACCCGAGGCCGGCTGGTGTGCTGGCTGCCCCCGGATAGGTGCCAGTGAACGCCCGGTGGGACGGATGCCAGCGCGCCCCGCCGATGCCACGATAACCAGCGAGCATGATCATGCCGCAGGCCAGGATCACGGTGCCTGGCCTGGATCGATCCGGCGCCTATCGGAAGGACGGCCAAGAGCGAGTATCGGCTGGGCGGCTCACGTTGGCCGACGGCTGCAGCCAGCCGAGCACAAACCGCGTGTACCCGGCGAAGTAAGGCTGAGCCTCTTGCATACCGTCCGTCCAGACCGGCTGTGACGACTAGCCACCGGCGGATGCGAAACGCGCCCCGACAGCATCACCCTTAAGGGCATGACACGCTCGCTGAAATGCTTGGGCTGATGAAGCCGCCGAAGGCCACTTTCCGGGCCGCTTGTAGACTCGGCCGGTAGTCGGGTCGCGTACCGTGTCAGGCAGAAGCGAGTTGCGCAGATCGACAGCAGCGATAGTGAACGCGCCTCGGATGAGTGAGCGGATCTCGAACGAACTGCGGCGTGGGGGAAAGGCGGCGATCATCCCTCGCCCTGGGTTCAGGGACCGGGCGGTCCGGATAGCCGGGCACAGGTCGCTGTCAGCAGAGATGATCAATGCGATGTCAGATGCGGTGGCCGCTGCGTCGGCGACGACAGCGACCGCGATGTTTACGTCGGTCTCCTTCTCCTCGTAGCTGGTCCAGACGTTGCCGCACTGCCGACAGGCCACGGTCTTGCTTTGGTAGCGGCCAAGGACAACTTCAACGGTGCCGCTGCCGTGAATGCTGAGCGCATCGAGGTATGTCCGCTGCCGGGCAAGCGCAGCCGGTTCGTCCCGTACCAGTGCGGTGAAGTATCGGACCGCCACTATCTGGTCGTTGGGTCGCAATCGCCGGACCAGGTGCTCAAGATCAAGCCAGAGGTACCGCCGACGATACTTGTCGCGGAGCCCGTGGTAGAGGTTGAACCCATCCACGTAGGCGATGACGGTGGCCACGGTACTCCTCGGAACATAGGCTGACGGGATCTGGTTATACTGATCGCAACCCCGCCGGTCCACGGACTGGCCTGACGGCCCCGCAATGGGCCGTCGTTTTTATCTAAGGCGCCCTGCACCATGTGCCGGGACCATCACGAGTTGCGGTATGGAAGCGTCAGCCTCCAGCGCTGTGGGCTGACGGCGGGAATCAGCTCGGCGACTCCTCGCTTCTGCATGGCGGCAAGCGCCGTCCGGATGTTGGGCTCATCGCCGCGGTCAAGATGTTGTGCGATCTGACGAGGAGAAACGCCCATCTCACTCCTCATTCCTGGGACGTGGGCTACCTGTCGCTGCAGCGAGCCAAGGTTCGCGTCATCGAGCGACAGTGTCCCGGCTTCGCTCGGCAGTCCCACCTCAAGCTCCTGAGCCAGGTCAAGTGCAGCGACACCCAGAGCCCGGAAGAACCGGGCATATGCCATGTCAGTAGGCGACGAGCCCCTTGCATCCATGGCTATGACAATATCTGCACAGTGTCAACACTGTCAAGAATTTATGGAAATTCAGTATTCTGGTCAACCAGCCGCGCGTCGCTCAGCGCCACGGCACCTGAATCAGCGCATATGCAAGGAGCGGGCCGCAAGACCGCGTCATGCGACCCTGAGACCCGCCGCTTGCACAACCTGGGGCGAGCCGCCAGGCCCGTCAGCCCTCGGCCTTGACTACCCCGACCGGGCAGGACACGCCTGTCCCGCCGATGCCGCAGTACCCGTTCGGGTTCTTACTGCTGGAAAGATACTGCTGGTGGTAGTCCTCGGCGAAGTAGAACTCGCCCGCCGGGGATACCTCCGTGGTGATCTCGCCGAAGCCGGCCTCGGCCAGCCGCTTCTGGTAGGCCGCCAGCGACTCGCGCGCCTGCGCCTCCTGTTCCGGCGTGGCGTAGAAGATGGCCGACCGGTACTGGGTGCCGCGGTCATTGCCCTGCCGCATGCCCTGGGTCGGGTCGTGTGCCTCCCAGAAGATCCGGAGCAGTTCGCCGTAGCTGATCTTCGCCGGGTCGTACACGACGCGCACGGCCTCGGCGTGCCCGGTCTGGCCGCTGCAGACCTCCTCATACGTCGGGTTCGGCGTGAAGCCGCCCTGGTAGCCGGCCGCTGTGGAGAGCACGCCCGGCGTCTGCCAGAAGATCCGCTCGGCCCCCCAGAAGCAGCCGAGCGCGAACTCGGCGATCTGCGCGCCGACCGGGTACGGCGGCCGCAGCGGGGCGTCGAGCACCGCATGCCGCGCGGACACCGGCATCGGGGCAGCCCGGCCGGGCAGCGCCTCGTCGGCCGTGATCATCCGGGTCTTGTGAAAACCGAATACTCCCACCGTTGCCTCCTTCTGGCTGCCCCCGTGACGAACGAGGGCGGGCGGCCCGGCGCGGCCCGCCGTGTTCAGCCGGAACTGCACGCGAAAGGACGTGCCGCCGCAATGCTGATGCCGCAGGATTTGTAACGGAATTTTCCCGGCCCGGCATTCCCCGCGTCGCCGCTCGCCACCAGTTGCTGGCCGCCGGTAGCGTCCGGCCTGCAACTGTCCGTACCCAAGGCGATCCCTGCGCCGCCGGGACGCCCAGCGCCGCCAGCGTCTGCGCTACCGCCACAGCCACCGTCCGCGCCGCCGCCACAGCCACCGTCCGCGCCGCCGCCACAGCCACCGTCCGCGCCGCCGCCACCGCCACCGTCCGCGCCCGCCAGCGTCCGCGCCGCCGCCACAGCCAGCGTCCGCGCCCGCCAGCGTCCGGGCCACCGCCAGTGCTCAGCCCGGCTGGCCGGCCGTTATCCGCCGGGCCCGCGGTCTGGCTCGTCGCGTTATAGGGCCGGGCCGGGCGGGGCGCCTAGGCCGTGCCCTGGGCCCGCAGGTCGGCCTCGATCGCCCTGGCCGTCTCAAGTAGCGCGGGCAGGATGTCACTGCGCAGTGCGGCGATGCTGACCCTGGCCGCGTGGGCGGAGACGTTGATGGCGGCGGTCCCGACGTCCGGTGCACCGCGGATCGGGGCGGCGACCGCCCGCAGGCCCTCCTCTAGTTCCTGGTCGACGATCGCGTACCCCCGGCGCGCCACGTCACCGATGATCTCCCGCAGCCGGCCGACATCGGTGACGGTCCTGGCGGTCAGCGGCTCGAAGGTCGCCTCCGCCAGGTACCGGTCAAGCTCGTCCGGGCTCAGCGCGGCGAGCAGCACCCGGCCCATCGAAGTGGCGTAGGCAGGGAACCTGGTGCCGACCGAGATCGCCACCGTCATGATCCGCTTCGTCGGTACCCGCACGACGTAGACCACGTGGTGGCCGTCGAGCACGCAGATCGAGGAAGACTCGTGCAGTTTCGCGACTATCTCCTCCAGATGCGGCGCGGCGACGTCGGGCAGCGCCAGCCCGGAAAGGTAGGCGTAGCCGAGCTCGAGCACCCGCGGCCGGAGCGAGAACTCGCGCCCGTCGCTGCGCACGTAGCCGAGCTTCACCAGGGTAAGCAGGAACCGGCGGGCGGCGGCCCTGGTCAGGCCGGTCGCGCGGGCGACCTCGCTCAGGCTCAGCCGTTCCCGGTCCGGGCCGAAGGAGCGGATGACGGCCAGCCCGCGATCGAGAGACTGCACGAAATCGCTGTTCCTTGGCGGCGGCCGGCCCTCGTCAGGCACTGCATGGCCGCCATCGAGCACTCCCTGGCCGCCGCCGGGCACTGCTTCCTGGCCGGACGATGCCAGCCCGGCGAGCGTCGCGCCGGCGGCCGGCTCAGGCGCAGTCCCGTCGTTCGCTGTGCGCCCGGAGGTTCTCATCGCAGACATGGTATCGCGGCAACGTGATCATGTATTGGCCTGCGCCAGCGCGGCCCGCGCAGCTCGGGGCCACCCGTGGCCCTGCCGTGCTGGCCGGCCATACCCGGCTCGGGTCCCTCGGCCCGGACAAACCCAGCCCGCATCGCGTCCCGCGGGTTAGCCGGCGCGCTGCACGACGAGGCCATGCCGTGCTGGCCGGCCATACCCGGCTCGGGTCCCTCGGCCCGGACAGACCCAGCCCGCATCGCGTCCTCCGGGTTAGCCGGTGCGCTGCACGACGAAGGCGCAGAGCGCCTCGAACGCGGCCCGCGCGGGACCGTCCGGCAGCGCCAGTATCTCGCCGCGGGCCAGCTCGGCCCAGTGCCGCAGGTCCGCCCTGGCCATGTCCATCGCCGGATGCTTGCGCAGCAGCGCGAGCGCCTCTGCGTGCAGGGCGGGATCGGTCAGCTCGCCGCTGCCGAGCAGTTCGACCAGCCGGGCATCGCCGGGGCCGGCCGAGCGCAGCGCATGCAGCACGGGCAGCGTCGGCACCCCCTCGCGCAGGTCGGTGCCCGGCGTCTTGCCCGACTCGGCCGATTCGCTGGCAATATCGATGATGTCGTCGGCGAGTTGCCAGGCCACTCCGAACGCGCCGCAGGCCGCGGCGATCCGCGCGGCCACCCCGTCCGGGGCACCGGAGAACATGGCGCCGAACCGGCCGGAGGTCGCGATCAGCGATGCCGTCTTGTCGGTGATCACCTTCATGTAGTGATCGAGCGGATCCTCGTCCGGCCGCGCGCCGACGGTCTCGGCGATCTGGCCGCTGACCAGCTGGGCGAAGGTGGCAGCCTGGATCCTGATGGCGTCGGCGCCAAGCTCGGCCAGTATCTGAGACGCCCGGGCGAACAGGAAATCGCCGGTCAGGATCGCCACCGTGTTGTCCCAGCGCGAGTTCGCGCTCGGGTGGCCACGGCGGACCGGCGCCTCATCCTGCACGTCGTCGTGGCACAGCGTGGCCAGGTGGGTGAGCTCGATCGCGACCGCGGCCGGGACGATCCGCTCATCCCTTGCGTTGCCGAACTGTGCCGCCAGCAGCACCAGGGTGGCGCGGAACCGCTTGCCGCCAGCGTCCATGAGGTAGCCGGATATCTCGGTCAGCAGGGCATCCTGCGCCCGCGCGGCCTCCCGCAGGCCGTCCTCCACCAGGGCGAGGCCATCGGTGACCTCGGCCGCCAGCGCGGCGTCGGCAAGTTCCACCGGAACAACGGTGATCACTCGAACTCCCTCATCGGTCCACCAACGCCGCCGGCCGACCGGGCGTCGGCGCGGCAATTACCAAGCCGCGCCCAAGATATGTCCACGGTAAGGTAACCAGGGACATTCCCGCGCCGCCGGCGCCGGACACCATTCCAGGCCATTGGGGTCCAGCGCCGGTCGCGCCCACCGCTCCAGCGCGCCGCCAGGCCGCCCCCAGCCCGGCGTGCCAGCGCACCCCCCGGGGCACTCCGCGCCAGCACCATCCCGCCCGCGGACGGCCAGCACCATCCCGCCCGCGGACGGCCAGCGCCATCCCGCGCGGACGGCCAGCGCCATCTCGCCGCGGGCGCTCAGCGGACGAATAGCTGGGTGGCGGCATGATTCGCCAGCGAAAGCAGCGGCTGCGGTACCACTCCGAGCGCCAGGGTGGCTAGCACCCCTACCGATACCGCGGCGCTGGTGAACACGCTTGGCCTGACCACCGCCGGGCCGTCCGGCGCGGGGTCGCTGAAGAACATGAGCACGATGACCCGGACGTAGGGAAAGGCCAGGATCGCGCTGCTGAGCACGCCGACGATGACGAGCGGCAGCGCCCCGCCGGCGATCGCCGCCTGGAACACCGCGAACTTGCCGGTAAAGCCGCTGGTGAGAGGGATTCCGGCAAAGGTGATCAGAAAGAAGGCGAAGGCCCCGGCGACCAGCGGCGAGCGGCGGCCGAGCCCGGCCCAGCGGGACAGGTGCGCCGCCTCGCCGGTCTGGTCGCGCACCAGCGTGACCACGGCGAAGGCGCCGATCACGGCGACGCCGTAGGCGGCCAGGTAGAACAGGCTGCCGGACAGCCCGGCCGGGCTTGCCGCGACCACCCCGGTCAGCACGTACCCGCTTTGCGCGATCGAGGAATAGGCCAGCAGCCGCTTCACATCCGTCTGGGTCACCGCGATGATCGAGCCGACGGCCATGGTGAGGATCGCGACGGCCCACATCACTGGCCGCCAGTTCCAGGCCAGCTGGCCGAACGCGACATAGAAGACCCGCAGCAGCGCGCCGAACGCGGCGACCAGAGTACAGGATGCCATCAGCGCGGTGACCGGGGTGGGAGCGCCCTGGTAGACGTCCGGCTTCCAGCTCTGGAACGGCGCGGCGCCGATCTTGAAAAGCAGGCCGAGGCCGAGCAGCGCGATGCCCGCGTACAGCAGCGTCGCGCTGCCGGTGTCGGACGAGGCCGCCGCCGCGATCGCGGACAGCCGGACCGACCCGGCGAAGCCGTACAGCATCGCGATGCCGAACAGGAAGAACCCCGAGGAGAACGCGCCGAGCAGGAAGTACTTCATCGCCGCCTCCTGCGAGAGCAGGCGACGGCGGCGGGCGATGCCGCACAGCAGGTAAAGCGGCAGCGACAGCACTTCGAGCGCCACGAACATGGTGAGCAGGTCGTTGGATGCCGGGAACAGCAGCATGCCGCCGATGGCGAACAGCGTCAGCGGGTAGACCTCGGTATGGGTAATGCCGGCCAGCAGCCCCTCCCGCTCCTCCGCGCTGCCGGGGACCGCCGCTGCCTGCGCCGCGAACGGGCTCACGTCATGCGAGGACTCCGCGATCAGCAGCACGCTGATGAAGGCAAGAACCAGGATCGTGCCCTGGATGAACAGCGTCGGCCGGTCGACGCCGACCGCCCCGACCGCGGCGACGTGCCCCGGGCTGCCGTGGCCGAACACGGACTTCGACGCGGCCACCACGATCGTCAGCGCGAACGCCGCGGCCAGGCCGCCGAGCGTCAGCACCAGGTGAATGCCGCGCCGAAGCGGCCGCGGCGCGAAGGCCTCGACCAGCACCCCGGCCACGGCCAGTCCGAAGACCAGCAGCATCGGCGAGAGCTGGAAGTACTCGATATGCGGCGCGCCGATCGGCGGGCCGGCCGCGGCGAGGACCCCGGTCACCGGGCGCCTCCCTTCTTAAGCACCGCGCTGGCCGGGTGCGGCGGGACCGGGTCGGTGGAATGCACCTGGACGAGGGTGTGGTGCACCGCCGGGTTGATCACGTCGATAACCGGCTTCGGGTAGACGCCGAGCACGACGATCAGCGCGATCAGCGGCCCGACCGCCCACAGCTCGCGTGCCTTCAGGTCCGGCATGCCGGCCACGTTGTCGCCGGCCGGCCCGGTCATCGTGCGCTGGTACATCCACAGGATGTAGACCGCCGCGAGGATGATCCCCACCGTGGCCAGGATGGCGGGCACCTCATAGCGGGTGAACGTGCCCACCAGGACGAGGAACTCGCTGACGAACGTGGACAGCCCCGGCAGCGCGAGCCCGGCCAGTCCGGCGATCAGGAACAGCCCGGCGAGCATCGGCGCGACCTTCTGCACGCCGCCGTAGTCGGCGATCAGCGACGAGCGCCGCCGGGCGATCATGAACCCGGCGATGAGGAACAGCGCGCCGGTGGCGAACCCGTGGTTCACCATGTAAAGAGTCGCGCCGGTCTGGCCCTGGCTGGTCATCGCGAAGATGCCGAGCGCGATCAGGCCGAAGTGGGACACCGAGGTGTAGGCGATCAGCCGCTTCAGGTCCGCCTGGCCGATCGCCACGATGGCGCCGTAGAGGACTCCGATCACCGCAAGCGCGATGATCAGCGGCGTGAAATAGTGCGACGCGGACGGGAAAAGCTCGAGGCAGTAGCGGATCATGCCGAACGTACCCACCTTGTCGAGCACGCCGACGAGCAGCACCGCGGCGCCCGGCTGCGCGGCCGTCGCGGCGTCCGGCAGCCAGGTATGGAACGGCCACAGCGGTGCCTTGATCGCGAAGGCGACGAAGAACCCGAGGAAGAGCCACCGCTGCGTCACCGGGCTCAGGCTGAGCTGCGTGAGCTGGCTGAACATGAACGTGCCCGGCTGCCCGCCGCGAGCCGAGTAGACGTATAGCGCGATCACGGCGACCAGCATCAGCAGGCCGCCGAGCAGGCTGTACAGCAGGAACTTGACCGCGGCGTACTGCCGCTGGCCGACGCCATAGCTGCCGATCATGAAGTACATCGGGACGAGCATGGCCTCGAAGAAGACATAGAACAGGAAAACGTCCGTCGCGGCGAAGACGCCGATCATCATGGTCTCGAGGACGAGGAGCAGGGCGAAGTAAGTCTTCACGCTGCGCCGCGGCGGCGCCTCGCCGGCCGGGCTGGCGGCGCCTTCGGCATCGTTCCATGAGGCCAGGATCACGACCGGCATCAGCACGACGGTCATCAGGATGAGGACGAGCGCGATGCCGTCCACGCC
>WNGQ01001253.1_pt1 | contig 26842 bp, 26 predicted proteins | sample 5407661 | NCBI WGS metagenome assembly WNGQ01 (sample SAMN13153382, study PRJNA577476) | soil metagenome | isolation source: 60 cm soil or saprolite under Garry oak tree replicate 2 | place: USA:California | collected 2016-06-15 | reverse complement strand
TTCTTAACCGTTTCAATTCAACGGTTTTCCCTGTGTTTGCCGGGCCGTTCGGAGCGTTCTTGGACGCGCCCTGGGGGTTGAAATTTTGTGTGCAATAATCGGTTGACAAACCCCGGCCAGCGTTTCAAATATGCGCAGATTTGATGCAGTCAACTTACCAGAAACAATTATGAAAAAAATTGAAAGTTTGGTTAAGGGTTTGATTGTGTACGGGCTGATGCTGGCGTTGGCCAACTCCCTCGCCGCCCAGACGCCCAGTCAAAGCACCGCCAAAGTCGTTCGTATCAAAGGAAGCGCCCGCTATTCCACCGGCAACAATGTCTATCTGCCGCTTAAAGTCGGCGCGACCATCAAGCCGGGCATGCTGATACAAACCGCCGCCAATTCATATGTGGATATTGTCGTGGGCGAAGGTGAAGTCGCTCCAATCCGCACGACCATGGGGGCCGGCCAGTCTTACCAGCCCACTGCCGAACAAAACGTCGTTCGCATCTGGGAGAATTCAGTGTTGGGCATTGACAAACTCACCTCCACAGACACCGGCACCGATGTGGTGACGGAAACGCAACTCAATTTGCAGGCGGGCCGAATCTTTGGCAATGTCAGGAAAATGCCCGCGGCTTCCAAGTATGAAGTCAAAATCCCTAATGGCGTCGCCGGAATACGCGGGACGATCTACACCCTGAGCGCCGACGGCGTGGTGAAGGTGCTGGTGGGTCAAGTGGTCCTGGCATACGCTGCCCCCGATGGCACGATAGTCACTCAAGTCGTCATGGGCGGCCAACAATTCGATGCACGCACCGGTCAGATCACGGCGATCCCCAACTACGATCGAAAAGAGATGGTCAAGGCGGCCAAAGAATCCCGGATTGGCCCCAACGTGCCGGCGATAACTTTCACGGTGGATCACACCATTTACTACGTTTCTCCAACCAAGGGACATAACGGGTAACCGACAATCTAACGGGACTGGCGGGGGCTAAGCCAACCGACTCTTTGAATCAACCAGAGCAGCCTTGTGTTGCTCTGGTTTTTTTGTTTTCCTGGCCGCAGTGAAGCTGAAGCCTGTCAAGCGCGTTCCCGTTTGGATCGCCTTCGGCGTCATCGCTCTGGTTTGTCTGGTCCATTGCCTTCGATTGGATTTCTTTGAGCGCCTGGAGCGGATGACCTACGATATTCGCGCCCGCGAGGCGATCAAGTTCTCCCCCACAGTCGCCACCAATCTGGGTTTTGTCTTCATCGATGAGGAGAGTCTTCGCCGCGTTTGGAACGGCTCTCTGGGCTACCATTTCGGTCTGTATTGGCCCCGGCAGATTTATGGCCGCTTAGTCCAGGAACTGGCGGAGCAAGGGGCAAAAGCAATCGCCTTTGACATCCTTTTCGGCGAACTCCGCCCCGACCATCCTTACGTGCTGATGGCCGACGGCGGCGCTGTGGAGTCCGACGAATTTTTCGCGCTCCAAATGCTGCGCGCCAGCAACGTCATCATCGCCTTGACCAAAGAGGTGACCCCGCCGGCGCTCTTCCTGACCAACGCGCTGGCGGCGGCTGACATCACGACCGAAAATGATTCGGACGGCATTCTCCGGCGAGTTCGGATTGTCAGAGACTACACCAATTGGCATAAAGCCTTTCTCCAGGCTGAGAGAGAGTACGGAATTGATCTAAACCGGGCGCGCCTTGAACCCAGACAGGTCGTTGTGCCTCTGCGCGATGGCGGGGACATCAAAGTGCCGCTGGACGAGGGCGGCAATTTTGATTTGGCGGATTTCGCGGGTGACAAAATCCCGCCAGGCACGGCGCGGAAAGACAGGCCCTTTACCCGAAAGCGCGTTTGGCACATGGGCGCGGTGTTGGCAGCGCAGGAATTGCATCTGGACCTGGCCAAAGCCGATGTTGACCTGGCTCGTGGCCGCGTCACTTTGCGCGGCCCCCACGGCACGGAACGGATCATTCCGGTGGACGCCGAGGGCTACTTTTACATTGATTGGTGTCTGCCGCCCAACGACCCGCAACTGACGCGGGAAGCCATCCAAGGTCTGCTGTCGCAAAACCGGATGCGGCTAGTGGGCCAGACCGACGCTGTGACCAATCGGTGGAGAGGCAAGTTGGTCGTGGTCGGCTCCGGGGCCGTGGTGGGCAACAACTTGACCGATCGTGGGGCCACCCCGCTCTACAAAGACACCTTGCTGGTCAGCAAACATTGGAATGTGGCCAACTCGATCATCACTGGCCGATTCGTCCATCGCACCCCGCTGGGGGTGGACCTGGCGTTGATCGCCTTGCTCGGCATCGCGGCGGCATGGCTGACCTGCGAATTGCGCGTGCCGATCGCCTCAGGTTTGGTCGTCCTGGCCGGCATCGTTTACATCGCCATTGGGGTGTTGCTTTACGTGGAAACTCGCTACTGGATTCCCCTCGTTTTGCCCGTGCTCGGCGCGTTGCTTATGACCTACGTTTGCCTGGTCGCCTGGAGGGTGGTTTTCGAGCAGGCCGAGCGCCGACGCCTCAAATCCATCTTCTCAACCGTCGTCTCACCCAAGATCATGCATGAGCTGCTCAACGCCGAGACGCTTTCGCTGGGCGGCGCGCGGCGCCAGATCACGGTGCTTTTTGCCGACGTGCGCGGCTTCACCGAGTTGGCCGACACCGCCCAGGAGCGCGTCGCCGAGTTCGTCCGCAAACACAAGCTGACCGGCGAGGCCGCCGAGGCCTACTTCGACGAGCAGGCACGCGAGACCTTGGGCACCGTCAACATCTACCTGGGCCTGGTGGCCGAGACCATCCTCAAGCAGGACGCCACGCTGGACAAATTCATCGGCGATTGTGTGATGGCCTTTTGGGGCGCCCCCACCCCCACCCCTAAACACGCCTTGGCCGCCGTCCGGGCGGCCATAGATGCGCAACGGGCTATCAACGATTTGAACCACGAGCGCTCAGCGGAGAACCAGCGACGCGAATTGGAGAATCTCGCGCGCCTTTCCGCCGGATTACGGCCAAAGCCGATTTTGCCGGTTCTGCTCCTGGGCAGCGGCATCAACACAGGCATGGCCACAGTGGGTTTGATGGGCTCCGAAGCCGAGATGCGAAACTACACGGTCTTCGGCCGCGAGGTGAACCTTGCCAGCCGCCTGGAGAGTGCTTCGGGCCGTGGCCGTATTTTCATCGGCCAGACCACTTACGAGCATTTACAGCGGGACGACCCGGCTCTGGCGGCCAAGTGCCTGCCGTTGACGGCACAGAAACTCAAAGGGTTTCTCACGGCAGTCGAGGTCTATGAAGTGCCGTGGCGTGCGCCTGACGGGCTACCGAATGGAGAGGAGCTTGTTGCTGGCGCCGCCCCTCAGGGGACCGGCAAGAGCGTGGCAGCGTCGAGCGTGGCAGCGTGGAGCGTGGGGCGATGGTTCGACGCTCTGACGCTCTGACGCTCCACGTTCCACGTTCCCCTACGCTCCACGCTCCACGCTCCCACGCTCCACGCTCCACGCTCCCTTACCGGGCCGCATCATTTCGATGGACAGGCGAATCGCCTGCCGCATGAAAAGATTCCTCATGAGAAAAGTTCACCCGCGTTGGTGTTGCGCGAGAGCAATTTTCCCCCCTCGAGTACCCTCGTCACACTTCCCTGGCTCCACTTGCGGAGCCGATAAAGAGCGGCGAACGAAAAATCCGGCGCCGTCCCGCCTTGACCACCCACCAATTCGCTGCCGCGCCGCACGTTATCCAGCATCCATGCCGGCAGTAAAACATGATAGGGATTGCGCCTGACTTCCCCCACGTGGAAGCTCGTGGCGCTCATCAAGTCGGCCAGATCCTCGCCGCTAATTTCAACCATCAAGTTCGGATCGGCCATCTGGCCCCAGAATTCGGTCTCGACCAGGTAACATTCGAGTCTGCCCGCGATCTGATGCAGGGCGTCCATGACCAGGAAATGAGTGCCGACGTGGGTTGTATTCCAGTCTTGCTCGTGCGGGAACAATATCACCCGCGGCCAATTGCGCGCCAGAATGTCGGCGATGATTTTGACTGCGCTCGCCCAATGCGCCGGGTCCTGCTGGCGGGTTTTCGGGTTAATTCTTTCCAGGCCTGAAGGACCAGTGGGAATCAAGCCGAAACCCAGGTACTGGCAGGCGCCCTGCAATTCACCAAAGCGTTCTGCCTGCCGCTGCTTGTTGCTGCCTTGGGTGACGGCCACGTTGATCACGTTCATTCGGGCCTCGCGCAAGAGCCGCAACGCCAGCCCGCCAACGATGCACTCATCGTCCGGATGCGGCGCAAAGAACAACGCCTTGGCGGCGTCTTCCGGCAGTTCAGGCCGCGGCGCAGGTTGGAAGCCACCCAAGGGGCAGGCTTTGCCTTTTTTGAGTAGGCTGGCGTATTCGGAGACCAAGTGGAAGTAGGGGTTCATGGAGATCGGAACATTCGGTTGTCACTCGCCAACAGCGTGGCAGCGTGGAGCGTGGAGCGATGGTTCCACGCTCTGACGCTCCACGCTCCACGCTCCACGCTCCACCTTCGCAGCCCGGGTTGGACGACAAGAATCTCGCCAAACGTTGCATCTTCACAGGCTGGCGTCAACTCGACACAACTGGTTTAACCATAGGCAAGCTTGCGGCCGCGACTGCCTGGCCGTGCCGTTTGTCCTTTTCATCAGGAATGTGGAAAGAGATCTTGGTTGCCAGCGCGGGGAACTCCAGCCTCAACACCTCCTTTGCCCCGGCGATGATGATCTCTCCACCGGGGCCGGAGGTGACTCGTCCGAGGATCAAGACATTGCCCAAGTCGTAAAAATCTGCAAAGTGGGCGACGGCGTAGCCCAGATAGACGCCGATGGTTTGGTAAATCTTGCGCGCGCGGTGATCGGCCTGCTCCATAAGCTGTTGCACATGCTTGAGTTTTTGCGGGAGCGATAGCCTGGAGTCCACTTCAATGCCTGCCGGCGCCAGCAGTCGTCCCACGCATTGTTGTGAGAAATATTGCGCGCCACAGCCGTAATCTCCGGACCATTCGTCGGGCGGCGCCTTGGGATGATAATCAACGGGCACAAAAGCCAACTCATTGATCCAGGAAGTAATGTTGCCCTCGGCATTGACGTAGCCGCCGGCGGTGCTCGTGCCCAGCGAAAGGCCCAGAAGACGGTTGCTGCTGAGCGACATCGAACCGGACAGCGCGGTCACTTCACCGTCGTTCACCACCTCGAACGGGAGATTGTTCCAAACCTGTTTGATCTCAAGGAACAGGCCTTTGACGCGCCGATTGAACACGTCCGTCGGCACGCCTCGGAAAAGCGAAGAAACTTTCACCCTGTTGTTCAGGTAAATGCCCGCCGCGCTGCCGCCGATGGCATCCACGCGCGGCAAATGCGCCGCCGCTTTCTGGAGCGAATCCTGGATGCCATCGAAATGGTATTGCGGGTCGGGCTGAAAATACGGGTCCCACACCGCCTCGTCGCTGAAGACCACTTGACCGTCGGTGACGGCGGCTACCTTCCGATCACTGCCTCCGAGGTCGAAGCCGATCCGGCAGCCAACCAGATGCCGGCCCAGGGACACCTGGCTGCGCCGTTCCAGGGGAAGGTTTTTCGTGTGCTCGACTTCAATCGCATGCTCGAACATCCGCTCCCCGACGAGATTCGAATCGAACCTGCCGGTAGGGGTATTCCGGTAATGCGCTTGGAGCCTCGCCGCCAGCGAGGCTGGGCCGTCGAAATAAAAACGACAACCGCCGCGCGACCAGAGCAGAAATTTCGCGATGCGTTCCAGGTAAGTGAAGTTGCCCGCCGCCTGCGGATGGTTCGCCGGAAAAACCTGTGTGTGGAAATGCGAGACGTTTCCACCAGGCTGTTCCAGGGCCAGCTTCACCGGGACCGCCAGGCCCGTATCCCGCGCTTGCTGGCCAAATGCGCGGTTGGCCAAAACCGCGGGCCGGAAATCGGGATCTAAAGCCGGCGTGACGCGCGGTGCGATTAAGGCAAGCCCGTTATTCTCGTCCATTTCACGCTGCTGGTTCTAATTGAGGTCCACTGCCGGTTCAAGTTTTCAAGCTTTCGGCCAGCAGACCGAACAGGACAGCGTCTTTGGCCTTTCCCTCCAGTTGAAGGCGCTGGCGCAAAAAGCCTTCCCGGCGGGCACCAAGTTTTTCCGCTACCCGTTCGCTGGCCCGGTTGCCAAGCGCCACCATGATCTCCAGCCGGTTCAACCCCAATTCCTCGAACCCGAACCTCGCGATGAGCCGTCCCGCAGCGGTGGCCAGGCCGCGTCCAACGCAACTGGTTCTCACCCAATAGCCCAGGTTGGCAAACCTGTGCTTCACGTTGACGTGGCTGAGCCAATTGGTGCCGACGAGCTGGCCGTTGCCCGGCTCGATGATGGCGAAGTTATACGCCTCGCCCTTGTCCCAGGCCGCTGCGGCGTAATGCAGCCAGGACCCGCAGTCCGCCAAAGAAAAATCCGATTCGCACCAACGCATCCAGGGCATCATCTCGGCCAGCGATTCCCGTGCCGCTTCGTATAACGGCGATAGGTCCTGCGAACCGAAAGGCCGAATGCTCACCGTGGTATCGGAAAGCTGGGCTCTCATTGCGCCGACTTTCGGAAAGAAACGCTGAGCGGGCAAGGCAAACCGTAGCCCAAACACCCTTTTGGCCCTTTACCGCTCCAATGCGGTTGGTAGGGTGGGCGGGTGAATTTTCTGGTAACCGGCGGGGCCGGTTTCGTCGGCTCGCACGTGTCCGAGCAGTTGCTCCGCTCCGGGCACGCCGTCTGGGCCTTTGATGACCTCAACAATTTTTATGACCCCCGGATCAAGCGCCGCAACCTGGGCGAAATTCAGGCCCTGGCCAAATCCTTTGAGTTTGTTCAGGGTGATCTGATGGATCGGGTGGCGCTCGACGAGTTGCTCGGGAGCGTGAGGTTCGACCAGATCATCCATCTGGCGGCGCGCGCCGGAGTGCGACCGAGCCTCCAGGACCCGGCCCTTTATCAACGGGTGAACGTGGAGGGGACCGTCAACCTCCTGGAGGCGGCCCGTCTCAACGGTGTCAAGAAGATCATCCTCGCTTCATCCTCTTCGGTGTACGGCGTCAACTCCAAAGTTCCCTTTGCCGAAAGCGACTCCATTTCCTGCGTCATTTCACCTTACGCCGCCAGCAAGCTCGCCTGCGAAGCCCTCGGCCACGTATATCACCATGTTTACGGGCTGGACGTTGCCGTGCTGCGGTTCTTCACCGTCTATGGCCCGCGCCAACGCCCTGACTTGGCGATTCATAAATTCGCCAGCCTCATCCGCGCCGGCAGGCCTATCCCTGTTTTCGGCAATGGCTTCTCCGCCCGCGACTATACTTACATCACCGACATCCTCGATGGCGTGTTGGCCTGCACCGGGAAGGAGTTCGGCTATGAAATCTTCAACCTGGGCGAATCGGAAACCGTCAACCTCAATCGCCTCATCGAGCTGCTGGAAGCTGTGCTCGGCCAAAAGGCCGTCATCGAGCGGCGGGCGCCCCAACCTGGCGACGTGCCGATTACCTGTGCCGACATCTCTAAAGCGCGCCAAAGGCTGGACTACAATCCCAGGGTAAAAATCGAACGGGGCCTTCTGCTTTTTGTTGACTGGTTCAACCGAAACCCGCCCTAATGAACCTATGCAAACCACCGGCCCTTATCAGCGCCCGCCGTTTGAAGACGCTTTAACTGCCTGGAAAGCCGTTCTAAAACAACACGGCTTTTCCACTGACATCCTCTGGATCCTCGACGAGAACCTCTGCTTCGAAAAAGATCCAACCTCACCGGCCGGCGTCAAGCTCGGCTTCCAGACCCAGTTCACCCCCCATCCACCCGATGCCGCCAAAGTCACTTACCATCACTTTGCTGAAATGGATGCGCGGCTGGTCTTCTATCGCGTCGGCGCCAACCGCGGCGGCTCCATTTGCCTCCAGCTTTGCGACCAATGGTTCGAGCCTAAAGACGAAACTGAAGGTTACGTGCGCCGCGACGACTGGCTGGTGTCCTTCTTTCCGGGGTCGGGAGATGAAATCGAAGAAATCACCGACCCCGAGCGCTGGCGGCGGCGCGTCGTGCGTGGCCGTCCCTTGACCGCGGTGGATTTCTGCATGACCCTCGCCGCGTTGCGCGAACTTAAAGCCCACGGCCGCGTCCTGGCGCCCGACGAACGTTTCGGCTTGAAAATCCTGCGCTCAATGAAGCGGGCGCGAACTTGATTCCACTTTGAATCCTTGACTTCGCGGGAAAGTGCCTCTTAATTGCGACCTATGAACTCATCACTAATCGACCTATCGGTACAACGCCTCAAACAGGCGGTTGGGATTAAAGAGAAGATCGAAGCGCTGCAAAGCGAGTTGACGAAGATTCTCGGGGCCCCAACCGGAAACAGCCGCGCCAATTCCAGACCGAAGAGGCGCAAGATGAGCGCCGCCGCCATCGCCAGAATTCGGGCTGCCCAAAAGGCCAGGTGGGCCAGGATAAAAGGCAGAGCCGGCGGTGCGCGTAAGCGAAAACGGAAAATGAGTCCGGCCGCTCGGGCCAGACTATCCGCCATCGCCCGGGCACGCTGGAAGACGGCCAAGGCCCAGGGACGGCACGCGCTATAGGTTCCTGCCTAATGGGGAAAATTCAGCGCGCTCTGCTCTCGGTCTCAGACAAGACCGGCTTGGCGCCTTTGGCCCAGACGCTGGCAGCGGCGGGCGTGGAGTTGATCTCCACCGGCGGCACCGCCAAGGCGTTGCGTGAGGCCGGGCTGAAACCCATCGAACTAAGCGCCTATACCGGTTTCCCGGAGATTCTCGATGGCCGCCTCAAGACGCTTCACCCGAAAGTCCACGGCGGGTTGCTCTACCTCCGGGGCAACCAGAGCCACGAGGCGGTCGCTCGGCAGCACGGACTCGCGGCCATCGACCTTGTGGTGGTGAATCTCTACCCGTTCGAGCAGACGGTCGCCAACCCCAACGTCACCCTTGAGGAAGCCATCGAGCACATTGACATCGGCGGGCCCGCAATGTTGCGGAGCGCCGCCAAGAACCATCAGAGCGTAACGGTGGTGGTGGACCCGGCTGATTACGGCGTGGTGGCAGAACAAATCAGAGGGACCGGCGAAACGACGCTGGAGTTGCGGCGGAGGCTCGCGGCCAAGGTGTTCGCGCGCACCTCAGCATACGACGGCGCAATCGCGGCGCATCTGAAGAACGCTTTCGAAAGTGCGCCGCCAGCAATTTTGCCGGCCTGGTTGCGGATCCAGGTGCCTCTGACGCAATGGTTGCGATATGGTGAAAACCCACACCAGGCCGCAGGGCTCTACGGCCAGTTTCACGATTACTTCCATCAACTTCGCGGAAAGGAGCTTTCGTATAACAACATCTTGGATGTCACGGCAGCGGCGGACTTGATCGCGGAATTTTGGGCAGACCCGCCGACACTGGCGATCCTCAAACACACCAACCCGTGCGGGGTGGGCCAGGGGGCAACACTGCGCCAGGCTTGGGACAAGGCATTTGCGACTGACCGGCAAGCACCCTTCGGTGGCATCATCGCGGTGAACCGGGCGTTGGATAGCGATGTCGCTGAGGCGCTCGCAGAGATTTTCAGCGAAGTCATCCTGGCGCCTGACTTCACGCCGGAAGCGCTGCAAGCCTTGGAGAAAAAGAAGAACCTACGCTTGCTCAAGTCGCTGAAGTCGCCTCTGCGAGCCCAACCCTGGGAGACACGCAGCGTCGGCGCGGATTCGTTCTTGTGGCAGGAGCGGGATCTAAAGGTGACAGGCGCGCGGGATTTAAGAATCGTTACGCGCCGCCAGCCGAGCGAAGCGGAGTTGATGGCGATGCTGTTCGGCTGGCGGGTGGTCAAGCACGTGAAGTCCAATGCCATTGTGTACGCCGCCGCCGATCGCACGCTGGGCATTGGCGCAGGCCAGATGAGCCGGGTGGATGCGAGTCGGTTGGCGGTTTGGAAGGCAGGGGAGGCGGGCGCCTCACTGGCGGGTAGCGTGGTGTGCAGCGACGCGTTCTTTCCATTTCCGGATGGGTTGATTGCCGCGGCGCAAGCGGGCGCGACAGCAGCAATTCAGCCGGGTGGCTCAGTCCGAGACAGCGAAGTGATTGCAGCGGCGGACGAGCGCAACCTGGCGATGGCGTTTACGGGCGTGAGACATTTCCGGCATTGACTGGTTCACTCAGTCAGACACCGACGGGAGGACAACTGGACTGAGAGCGTGGGAGCGTGGAGCGTGGGAGCGTGGAGGGAAGGGAACCAGAGTCGGCCCGCGCTACCTCAGCAACCGGTAGATCAGACCGATCTGGCCGACGGTGATGGCAGTGATGGCGGCCCAGGTGAGCCACTCCCGCAGGCGCAAGCCCCTCTGCCGGGGTTCGCTGAGCCAGAACTGCATCTTCAAAGAGCCGATTTCGATGGCGTCGCCGCTGCGCAATATGGTCCGTTGAACCGGATGGCCATTGACCGTGGCGAGCGCGTTGAGCTGCGCGCTGAGGACGAAACCTTCCGCGGGACAAAAATCGAGCTGCAGATGTTGGTCCCAGACGCCATTTTCCTCAAGCTGCAGGTCGGCGGTCGAGGAACGGCCAATCCGTACGGGAACACGGCGGGCCACCCATTGGGTGCCCGCCTTCTTTCCAGACAGGATCTTGAGCTCGAGCATTAAAGGAACCGCCGCGGAACATGGATTTTATCGCCTGGAAAAACTTCCAGGTCTAGACGCGGGTCTTCCAGGGCCTTGATGCAGTTGACCGTTTCGGCGGTATTGTTCGCGCGGGTCAATTTCACCCGTTTCTTGTTGGCAAAATCGGTGAAACCACCGGCGGAGGCGATCGCTTTGAGGACAGTGGTTCGGCCTTCGTAAATATAACGATTGACCGCCTTGACTTCGCCGTCCACAAAGTAAAAACGGTTCTGTGGTTTGATGGTGACAGTCAGACTCCCGTAGTAATCGGGCACGTAACGAGCCCGGATTTCTTTCTCCAGCTCACCGATGGTTTTTCCGGCGGCTATGAACGTTAGGTTGTGCAGCAGCGTAATGCCGCCATCCTCCTTGACCCGCGCTTCAAATGAAACCGGCCCAGTGGGCAGGTCGGAGAAAACAATAGTCAGCGAATCCCCCACGCGGAGCGTTTCCGCGCTGCCTCCATTGGTCAGGGCTGCCGGAGCGTTGGTGACGGCCGGCAGGGCAATGGTCTCCGCAGGTGGTGCGGTGGTTAACCCCTGGATATCCGCAAACGGTTGCTGCGATGTATCGGTCTGGCAACCGGCCAGCAAGAGAACCGCCAAGAGCCCGACGCAGAGTGTGCCCCACCCCCCGCATTGGTTACGAACATTTATCATCGGCCCCCGGGGAGTTCTCCCGCTCAATACTTTTGTTTGATGTCCAATTTTGTTTTGTCGCCGGGCCCGGCTTTGGCGCGAGCGGCAGGGTCCTGGTCCTCGTTGCGGGAGTAGTACTCGTGGTAATAGCCGCTGTAGTAATAGTAACTCTCGTCCTGAGACATGTTGATGTTGTTCAACACGATGCCAATGAGATTGCCGCCGACTTTCTCTATCAATTGCTTCGCCCGAATGTTCATCGGCTGCGGATAGCGACGGTACTGGATGATTTGCAAGCTCATGTCCACTCCGCTGGCCAGAATGGAGGCATCACTGACCCCCATGATCGGGGGCGAATCGAAAAAGATGAAATCATAACGCTGTTTCAATTCACCGACTAGCGCCTTCATCTGGGCGGAACTGAGAATGCCCAAAGAGCTGCTGGGCAGTTTACCGCTGGCCATGAAATCGAGGCTGGGCACACTGGTCCTCTGAATGACCTGCTCCAGTGTGTTCTGCTTCAACAGATAGTTAGTCAGTCCAACGTTATTGGTGACGCCCAGCATTTTGTGCAGCGTGGGCCGGCGCAGGTCCGAATCCACCATTAACGTGCGCTGGCCGGCCTGGGCGAATACGGCGGCCAGGTTGAAGACGGTGGTTGATTTGCCTTCGCCGGCGCCGGCGCTGACGATGGCGACGGTGTTTAGCTTGTCGTTCTTGCGTGAGAATAAGAGATTGGTGCGCAAGACCCGATACGCTTCAGCGTGCGGACTTTCGGCCCCTTCGTCCACCAGCAGGCCGACATTCTGCGGGATGACCCCCAGCACCGGGGCCTGCAAAGAGCGTTCGACGTCGTCAATGGTCTTGACGCTGGTGTCGAGGTACTCGATGAAGAACGCCAAACCTACGCCGACCACCAGACCGATGACGACACCCAGGACGATGTTCCAGAATTTGTCCGGGCGCACCGGATGCAGGCCCGGGCGAGCCTTATCAATGATTTCGACCATGGCGGTCTTAGGCAGGGCCGCGTCAATGCTTTCGGCGGCGATCTTCATGGTCAGGATTTGGCGGAAACGCTGAAGTTCTTCCAGGTCGTGCTTGGCGTCGAAATAAGGGCGGCTCTGCTCGGCTTTGGCAATGTCGTTGGTTCTGGCCTGTTCGACTTCTTTTTCCAGACTCTCCAGGCGCGCTCTGGAGGATTCAACCCTTGCATCCAGGCCGAGCAAAAAGCCATCCACTGCCTCGTTGACCTTGTTATGCAGGTCCTCAATCCCCTTGTTGGCTTTAAGGGCTTCAGGATTTAGGGGACCGTAGTCCTTGATAACGGTCACCCGCCGTTGCTCAGCCAGGTTGAGTTGTTGCAGCAGATCGGTCAGCAACGGATCCTGGGAGGCCCGGGGAATAACTTGCGCCAGCGCCTCGGGTCCCTGCTTGTCCTTGAGACTCTTCAAACGTTCCAGCAGCGTTACCTCTCCGACCAAAACGACTTTGTTTTCGATTTTCGCCCCTTCGAGCTTGCGCAGGCTGTCGGCGGAAATCAGAGGCGTCGGAGCGCTTTCCGAGGCCAGGACATCGGAGATTTGCAACTGTTGCCGAAGCCGATCCACGTTCGTCTCAGCCTCGCGGACTTTTCGTTCCTGCTCTTCCCAGCGTTTTTCCAGCGCTTCAATGCCGCCTCTGGTCATCCGCATCCGTTCTTCGAGCCGATGGGCCTGGTAGGCCTCCGCAAGCGCATTGGCGATTTTGGCAGCTTCCTCCGGTTTTTCGCTGAAGACCTGAATGTCGATCAAACTGGTATTGCGCACCTGGCGAAGGTCCATTTTGCTCTTGAGCAAGGCCATGGTTTCGGAGGTCTTGAGCGGTTCGTTGCCGGCGTATTTCTTGCCCCACTCCCTGTTCAAATCCAGATCCTGAATCACCTTGCCCAGGACGATTTCGGATTTGATGACCTCGAATTCAGTCAGTAAGAAGAAGGGATCGTAGCCGGCAAAGACCGGGCGGTCGGTTATTGGTGAGATGTCCGACTGGTCGCGTTCAATTTTAATGCGGGCAGTGCTGGAGTAAGACTCCGGCAGGATGTAGGTCACCAGGGTCGCGGTGACCACCACGAGCGCAAATACCGCCAGAATGACCGTCCTGCGTATGCGGATGATGCGCCAATAATCCAGGAAATGCAGTTTGGTCTCCTGCGGCGGTGGCATTTTTAATGGATCCATAAGTCAAAAAAAGAGGGGCCAGTCACGACCGCCCAGCCCCCCTCCTCATCGCACGAGCTCAATTAATAGCTCGCAGTGACTCCCATGTACACTCTGTTGCGATCAAAAGTGCGGCCGACATCAGAATCGAGTTTGTCATAGTTGTAGCCCATCTCCGCAGAGAAGTGCGGGTTGAAGTGATAGGCCAGGTTCAGGCCAACCAGGTAATAACGTTCGGACTGATTGTTGAATTGGCCGCCGTTGTAGTCGCTGTTCTGGAAATGTCCATCAACGCGGGCGATCAGTTGGGGTGTCAGGGCGTGATTGAGCGAGGCCCAGACGGTTGCCGACTCTGCATCGGTGGTCAGGCTGGTGCCTTTGCTGCTGAACAGGTCGGTTGCGTTGCGGTTGTAACTGAAACCGGCCTCCAGGAAGCTTTGGGCCAAATAGGTATATCTGAGGCTGGCCATGACATAAGGGCTAACGTCGGTTTCTTGGCTGGGCTCGTTGTAGAAGTCGATGTACTGCGCCCCGATGCGCAGCGAGCCGGTCAGGTCAGGACGGAAGGTGTGATCGGCGCCGATATACCCATAGTGGGAGCGGCTGTTGCGCACGTCGCTAAGAAAAGTGCTGAAGGGGATAGTGCTGGTGTCCACTCCAATCGGCTCGTCGCCGGTGTAATCAATCTGGGCATATTGATAACCGATCACGCCGATGGTCTGCGGTTCCACCTGCCAGCGCCCGTCAATGTGGAAAGTGTGCTCAGTCCTATCCGTCACGCCGGAACGGCTGGGGCTTACGTCCACAGGACCAAGGGCGGGAATTCCAAAGAGGTACGTGACCACCGCTCCGCTGTCATGGTAATCAAAGAAAGCATTAGCATAACCAAGCTCAAGCCCGAACAAGGGTGTCATCTGCGCGCTGAAGGTGATCGCTCCGTAGTTGCGAATGTTGTCGCCCGAAATGCGCTGGAAGGTGGTAAAGGTATTGCCTGCGCGCAAGAAATCGGGCTCCTGGCCGATGACAAAGGAATCCCGCAAACTGATTTGATAGCGCTCGCTGAACGCGTGGTCCAAAGCGGCGTTGAACGAGTGGGTTTGGTCGTAATTATTGGCGTTTTGCAGCGGCCTGGTGTCGTAGTACTTTAGCGAGTAAAGATAACTCAGCGTTATCGTGGTCTGGTCCAAGTGCCAACCCAGGGCCACCGTCGGGCTGACCTCAAAGCCGAAGGTGTCCTGCTTGTTTGGCCCGGTGGAGGCAGTGTTTACGTTATCATCATAGAACCCACGCAGCGTAGCCGACACGGCCCAGGGCTTGGGCGTTTCTGCGCTCATGCCCGCCAGAGAAGCCGATTGCAGACCAGACGTGCCGAGGGCAACCAAACCAACAGAAGCGAAGATTTTTTTCATAGGTTAAATTTGCTTTCTGACACCCACCGAAATGCCACACACGGTTGACTTGCAAACTTTTACTGAGAAACCGCAACTGCTGTCAAATAAATCTTCATTTTTTATCGTCCGGGAAAAACGGGAAAAACGGGCGTTTTTCCGGCTGGCTTTCGCCAAAACTACCCAACCGAACCGCGAGCAGGCCCATTCGGTTTCTGTTTTCGCGAAACACACACCGGCGCAGGGTTCCAATTCCACCTCGCCACGCCAAACGACGACCCGCTGCCACCTGAGGGGCTTGAAGCATAGACCGTTGGCCGGCATGTCCGTTCAAATGTTTTGACTGGTGTAAGGTTTCAGGCCGGAGAGGTTTGTTCCGCCAGGTTGGCTTCCTGGGCGGTCAGGGCCAAAAAGATGTCTTCGAGCGGCCCCGAAGCCCCGCTTTGCTGGCGCAATTGGTCGCGGCTGCCGACGGCGATGAGGCGTCCCTGGTGAATGATCCCAATGCGGTCGGCCATCTCCTCTGCGACGCTCAGTTGATGAGTGGAAACCAACACGGTCATGCCTGCCAGCGAGCGCTCCTTGAAAATGTCCTTCACGACGCGCACATGATGTGGGTCGAGCCCCACCATCGGTTCATCTATGATAAAGACTTCCGGCTCGTGGATCAGAGCCGAAACAATGGCCACTCGCTGGCGCGTGCCGTGGGAGAGCCCATCAATGGGCTTGTTGATGTAGGGTTCCAGGTTGAAGCGTGTAATCAGCTCCCGTCCGTTGGCGCGGATCTTTTCGTCTTTCATCTGGAAGAGTTGGCCTGTGAAGCGCAAGAATTCCCAGGGCGTGAGTTTGTCGTACAGGAAAGGGAAGTCCGGCACGAAGGCCATGCGCCGCCGGGCTTCCAGCGGATGGGTCTGCACGTCAAAGCCTCCTACGCGAGCAGTGCCGGAAGTGGGCTTCATCAATCCGGCCAGGATTTTCAAGGTGGTGGTTTTGCCGGCGGCGTTAGGACCCAGCATCGCAAAGAACTGGCCGGCCGGCACGGTCAGAGTGAGGTCATTGACCGCGATGAGAGCGCCAAACTTTTTTACGACGCGGATGAGCTCGATCATGCAAGGCCGTGGTGTCAGAAATTGGCTAATTGGTCGTTGAGCAGCACAACTTCATCGGGCAAATCCACGCGCAGAATCTCGCCCACGCGGCTGACGAAAATGCGGGCTTGGTAGCGATCCAACAAGCGGGCTTGCAATCGATAGGCGCGCACCAAGGATTGGCCGATTTTGGCGGAATCATTGCGGGCCTCCCATTCCAAACCCAGCGCGCGAGAAGAAGCGCTTTGAGGGCGAATGGGCAGATGAATGGCGCTGAACATTCCGTAAGCGAAAGGCCCTGCGACGTCGCGGAGCAACGCCGCTGGATCTTGCAACTCGGAAAACTTAATCACCCGCTCCAATCTCTCGCCTCCGTCTTCAACCTTCAGCCGGAGGGTCTGCTCAGTGGCCACGGAACGCAGTTCCCAAACCGCCGGGCGCAAGTTTAGGCGCAGGCTGAACTCCTGCCAGAGTTGGTTGGTGGCCAGTTTGAGCGCGCAGTCGAAGCGGACGCGGTTGGGGAAATCCGGCAGCGCAACGTTGCCTTCGAGTTGAATGCGGTAGCCGGAAACCCGCTCGACCATGCCTTCGGGCGGAACGTCTTCCTCTTTCAGCTTGGAAAGCTCTTCACCGATGCTGGTCATCCAGTGACAAAAGCCGATTTTCTTTCCATGATGAAGGATAGTTAAGGAAGAGGTGTCCGGCGCCGTGAGCATCTTGTGCCAGACGACCGCCACCGGGACCGAGGTGTGGGCCGCATCGCGCTGACCATATTCCGCGCGCCAGAGCAAGACGTTCATCAAAAGCCAGAACAACGTGACCGAAAGCAGAGCGGCGCGGTAAAGCATGGCAGAAGCCCTCAGGGTACAGGCAGCGTCAACGCCTGGCCAATGCGCAGACGTCGAGCATCCAGGTTGGGATTGGCGGCCATGAGGGCGTCAACTCTGATTCCGTACTTTCTGGCGATGGCAGTCGGTGTTTCGCCTGCTTTGACAGTGTGCGCGCGCGCGGCGCTTGTGGGCATCGTTAGTTGGTGAATCGAGTTGGTGGAATCAGAAACGACGGCGGCTGCTCCGGCGATTTGACGGGAATTAGTGGCTTGACTGGCGCGCGGCTGAATCACGACCGGGCCGGGCGCATTGGTGGGGACGGGCGGGTGGCCCGCGTAATAGGCTCGGCATTTCTCCAGCTCATCGCGCAGCCGCTTATTGTCTTCCATGAGCTGTTCGACCTCGCGCTGCATGGCCGCGGTCAGTGGCCCCAGCGAAACCGTTTTTGCCAGTTCTTGTTTGCAGACCACTATGCGCTGGGTGACGATTTCGGCGTAATCGGACTTGGGGCGCAGCTCCAGGAAGCGGTCGAAGTGATAAATGGCGGCGGCAAAATCCTGTTTGTTCTTCTCATAGAGCAGGCCGAGCTCAAAATGAGCGGAGGCTGAATGTGGGTTCACCTGCAGGGCTTTTTCGTAGGCCTCGATCCCGCCCTTAAAATCCAAGGCATTGACCCGGCTCTTGCCTTCCAGAAAATTCGGCTCCTTTTCCTCGTCCAACCGGCTCTGCGTGGCGGGGAAACAGCCGCACAGAGCCAGGCAACAGATCAACGGCCACGCGCCGCAACACAGGCCCACCCAAAACGTCATGAACCAAGACTAACAGAAGGCTTCAGCAAAAATCAATTTTTTTAACCGCGCCACACCCAGTCAGCCAGGGCGCACCCGAGAATCTTTCCAACGTAGCAGCCGAAGGTAACGAGGCTCTAATCTATCTCCTGACGGACATCGATCCTGGGGGAATGATCGAGCGAACGAGCAACCCTCCAAAGTATTTGAGCCTCGTTACCTCGGCTGCTACGTTCTTGGGCGCGCCCTGCCCAGTCGGCCAGCCCTCTTGGTCAGCACCACAAGCAGCTCCGAGGCTGCCGACAAGCTCAATCCCTGGCAGTTGGAGGAGCGGTTCCGGCTGACGGTTTGGCCTGGGGCGCTTCCCCCTGCGGCTTCACCGTTGCGACGAACGGATTTTCCTTCTCGACCAGCACCGCCGGGTGTCGAGGCAACGTCAGCGGGCTGGCGAATAAGTAAACCCAGCCTATCACCAGATGCGCTGCGGCTGCGACCGCCAGTCGAATCTGGTCCACCACACCCAGGCCATAGAAAAAAATCGTGATCGTCATAAACAGCGCGCCGGGCATCAAGGCGGCGCCTGCCAGACGCCAGCTTCCGCGCAGGTTGAGGTCGCGGTTGGCGAAAAACCCAATCAACCACACCGGCAGAGAATAAGCCGTCGCCAAAAGTGTCCAGCCTAGCAGCAAGCCGATTATCATCGCTGCGGCTACCATGGCCAGAATAGCTGGCGCCCATGCGCCCCACCACGGCTCCAGTTGCACGCGGTTCAAGGGCACGCGCAGGTCTGTGGGATACGGCGCCCCGCAGTAACCGAGGAGCGACCTGATTTTGAAATCCCTTCTGCCCAGTTCAACCTGGACCTGAGCGGCCGAGCGTGCCTGGCCTTGGTGCTCCAAATCAACCGCCAGGGCCAGGAACCGGTTTTCGGCCAGGCATTGGGGCGAATCCCCTCGCCAGTCCAAGGTGCCGGACAGAATTTGTCCTTCAGCCGGGAGTTGATGAATAGCCTGGCGGATTGGCGGAAACCAGGCCTGGTCCAGGAACCAAAGCACCACTGCCGCCGCAAGCAGGGCCAGAATGAACTGCACCAGCAGCAACCGCCCCCACGACGCACCGGCAAAAGCGGCCACACCGCGCGCCGTCAATGGCTGCCAGGCCAGTTGCGCTTTTTCGATGCTGCCATCCATGTCGAAGCCTCGAACCGTTGTCCATTAAACGAATGACATGAGTCAGATAAATAAACAGATTGGTTCCAAAATGAAAATCAATCTGCCCGCTGGAAGCTGGGACTTGGAGGTGTTCTTGGGCCCTCCGGAACCTGGCCACGAGAACAATGTGCTTCTGCGCATAACGGAGGACTGCCCGGAAATCTCCCGGATGCTTCGAGCTAATCAAATCATGGTCGGTATCACTGCCGCCCAGGCCCAGGAACTGTCCCGGCATTTGACGGAAGCCGCAGTCGAGGTCGAGATGGCGCAGGAGGAGCAACCTGCTAAATCGAGGAACAAGCCAAAGACCGCATCTGCCCAGAAACATCCCGTGAAGCAGCGCAGGCCTTTCACTGAGAAGCAAGGCCGCTACCTGGTGTTCATTCACCGGTACCAGCAAAAATATCTCCAGTCCCCAGCCGAGTCTGACATTCAACGCCATTTTCTGGTCTCACCACCCACCGTCAATCAGATGGTGCAGCGCCTCGAACGCCTCGGCATGATCGCCCGGACGCCCGGCCAAGCCCGTTCCATCCGTCTGCTCGTTCCCGCAGAGTTGCTTCAGACCTTTGCCTGACTTCGCCGAGTTCACCGCGTTTTTCACCGCCAAGCCCATGCCATCCCCAGAGCAAACAGGAGAGCATCGTCTCCGTTCTCTCCGTTAGACCAAATCCACACTTCCAGTAACCCATGCGCGTACCCGAGCCGTCAGGGTCTGCAGTTGTCAGTGACGGCGGACTACAACGTTATCGGAGTGCGCCCGTCCTCGGGCGCAGCGAGCGCCGGTTGTTCCGATGCGTCCGATTCTATTGGGGCTCGCTCGCGTTCCGACATTGCTGCTCCCGAGGACGGGCGCACTCCGCCGAGGCGATCCCCCGCCGTCGCTGACCCAGTACCCTCAAATGGAGTTGCCAGTTGTCAGCCAGCGGTAGGCAGTGGCAGAATGCAGAGCGATGATTTCCGATGAGCGCGCGCCCGCGACGAGCAAGGTGAGAGTGTCGGTGCTGGGCGTCGGCTCGCTGGGCAAGGAACACGTGCGGATCTATGGCCAACTGGCTGCGGCCGGCGAAGTCGAGCTCGTCGGGCTCCACGATGTCGCCAGGGAGACCGCGCAGAAATTGGCGCAGAAATATCGAGTGCGCGCGTTCAATTCCTTCAGCGAGGCGGTGGAAGCCAGCGACGCTTTGAGCATTGTGACGCCGACGGCGACGCATTTCGAGTTGACCAAACCCCTTTTGCAACGGGGCAGACATGTGCTGGTGGAGAAACCTATGACCGACAACGCGGCGCAAGCGGCGGAGCTGGTTGAACTGGCGCAGCAACACAAGTGCGTCCTGCAAGTCGGCCACGTGGAACGATTCAATCCGGTTTTCAAGTACCTGGAGACCGTGGCCACCGAGCCCCGCTTTATCGAAACCCACCGGCTTTCACCTTACCCGGCGCGCAGCACGGACATTGGGGTGGTGCTGGACTTGATGATCCACGATTTGGACGTAATGCTGGCGTTCGTGAAATCGCCTGTAACGAACGTGGATGCCGTGGGCATTCCCGTCCTGAGCCCGTCGGAGGACATCGCCAACGCGCGTCTGCGGTTCGCCAATGGGTGCGTGGCCAATCTGACTGCCAGCCGGGTCAGCCCGGAGCGGATGCGTAAAATTCGCGTGTTCAGCGCCGGCCCGATGACCAGTTACATCTCCCTGGATTATCAAGCCCAACAGGGGTTCATCTATCGCATCGCGCGCGACGGCGAGCATGAAAGTTCGCTTCTGAAAAAAATCCTTCATTCCAAAGCCTCCACTGTTGTCAGCCAATTCGGTGGCAGGCGAATTGTGCGTGAGCCGGTGCCCATCGCGAAGGACGAACCACTCAAACTGGAGCTGCAACATTTTATCAGGTGCGTTCGGGCGCACCAACAGCCGCTCGTCAGCGCCGAGTCGGCCAAGCTGGCCATGGATTTGGCCTTCGAAATCACGAGGCAAATTCAAGGCAATGTTTCAAAAAGCTGAAAAGCCGAAAAGCTGAAAGCTGAAAGGTCGAAGGCAGTTTCAGCTTTTTAGCGTTTCAGCTTTTCAGCTTTTCAAAAACTGATTCTTGAGGCACATGAGACCTAAGACTTTCATGCTGATTGCCGGCGAAGCCAGCGGCGATATGCTGGCAGCGGAACTGGTGCAGGCCTTGCGCCTGGAACTCCTCGACGCTGAGGCGATTCCGACCACGGATTTTCAACCGCTCCACGCGAGCCTGGAACCGCGGTTCTTCGGCGCCGGCGGCCCGCGCCTGGCTGCGGCCGGAATGGATTTGGCTTTCGACATGACGGCCCATTCGGTCATCGGCCTGTCCGGCGTGCTGAAAAACTACTTCAACTTCAGGCGGCTCTTCGTTCGCCTTTACAACCTGGCGCTGGACCGCCAGCCAGACGCAATTATTTGCGTGGATTTTTCCGGGTTCAATAGCCGCTTTGCTCATAGCATCAGGAAATATGTGCGCGGGCGCTCTGGCTGGTTCCACGATTGGCGCCCCAAGGTTGTCCAGTACGTTTCCCCGCAAGTTTGGGCTTCGCGCCCGGGCCGCGCCTATCGAATGGCGCGTGATTACGATTTACTCTTGAGCATCCTCCCCTTCGAAAAACCTTGGTATGCCAGGAGAGTGCCCCAACTGCGCGTGGAGTTCGTCGGTCATCCCGTTGTGGACCGGCATGCAAATGCGAAACGTGGATTGCTCAATGCGCAATCGCCGCTCACACCATCTTCCGTTCTCCAACGGTCCTCCTCGCCGATGGTGCTGCTGCTTCCCGGCAGCCGCCCCGAAGAACTCAGGCGGCATCTGCCCGTGGTGATCGGCGCCTTGGCGATCATGCGCGCGCGAATTCACAATCTTCGCGCGCGGCTGGTGCTGCCGACGCCGACCCTGGTTGGACAGGCAAAAGCTTTGGGCTTGCCTGGGAACTTGGAGGTTCAATCCGGCGGCTTGGCCGAATCCCTGGCCGAGGCTGACGTGGCGCTGGCTTCCACTGGGACGGTGACTTTGGAATGCGCCTACTTTGCAGTGCCGACCGTCGCCCTGTACAAGGCCTCCTGGACCAACTATCAGATCGCCAAACGCATCGTCAAAATCAGATACCTGGCGATGCCCAACTTGCTGGCGGAGGAACAGGTCTTCCCTGAGTTCATCCAGCAGGCGGCTACGCCGCAAAATATCGCCGGCGCGGCCCTTGAGTTTTTAGCTGATGAAGGCCGTCGCAACAGAATCAAAAGCAAGCTGGCCCAGGTGATAGGTTCATTGGGCGGACCCGGCGCAAGCCGGCGCGCGGCCAGAGCTATTGTCCACTTGCTGGTCGGCCACTCCCTCTCCCATCCAATGGGAGGGGGCCAGGGAGAGGGGGCGCAACCGGCGGCGGCTCCAGCGATGGCACAAGGGCCGTAAGCGGTGCTGCGATTTCAGCGGCCGTTGGCCGGAAGTGCCGAAATGCAATGCTTTCATATTGTTCACCGTCAGCGGGCAAAGGAAGAACTTCGGGGTCGACGGTTGGCCGTCCCGCTGGATGTAACCGTTGTGCGTCCGTTCCAACCACGTCTTTTCTATCAACGAATACCGCTAACTTATCGGAGTCGCCCTGCAGCGCGCTCTCTTTGAAGGAAAACGCCCGGACTGAGCACAAGCAGCCCGTAAAACGGCTTACCCATGAACCCGCCAAAGTCACCCTCGTCCAGTTCGAAAAACAGCCTCACTTGCCTTCACGGAACCGATGCATATCCGCCTCATCCCGCGCAATCCAGCCTGCCATTTGTTCGCGGGAGAATTTGCGTGGCTCAGGCAGCTTGGCGCCTTGCGCCCGCAAACGGGTCGCCAGGAACAACAACAGTTCCTGCTTCTGCTCCGGCGTCAGGGCGTCGGCTGCGGCTTCGATTTCGGCAAGCGTGCTCATCCTGGAATCGTACCACAGCGCCTTCCAGCCGACAAGGGTCCGAGGATTACCTCAGTTGGTTTGCTCAGTTGGTTACCGTGACATGATTCGAGCATCCTCTCGCCACAAATCGCATTGTCTTATGAACTGTTTCCGCGACAATCTGAGTAGATGGCGACAGGATTAATGGCCGAAAGCGATGGAGGGGATCAGCGAACAGGTTGGCGCAATTGGGCCGCGATAGCGCTCGGGTTAATCGGATTGCTCCAGATCATGGGTCATCTTGTGGGCATGAAGGCGCTCAAGGGAATCGGTGCGGCCACCGCCGCGTCTCCTTTCCCGAAAGTATTCTCCGACGTGAATGGGTTAGAGACGTTCGCGTCGGAGTTTGTGCTTCACTACAGGATGGAATCGGGCGAGGAACGGAAGCTGCCGATCACACCTGAACTTTATCAACGACTGAAGGGACCGTACAACCGGCGCAATGTGTACGGGGCGGCCTTGTCGTATGCACCCCGGATGCCCGAACCGTTGTGGAGCGCGGTGTTTTGCTACGGGTTGAAACGTGCCGGACCGCTGCGTCGGGAGTTGGGCCTGCCCGACAACACGGAATGGGTTCATGTGCTGATCGCGACCAAGACTCGAGGGCGAAACGATACCTGGGTGTTGGATCCTCCATGCGCTCGACAAAACTAATCTCCAAGTATCAGTTCGCAGCGTTTCGAATTCTTTTGGGGCTCTACCTGATCATCCATTTCATCGGATTGCTGCCGTACGGACCGGAGCTTTTCAGCAATCAGGGTGTGTTGTCATCGGCCCGATTGAACCTCACACATGGCGCTTTCCCCAATCCACTGGAGCATTGGGATTCACCTTTCGTCGTGAATTTGTTCCTGCTCATCATGCTTGCGCTTGCGATTAGCTTTGCCGTTGGTTGTGCCCGACGCACCACAGCGGTATTGCTTTGGTACGGCTGGGCATGCTTGTTCAACCGCAACAATCTCATTAGCAATCCATCGATTCCGTACGTCGGACTCTTGCTACTGCTCAGCCCTCTGGTTCCTATTGGCGAACCATTCAGCCTTCGCCGACGAAAGGCGGCAGAAGAATGGGAGTTCCCCTCAGCCGTGTATTGGGTGGCGTGGTGGCTGATGGCGGTTGGCTACACGTTCAGCGGTTGCATGAAGCTAGATAGTCCCAGTTGGATTGATGGCACTGCGCTGGTTCATCTCGTGAACAACCCATTGGCGAGACCCGGACCTTTCCGCGACATCTTTCTTTCGCTCCCAGCATGGGCGACCAAGGCGAACACATGGGCCGTGCTAGGGCTGGAAATCCTCTTCGTGCCGCTAAGCTTCCATCGACGAACACGACTGTTCGCGTGGACTGCAATGGTCATAGTGCACATGGGAATATTGTTGATGGTGGACTTTGCGGATTTGAGCTTTGGCATGGTAATGATACATCTCTTTACTTTCGAACCCGAGTGGCTGCCTGTACGACGGTTTGAGAATGGACAGTCCGTGGTCTTGTTCGATGGCGTCTGCGGACTTTGCGATCGGACCGTTCAATTCCTTCTTGGCGAGGATGTCCGCGGTGTCCTGCGGTTTGCGCCTCTCCAAGGTGCGGCAGCCAAACGAGTGTTGGGGCGACACGGTAGCCTACCGACCGATATCAAGAGCTTGATTTTCGTTCGCAATTTTGGCGCCCCCGATGAGATTGCATTCGTTCGTTCCCGAGGCGCACTGCTGATTCTCGATGAACTCGGCGGGTTCTGGAGAGTTGTGTCGTGGATGAGGATTGTGCCTCAACCACTTCGCGACAGAATTTATTCTTGGGTTGCGCGCAATCGTTACAAATGGTTTGGCAGGTACGAGGAGTGCCGAATCCCCGCGCCCGCGACGAGAGCCAAGTTCCTCGATTGATCAGCGCGCGGAACCGCATTCGTCCTATTGCGGTGTCTGTTTCGCGCGCTGACGTGATTCTTGACAGGCCCATCCCTTGCCGCACCCGATGCACGTGGGCAGTAAATGGAGCGGAGGGACATCTTCGATCCCAGCCTTGTTTACGTCGCGAAAGCCGAGGATGTCATCGAACCGATCCTCGCGCCAGTCGTCGAACCCGCATGTCGCATCGAACCGCTTCGGATTGTCGAACGTCTTGAACAGCATATCCCACATCGGCAGGTCGGCGAAATTGTTGGTGTGATGTTTGTGTTTGTGATGGATGCGGTGCGCCTCAGGTCGCTGCACGAGAAACCCCAACCAGTGCGGCGTGCGGATATTCCAGTGATAGAAGTATTCGGCGACCGCCGTCAGAAACGTGTGATACGAGCCTGCTGTGACGGAACAGCCAAGCAACACATAAACGATCGCCGAACTCAACAGGGAGTTGATAGTAATTTCCAGAGGATGTTTATAGAAGGCCGTCACGGTCTCAATGCGGCGCGGCGAATGATGGAGTTGGTGACAGAGAAGCCAGAACCATCTCGATTCATGACGCACCCGATGCCACCAATAGTAAACAAAGGTCGAGACGAGGTAAGCGATCACTGCCGAGGGCACGTTCCCGATGTGGTCGCGTAGTCGAATCAACGACAAGTTTGCGAACCACCGATCCCACGCCTGACCTGCGAGAATAATGATCCCAAGTTGGATAGAGTTCACCAATGCGACCCGCGCCCACCAAGCACGCACTCGTGGCAACTCCATGGCGGGCCATAGACGCTCCACGATGATCATTCCCACAGCAATGGCAACGAGGAGCCACAACATATTACGCAACAGGAATGTAGATTGTTGTCGCCGCGAAGCAATCAGGAACACGTAGTCCCGGCCCGTCGCGCAATCGGTGAAAATGACCTTCGTTGTCTTCCCTGTTGCCGTCACCGATGCCGGAGCGATGTCCACGCCGCGATCACCCGCGCCGCGCCAATGAATCGGCCGTGCGTCAAAAAGCGCCTACGGCGTCCGCGTCGGGCGAGTGGCGCGAACGACGGAGAATGGGATGCTAGTCAAGACGGCTAGCGGGCCCTAAGTGCTATCGAGAAAAGTTTCCTCTTTCCTCTGAAATCCGCTTTGGTTTTCCAAATTCTTGAGGCAATATGGCATAGCTTGAAAGCATCGCGGACAATCCAGGCGGTTTACGGCGCAGCGGTCACACTGATGGCGGCGCTGCCCGCTTTTTCCGAAGCCCCCGATCCCGTTGGCGTGGAGTTCTTCGAGAAAAAAGTCCGGCCCATTTTCGTGGAGAACTGCTACAAATGCCACAGCCGCGAGGCCGAAAAAATCAAAGTCGGTTTGCTGCTCGACACGCGCGAGAACCTGTTGAAAGGAGGCGACACTGGTCCAGCGATAGTTCCGGGCGAGCCGGACAGAAGTCTGCTCATCAAGGCGGTCCGCTACACCGACGAGGAGCTACAGATGCCTCCCCGCAAAGGCGGCGGAAAGAAACTTGCCAGCACCAATGATGCCGCCAAGCCGGAGACGATCGCCGCAAAGGCCCGCGCCCATTGGGCTTTTCAGCCTGTCAAAGAGCCTGGCGTCCCTCGAATCCAAAACCGGCGCTGGCTCCAAACGCCGGTGGACGCCTTTATCCTGGCCAAACTGGAGTCGCTAAACCTGAGTCCATCGCCGCAGGCGGACAAGCGCACGCTCATTCGCCGCGCCACGTTTGACCTCATCGGGCTTCCGCCCAAACCGGAGGAGGTGTCGGCGTTCATCGGAGACAAGTCGCCCGATGCGTTCGGCCGGGTCATCGATCGTTTGCTGGCGTCTAGCCAATATGGCGAGCGGTGGGGACGTTATTGGCTGGACGTGGCGCGCTATGCAGACACCAAAGGCTACGTGTTCGAAGAAGAGCGCCGCTATCCTTATTCCTACACCTACCGGGATTACGTAATTCGCGCATTCAATGAGGACTTGCCTTACGACCAATTCCTGGTGCAACAAATCGCCGCCGACCAGTTGCCGCTCGGCGAGGACAAAGGGCCGCTGGCGGCGCTTGGTTATCTGACGCTTGGCCGGCGATTTGTCAATAACATCCACGACATCATTGATGACCGGATCGACGTGGTTTGCCGCGGCATGATGGCACTGACGGTTTCGTGCGC
>WNGQ01001262.1_pt1 | contig 26849 bp, 28 predicted proteins | sample 5407661 | NCBI WGS metagenome assembly WNGQ01 (sample SAMN13153382, study PRJNA577476) | soil metagenome | isolation source: 60 cm soil or saprolite under Garry oak tree replicate 2 | place: USA:California | collected 2016-06-15 | reverse complement strand
ACGGTACGGTAAGCCCGATTCCGCGAGGCCGCTGCATAAACCGGGTACGAAGGCAGCAGATAGCGCGAAGAAAGGGAACCGGATAAGCACCCGGTTCCGGACAGCAAAAAGTCCCGCGCACAAAAAATCTGACACACTCTTGCCGGATCAGCCGGCTCGCCGCGATCGACCGGGTCACCGGCTAGCCGCTGCGCCGCTGCGAACACGACCATCCCGGCTCGCTGATCCACGTCGACGTCACCAAGTTCGGCAACATCCCCGACGGCGGCGGACACCGGTTCGTCGGACGCCCGCAAGGCGAAAAGAACAAGCGGGCCACCCCGGACTGCCCAAAGGCAAGGACTACAAGCCCCGGACTGGCAAGGCGTTCCTGCACACCGTCATCGATGACCACTCCCGCGTCGCGTATGCCGAGATCTGCACCGACGAGAAAGCCCGGACCGCAGCAGGCGCCCTGGAACGAGCGGTTGCCTGGTTCCCCGCCCGCGGAGTGACCGTCGAACGCGTGCTATCGGACAACGGAAGCTGCTACCGCTCGCTCGCCTGGCGCGACACCTGCGACGCGCAAGGCCATCACTTCCAGGACGGCGCCCGCCCTGCGGCCGTCCATGATCTCCCGTGCCAGCACATAGCGGAATTCCGAATGCCGCTTGACGCTAATTTGTAGGTTGTTGCCGTAAATGCCATGGCCGCAAGGTGACGAAAATATCGCCTACCAGCCCGCTTCCGGTAGTTGTATTATCGCGGCGCCGGCTCCAATAGCACCAGCGAGGCTGTCATGAGCGCACCGACAGAATTTCCTGGGCCAACGCTTCCTCCGACGCCGACCCCGACGCCCTTTCCGACGCCAGACCATCCACCCCCCACGCCCACACCTCCGTATCCGTCTCCAACGCCGACTCCGACGCCCCCTCCAAAGCCCCCTCCGAAGCCTCCTCCGACAGCCACCCCAACGCCCACCCCGACACCCATGCCGAGTCCGTAACTGGATCACGCGGTGAGCGCCCGGGACAGCTTTTCCATCGTCGTCGTGACGCACAACGAGGGCGAGCGGCTGCGCCGGAGTGTCGCGCATCTGGCCGCGACCGCTCCGGCGGATGCCGAGGTGATCGTGGTCGACGACTTCTCGACCGACGGCAGCATCGAGTTGCTGCGGGCCAGCCAGCCTGATGTTCGCGTGGTTAAACCGCCGCAGCGGCTAGGCCCTCCGTCTGCGCGGAACTTCGGCGCGCAGTTTGCGACCGGGTCGTTCATATTGTGGAGCGACGCGCACGTCGATCCCCAGCCCGGGTGGCCGGATGCGTTTGCAGCGCTGCTCGCCGAACCTAGCGTCGGAGCGGTCGGCCCGGCGGTTGCCGCGCTCACCGACAGTTCAAGGATCGGCTACGGCATGCGCTGGAAGAACGCCGCACTTGACGTGGGCTGGCTGCCGCGTCAGGGCGATGAGCCCTACCCGATCCCGATCGTGTGCGGATGCTTCTTGGCCATCCGGCGCGAAGTCGTCGAGCAGACGGGTGGTTTCGACCCCGGGCTGATCTTGTGGGGCGGCGGCGAAATGGAGTTCTGTCTCCGGCTGTGGGCACTGGGTTATGAATGCCTGATCGCGCCGCAGACCCGGGTGGCGCACCTGTTCCGGACCCGGTTTCCCTACTCCGTTGACCCGGCTGCAGTGCTGCACAACACGCTAAGAATCGCCATCGTCCACTTCAGCCGAGACCGGCTCGCGGCCGTAATCGCCGCGCACAGCCAGAATCCCCTCTTCCCCAAGCGCTTGCTCTTGCGGCTGACAGCGACGCCTGGCGCCGACGAGCCAACATGCGCTCCCAGCGGGTCCTAGACGACCAGGCATTCTTCGACCGCTTCCCCATGCCCGGCCTATGCCACCCCCCGCTTGCCAGCGGCGGCCAAGCGGCTATGGACGGCTCAAAGATCTTCGATGGTTCCTCGGGTCGTTAGTCAAGCAAGTGATTGCTGCGTTAATCGATCGATATCTGGACAGTCACGCTGGGTTACGCTCGCGGCCCCGTCGTGGACGCCGTCCAAGATGAATCGCCGCAGGTCACAGTCATGATCGGCAAGATCGCTAAAGATTACCTGCGCTACCGCACCCTGCACGCGGCCGCCCGGATCACCCGCGGCGGCCGCAGCCGGCAGCTGAAAATCCAGGCCAGCTGGCCCTGGGCCGGCGACATCGTCACCGCCTTCGACCGCATCACCGCGCTCGCCCACGCACCCTGACCAGCACAGCACGTGCCCTATCCCGACCACACCACCCGGGGCCCGTGGAACCCCCGGCCACCCGGCCCGACAGCCGGGCCACTGTCACGACCCCGCCCTAAAATCAAGATCACGAACGCCGCGGCGCCGCGGCCGCAGCCCGGCGAGCAGGCCGCATGAATGATCGGGGTTAGCGTCCCCGAGCATGACGGTGGGCCGCGGACGTTGAGCGTCAGCCCTGGTATCGCTGACGCGTCGCGGCTGGTACCGGGCGCGAAAATTAGCTGCCGTAATGCCCGTGACGTCGTTTAGCTCATGGTGCGGTGAGGCTGGGGCGTTGACATTGGTCGAGTGCCGACATCATTGTGGTCAGGTGACCGGGCCAGGCACGCCGGCTGGCATCGGCGCACAGGGATGAAGGCTTAGAGGACTGTCATGGGCGCAGATGTAAGCGACCCTCTTGTCGTACCGGCATGGTGGATTGTCCCACAGTCGCCAAAGTTCCGGAGGGATATTCTGGTCGGCCTGCTGATGGTCGACGACGAGCGGTTCGTATTCGCCACGCCGTCGGGCGTGAAGTTCAACGCGCCGCGGTCGGAGGCGCGGCTCGAATGGCGGCGGGGCAAGGGATTCGGGATGATCCCGCGGATTGACTTGTCCACCCCGCAGGGGTGGCGCTGCGACAGCGCTTCGATGGCCGTGACATCCCGCCAGCACAACAGGCCGCCTGGCGCGGTGGGGGTGCGCCACCGATGCTGCTTAGGTGATAATGGGTCAGAATTCAGGGTGGGGCGAGTTTAGGTGGGAGGCGATGTGCGGAGTTTCGGCGAGCTTGAGGCCGCCATCATGGACCGGGTCTGGCTGGCGGGCCGCCCGGTGCTGGTGCGCGAGGTCTGGGCCGCCCTGCGGCCGGAGCGTGAGCCCGCCTACAACACTGTGCTCACGGTCGTGGAGATCTTGTACCGCAAGGGCTGGCTGGAGCGTGATAGGGACGGCCGCGCGTACCGGTACCGGGCGACGGTGACCAGGGAGGATTACACGGCCGGCCTGATGGGTGAGGCGCTGGAGGCTAGCCCGGACCGGGTCGCGGCGCTGCGCAGCTTCGTGGGGCGCATCGATCCGTCTGAGGCGCGGCAGCTGCGCCGGATGCTGGACCAGGCGCTGCGGGAAGAGGCCGGCTCGTGATCGTGGCCCTGGCCCTGCTCGGCTACGCGGCGCTGCTGCTGACCGCCGCTCCCGTCCCGCTGTCCGCGGCGCGGTGGCCGGACGCCGCGCCGCGGCTGGCGATCGCTGCCTGGTTCGCGCTCACCGGCTCCGCGGTGGCCTCGGTGCTGGCCGGCGGGCTCGCGCTGATGGTGCCGACGGTGCGGGTCAGCGCGGACGTGTCCCGGTTGCTGGCCTCGTGCGTGATGGCGCTGCGCGCCCAGTACGCCCACCCCGGCGGGGCGGCGATGACCGGGGCCGGCGCCGTGCTTGCGCTGGCCGTGCTCGCCCGGGTCAGCTGGTGCACCGTCCGGGCGCTGGCCCGGGCGGCCCGGGCGCGCCGCAGTCACCGGCTGCGGCTGGCGCTGGTCGGCAGGCGCGATCCGCGGCTGGGCGCCGTCATCGTCCGCCATCACCAGGCCGCCGCTTACTGCCTGCCCGGGCGCGGGAGCCGGATTGTTGTCACCACGGGCGCGATGGACACCCTTGATGAGAGCCAGCTGCGCGCCGTCCTCGCGCACGAGCGTGCGCACCTGCGCGGCCGCCACCACCTGCTGGTGACGGTGGCCGCCGCGCTGTGCGCGGCCTTCCCGCGCGTGCCGGGGTTCCGCATCGCCAGCGAGCAGGTCGCCCGGCTGGCCGAGCTCAGCGCCGATGACGCGGCCAGCGCCGCGGCGCACCGGCTCGCCGCCGCGGGTGCGCTGCTGAGCCTGGGTGCCGGCGTCCCCGCCGCGGCGCTGGGCGCCGCCGGGACCGCCGACGCGGACCGGGTGCGGCGGCTGATCGACGGCCCGGCCGCGATCAGCAGGAGCCGCGCAGTCTCGGTGGCCGTCACCGCGGCCACCGTGGCGCTGGTGCCGCTGCTGCTCCTGGCCGGGCCGGCGGCGTCGGCCCGGGGGATGAACTACTGCCCGCACGGTCACAGGGCTGCCGCCGCGGCCCCGGCGGCAGCCCTGTACAGCCGCTGAGCGTGCCAGGCCAGTGCCCGGACAGGCCGCCGGATATGCCGCCGAGCCGCGGTTGCCCGGCTGGGCTGCGAAGGCCCGCCGACCGCTATCGGGCACTCGTCGTACCGGCAGCGGGCTAAGTCACGCAGCCCACCGCACGGGACGCTTGCCGCGAAGCCTGCTCGCGCGTGAGCTGCTCAACGCACGCCGGTCAGGGCATGCGCACGCCGCTTGGCGACATGCGCACCGGCCAGTGTCACCGCCGATCTGAATACCTAAAATACTTAGGTGTAACCTGGTCGCGTCACTCCCACACGGCTCATGGCGAGGAATCTGACGCCACAGGCGTCGGCGGACAGGCGATCGAGGCAAATGCACGCGGGCGGGCGGCCCCGTGACCGGACTGCGGGCCGAGGAACGGCCGCGTCTACGGGACAGGCCGGCAGTTGACCGCACTGGTCCGCGTGATCGCGGGCGGGCGGCAGGGGCCGGTGTTGGGAACCACGTTCAGCCGCTGGCCGCGTTGGCCGCTGACCTCCATGCGTACCGCACTGATGCTTGCGTTCCTGCTCGCCATGGCCAGGAACAGCCCGGCGCGGCATTCCTCAGATGGCACCGCTCGTGAGATGAGGATGATGTCCGGCAATGGAGCCTCGAGAATGTCTGCCATGCTAGCTGGCGTCGCTTCGGGTCTGGGCGGCTGCGGCAGGCCGCGGCGTCCGGCGGCACAAGGTCGCGACCGGCCTGACCGCCACGGTTCTCGCCGTCGCCGTCGCCGGCACGGTGATCGGCACGAGCGGCCATGCGCATGGCGCCGGGCCCCGTGTCCCGGGCTTCGCCCTGCCCGCGCTCGGCCATCGCGGCGAGCAGGTTTCCCTCGCCGCCTACGCGGGCCGCCCGGTGGTGGTCAACTTCTTCGCCTCCTGGTGCGTGCCGTGCAAGAAGGAGACTCCGCTGCTGGCCCGGTTCTTCCGCGCGCCCAGGGGACGGGTCGTCATGATTGGCGTTGACGTGAACGACGCCACGGCTGCGGCGCTCCGCTTCGTGCGCAAGGCGGGGGTGACCTACCTGGTGGTGATCGACCGTTCGGCGGCGACCGCGAGCGCGTGGGGGGTCGTCGCGATGCCGCAGACGTTCTTCCTGGACGCCGGGCGGCACGTGATCAGGCGGGCGCTCGGCGCTGTCACCCTGCCTTAGCTGACCCGCGATACTGCTGAGCTGGCCGCGGCAGCTGGCGCGCACTAGCGGCTCCGCCGCCGCCAAGCGGCAGTGGGATGCCGTCGGCCGGCTCTTGAGCTGCCCGTCCGGCGTGCCAGGGCCCGGCTCGAGCGCGATTGCCCTTGGGCCCGGCTGGTCGTCGCTCGGCGTACGTCGGAGTCCCGGAACTGGCGCACCGCGCCGGGCAGCCATCCGGCCGCGGGCCAAAGGTGCTCGCGGAGATGACCGGATCACCTAAGCTGTTTAAGTGTACGCTGATCGCGGTCCGGATCACCGGAGGGAGTGATATGCATCAGGTGCTGTTCGGGACCGTCCTGCTGGTCTCGTTCTTGGGCGGCGTGGTGGCGCTGCTGGCGCCGTGCTGCGTGTCGGTGCTGCTGCCGGCCTATCTCGCGACCGGGTTCGGCCGGCGGTCCGGGATCGCGGCGGCGACCGGGGTGTTCGCGGCCGGGGTGGCGACGCTGATCGCGCCGATCGGGCTGGGCGCGTCGGCGCTGGCGGCGGTGCTGCCCGCCCGTCACCTGCTGATCTTCTCGGCCGGCGGGGCGGCGATGCTGGCGGGCGGGATCGCGGTGCTGGCCGGGTGGAAGCCGAGGCTGCCGATGCCGGCGCTGCGCTCCCCGTCCGGGCGCGGCTACGGCGCGGCCTACGGGCTTGGGCTGTTCTCCGGGATTGCATCGGCGTGCTGCGCGCCGGTGCTGGCCGGGGTGGTGGTGCTGACCGGGACCGCGCCGTCGTTCGGTTCCGCGCTGGCGGTCAGCCTCACCTACGTGGCCGGCATGGTGGCTCCGCTGGCGGTGCTGGCGCTGGTGTGGGAGCGCCGGGACTGGGGCTCGTCGCGGCTGCTGAACGGCCGCCGGGTCCGGGTCGGGTTCGGCCGGCTGGCCCGGGAGATGCCGCTGGGCAGCGCCGCGTCGGGGGTGGTGCTGATCGGGATGGGGATCGTGACGGAGGTGACCGCGGTGACGGGCCCGTCGATGCCCGGCTCGGGCTGGCGGGTGAGCTTGGCCGCCTGGCTGCAGCATCTCAGCTCGGTGACGGCGCGGGCGCTGTCCTGGCTGCCTGGCTGGGCCGTGCTGGCCGTGCTGGCCGCGCTGGCCGCGGCGCTCGCCTGGCAGGCGCGGCGGTCCCGTCGGCGCGCCGCCGATCCGGTCGCTGCTGCGGAAGATGCCGATGACCCCGTCCGGCCTGACTCCGGGATGCACGAGATCTCGATAGCGAGCGCCCGAGCCGGGCAGGAAAGGGTTACTTATGAGCGGTAGGTCAAGGACCGGGCAACGCCAGCGCAGGCCCGCCAGCCCGGGGGCGGCGCAGGGACCGGCAGGTCGATCCGGCGAGGACCAGGGCGGCCCGGCCGCCCGGCCGCCGGGCCAGCCGATCGCCCAGCGTGACGAGCGGCCCGCGGGCCAGCGGAAGGCGATGCTGGCCGGGCGCCGGGCCAGACTGGCTGCCGAGCGGGAGGAACAGCGCCGGGCCGCCCGCCGCCACCGGTTCGCGCGGCGGTGGGGCGTGCCGCTAGCTGCGGCCGCTGTAGTGGGCGGGCTGTTCGCCATCTACACTGCCGCGTCGCACTCGGGCAGCAAGTCCAGCGCCTTTCCGTACCAGGTTGGCAGCCCGGGACCAGGTCAGGCAGCACCGGCTTTCACCCTGGCAGCCAGCACCGGCACGCCGGTCAGCCTGTCGCAGTACCGGGGCAAGACTGTGCTGCTGTTCTTCCAGGAGGGCCTGACCTGCCAGCCGTGCTGGACCCAGATCGCCGACATGGAAAGGCACGCCGCGCAGCTCAGGGCGGCAGGCGTCAGCCAGGTCATCTCGATTACGTCCGACCCGATCGGCCCGGTTATCCGGAAGACGAGCGATATGGGCCTGACCACCCCGGTGCTGTCCGATCCGGGCCTGGCGGTGTCGAAGGCCTATGGCGCCAACCTGTACGGGATGATGGGCATGTCAGCTGACGGGCACACGTTCATCCTCGTGGGGCCCGACGGGGTGATCCGCTGGCGCGCTGACTACGGCGGCGCACCGAAGTACACGATGTTCTTGCCCACCGCCACGATGCTGGCGGACATGAAGGCCGGGGAGCACCCGTCGTGACGGCCGTCACGTTGCTGACCCAGGCCGACTGCGCGCTGTGCGCGCACGCCAGGGCCGTGCTGGCGCGCGTCGGCGCAGACTATCCGCTTGTGGTCACCGAGATCGACCTGGCCAGCGAACCCGGCCGTGCCCTGGCCGCCCGCGCGGGAGTGCCGTTCGCGCCCGGAGTCCTGGTCGACGGCCGCCCGTTCGGCTACGGGCGGCTGTCCGAGCGCAGGCTGCGCCGCGAACTGGGGCGACTGCCCGCGCCCGCCGGGCGCGTGCCCGGCTGAACGAGGAGGAAACGAGATGCGTAACCTGCTCTACCTGCTGCCGGCGCTTGGCTGCCCGGTCGCCATGGGCGCCATGATGTGGTTCATGATGAAGCGGCCGGGCGGCAGCCAGCGGGCGCAGCCACCCGGCCAGCTGACGGTCCAGGACCGGGAGATCGCCGGGCTGCGCGCTGAGGTGGACCAGCTGCGCGCGGCTCAGCGGAGCCAAGCTGGCAGCGAGGACCGGGGCGAGGAGTGAACTCAGCCAGGATCGCGACCGTCATCGGCGCGGCCGTGATCCCGGTGACGGCCGGGACCGGCGGGCGTCGCGTTCGTCGCCGGCCCGGTCCGGATCACCGGGCGCCCGGGTCCGGCAGGCAGCCGCCCTGATCCGGTCCGCGGCCTCTGATGCGACAGATGGCGTAACCGTGGCCGGCGGGCGGAGAATGCGCGAGTACCAGGTCATGGCCGCATGGACGAGCAGACGACGCGCGGCTCCGATGGCATGCGCAGACGAATCGGCAGACGACGAGCGGGCTGGGCGGCATGATGGGCGGGGATCAGCGGGTACGCCCGTCTCGTGACCGCCGGGCGGAGACGGTGACCAAGGGAGTATTCGATGATGAGGTGCTGTCCCGACAAGCGGGTGTGGTTCGGGCTCGGCGTGCTCGCGCTCGGGCTGCTGGCTTTGGACCCGCGGGCAGGCTGGGTGGCGCTGCCGGTGCTCGCCGCGCTGGCCTGCCCGGTCTCGATGCTGTTCATGATGCGCGGCATGCGGGACCCCGCGGGCTCGGCCATGGCTGCCGCCGGCGAGCAGGACGCCGGGTACACAGATGCGGAGCGGCACCGGGCCGCGGAGATCGCACGGCTGCGCCGCGAGATCCAGCAGGTCAAGGCCAGCGGCGGTGACATGACACTTGAAGCGGCGGGCGAGGGCACAGGCACGCGCGGCGCGGCGGGATGAGCGGAGTCGGCCGGACGGGCGAACCTGCACGCGGCGGAAGATCGGTCACCGGCCGATGAGCCTCGGCCGGCAAGGGACGCAGCGGGTCGGCCGCCGGGTATCCGGCCTGCTGGCGGCGCTGACCGCGGCGGGAATCGTACTGGTCGCGGCGGCACCGGCCGCCCTGGCGCACGCGACGCTGCTGTTCACCTCACCTGCGGCCGACAGCGCGGTACCGGTGTCGCCGAAGGCGATCACGCTGACGTTCAGCCAGGCCGTCAGCCTGGCTGGGCGGCCTATGACGCTCACCGGACCGGGCGGGAACAAGGTCACGCTCGGCCTAGCGCGGGATAACAGTGCGCGCAGGGTCCTCACCGCGCCGCTGACAAGCCGGCTGCCAGACGGCGTGTACACGGTTACCTGGCAGGTCATCTCCAGCGACGGAGATCCGGTCGGCGGCCAGTTCAGGTTCGCGGTCGGCCCCGCCCCGGCGTCGCTGAGCAGCGCGCCTGCCGCCGGCCAGCTGTCCGCGCCTGGCCGGTGGCCGACCGCGATCCTGCGGTGGGTGCTGTTCGCCGGGCTGGCCGTCGCGCTCGGCGGGCTGGCCGGGCTGGCTCTTGCCCGGCGATACGCGGAGCCAGGCCCGGCCAGGCTGCCGCCGCCGTGGGTGCTGAGCGGGTCACTTGCCGGCGCGATCGCTAGCGCCGGCCTGGCCGCGCTGATCCTCGGCGGCGGGAGCCTGGCGGCCGGCCTGGAGCACGCGTCGGTGCCGTGGCTGCTGGCCAGCGGCTCAGGGGTGATCACCGTCACCGAGTTCGCGTCTTTCGCCGCCGCGGCGGTCCTGGCCCGGCTGCGGCGGCCTGTGTGGGCCGTGATCCCGCTGCTCACGGTGGTGGTCGCGGAGGGGCTGCGCGCTCACCCGGAGAGCGTCGTCCCGGCCGGCGGCGCGCTGCTGACCTGGGTGCACCTGCTCGCAGCCGCGCTGTGGGCGGGAATGCTGCTCTACGTGCTGCGCGCGGCCATCGCGTGGCGCGCCGACCCGGGCGCGGTGCGGGCACTGGTGCGCTCCTACGCCGCGGTCGCGGCGTGGCTATTCGCGGTCGTGGTGCTCACCGGCCTGGTGTCCGCCCTGGTGCTGGTGCCGCTTAGCTCGCTGCTCACCACCGGCTACGGGCGCGTCCTGATCGTCAAGGCTGCCCTGGTGGCGGTCGCGGCTGCCCTGGCACTCGCCGGGAGACGGTGGCTGCGGCACCGGCCGCGGCCCGGGGCCGGGCCCGCGCTGGCGACCAGGGCGGAATCGGGCACGCTGGCCGCTGTGCTGGCGGTTGCCGCGCTGCTGAGCACTTTCGCCGCGCCGTCCCTGGCTTCCGCTGGCGGCGCGCTGCCGTTCCCGCCCCCGGCCAGCGGCCCGGTCGTGCCGCTCGGCGGCCGCGCCGGGGAGGTCGGCATCTACGGCACCGCCAGCGCAGGACAGGTCGTGCTGCACCTGGCCGTCCCCGAGCAGAACGGCGCGCCCGAGACCCAGTTCACGGTCTCGATGACGCTGGCCCGCCCGCACGCCGCCGCGAGCTCGCTGCTGGTGCGCGGCTGCGGGCCGGGCTGCGTGGTCGCGCCCGCCCGGTGGGCGCGCGGCGAGAATCTGCTGACGATCCGGGCCGCGGCTTCGGGCTGGACCGGCGGGACGACGTCGCTGCAGGTCCCGTGGCCGCCCGTCGCTGGCGGGCCCCGGCTGCGCCGTGCCCTCGCCGCGATGCGGCGGGTCCCGGCGATGATCGTGTACGAGCAGGTCACGAGCGACACCGCGCTCGGGCGCGGCACGACGCACGCGATCGGTATCAGCGGCGGTCAGTTCCTCGCGAGCGAGCCCTACGCCGACGGCATCGCGCCGGTGACCGACCTGGCGACAGGTAGCGGCGGGCAGCAGATCCTGCTGGTCGGGTTTCCCGCTGCCAGCATCTGGGCGCAGCTGACCCTCGGCGCCCATGACGCGCCCGACCGGTTCGCCCGCGAGATCCTGGTCGACCCCGACCATCTGATCACCCGCGGCTTCGCCTACCACGAGAAAGCGGGCAACGGGCCGTGACCCGACGGGCCCGGCTGGTGCTCTCCGCCATTATCGCGGCTGCGGTCATCGGCCTGCTGGGAGCGGGCCTGGCCCGCCTCGCCGGCGGAAAGGCAGCGGGGCTGCCTGTTGTCGGCCAGGTCATCCCCGCCGCGCAGCGCCCGCGGGCACCAGACATCTCCGGCACGACTCTGACCGGCCGGCACCTGACCATCGCCAGCTGGCACGGCCACACCGTCGTGATCAACTTCTGGCTGACCCGCGATGCGAGCGCCGCCGGGGCGCGGTCCCTCGACGCACCCCAGCGCGAGGCGCAGCCGGCGGCCGGGACCGACCAGGCCGGCTGACCTCCGCTACAGGGGTAGCTGGTAACCGCCGATCCAGTGCACCCGCAGCCAGGTCATCGCGACCGTCCAGGCCCCGGTCACCTGCAGTACGCCGACGGCGACGAGCATCGCCCCGCCGGCCCGGGTGACGAGCCGGGCGTGCCTGCGGGCGAACCCGAATGCATGCAGGCCGCGCTGCATGGCCAGCGCGGCGAACAGGAACGGGATCCCGATGCCCAGGCCGTAGACGAACGCCAGGACCGCGCCGCGGCCGGCCGAGCCCGTCGTCACCGCGAGGGTCAGCACCGCGGTCAACGTCGGCCCGATGCACGGCGTCCAGCCCAGCCCGAACAGCACCCCGAGCAGCGGCGCGCCAGCCAGCCCGGCCCGCGGCCGCAGCGACGGGCGCAGCATCCGGCCCGCGAGCGGCAGCCGGTCGAAGACCCCGGCGAACAGCAGCCCCAGCAGGATCGTCAGCCCGCCGAGCATCTGGATCAGGCCCTGCTGGTGGGCCAGCAGCACCTCGCCCAGCCCGCCGAACGCCGCGCCGTAGCTGGCGAACAGCGCCGAGAACCCCAGCACGAACAGCGCGGTGCCCGCCAGCGCCCGGCCGCGAGCCGGCGTCGTCACCGGGCCGGGGGTGCTCCCGGCTGCCGGCTCCTCGCCAGCATGGCGCGAGGATGCGACTACAGCACCCGTATCCTCGGCATCGGCGCCCGACATCCCCGTCACGTAGGACAGGTAGCCAGGGATCAGCGGCAGGCAGCACGGCGAGATGAAGGTGATCGCGCCCGCCGCCGCGGCCACCGGCACGGCCAGGATCAGCGGTCCGCTCATGACCAGCTGCCCGACGCCGCTCATCCGCGCTCCTTCCATGTTCCCGGCTGCTGCCATAACCTATCCACCTTAGGTCTCAGGCCAGTCAGCCGGGACGCGGAGGCAAGCCCGCAACGGCCTCTTCCAGGCCGTGCTCCCATGTCGGCAGGCTGGCCCGCCTGCACCTGGATCCGTTCACCGCGCCGCCGTCCCGGACTCGGTACCCCTGGTTCCGCGTTATGACCTATGCTCCTTAGGCGACTGGGCGGATGAGGGGATAGGAATCAGTGTCCAAAGGCGAGCGGAACAGGCAGCGGGCCCGCGAGAGGATCGCACAGCAGCGCGCCCTCGAGGCGAAGCTCCATAGGCGCCGTCGCTGGATGACTATCGTCGGCGTGGCGGCGCTGGTCGTGGTCGTGGCCGCGGGCATCACCCTGGCAGTCACCAGGAACGGCGGCGGCGCGAATGCGGCGGGCGGCGGCACACCGAAGCTGAAGACCGTGCCGCTGAGCACGCTCGGCACGCTCCAGCCCGCGCCCGCACAAGGGCAAGCCGGACCCGAAGGCGTCCCCGTCCCGGCCGCCGCGCCGCTGGCCAGCACCGCCGGAGGTGCTACCGGCGAGAAGGTCGACGGGATCAGCTGCCAGCCCACTGAGCAGGCCGTCTTCCACATCCACGCCCACCTGACCCTCTTCGTGAACGGCTCGCCCCGCCAGGTCCCGGCGAACATCGGCATCCCCGGCACCTGCCTGTACTGGCTGCACACCCATGCCGCGGACGGCGTCATCCACATCGAGTCCCCCGTCCGCCGCACCTACACCCTCGGAGACTTCTTCGACGAATGGGGCCAGCCACTCGGGCCGCGTCAGGCGGGCCCCGCCACCGGGCGGGTCATCGCCATCTATAACGGCCAGCTGTATGAGGGCAACCCGCGTGACATCCCCCTCAACCCCCACGCCCAGATCCAGCTGGAAGTCGGCACCCCGCTTGTCGCGCCGCAGACCATCACCTTCCCCGGCACCCTGTAGGCAGGCCGGCTGCCCGAGCGTCGCTGGCATGGCTGCCCGAGGTTGACGGCCCGTCCGCCGATCAGCGGGTCAGGTGACGGTTACTGGCCCGTTTCGACGCCCAGCCGAGGTCGCGACCGTGCCCCGAATGCGGCCGCGGTGTCGTCGCCGGAGCAGGCGCCGCGGGCGATCCGCGGAATGAGTTGACCGGCGATCCCAACGGAACCCGATGGCGATCCCGATCGTCAAAAGATCGGAGGCAGCGATCCGTTGAAATCACCGACGCCCCATCTCGCCCTGCTGGCCTGTCTGGCCGCCAGCATGACCGCCTGCGCAACCACGACGCCACAGCACACCGGCGCGGCGGCCTTGACCACTGTGCATTCACCAGGCCGGTCCGCTACACGAGCAGGCTGCCCGCTCGGGCGGCTCCTGCCCCATGGCGGGGCCATCGCGATCGACTACGTCGATTTCCTGCGATTCGGCCGCCACATGTACATTGCCAGCGCCGAGCCCATCAGGGCTTCCCAGCTCGGGCGCGTGATCACGCGCGTCCGGTGCTCGCTACTGGCCAAGGAAGATCAGCGGCGCGCCGAGCCGCCGCTCATCAACCGGACCGCCTCGTTCCTGGCGGCCGGGTCCGCCGTGTACCAGGTTCGCGGGTACCCGCCGAGCTGCCGGCTGGCGGCATACCTGCACGGTCGGCTACAGGTCTACCTCGCGCAAACCACCCTGCACCATCACACGGCACCGGTGCGCTGCGCGTCCCATCGGGTTGCTGACGGCCACCCCCGGCCGCCGGGCGAGTGAAGCCTCATCGGCGACCGGCAGCTGAGGCGGCAGTTCACGGAACCCCTAGCCTCGGATGCCGCCGGCTGGCCATGGACGCTTGCTCGCCTGGCCCGCTGTAGGCGTCACTGAGCAGTATTTCCTGGTCGATGACGACCGCGGCGCGGGCGCCATGGGCGGCGGCCATGACGACCTGCGCCGCAGGTGCGGGCATCGCCGGGGTGCGGCACAGGTCGCCGGCGGCGTAGACGCCTGGCACGCTCGTCTGCCCAGCTCGTTCACCTGCACCTCGCCGTCGTGCAGTAGCGCGCAGCCGAGCCCGTGCGCAAGGCCGGATCCCTGCCGCGGCTCCGGGTGCAGGAAGAGCGCGCGGCGTTCCAGCGTCCAGCCCGGGTACAGGCTCAGCCGCACGGACCTGCCCGGCTCGCCGCCGGCGCCCTGCAGGGGATCCTCGCATACCCGAATGCCGCCGGGCCTGCAGCGCCCGCCGGGCGGCGGCGCCGGCCAGTAGCGGCCCGCTGGTGCAGAGCACCACGTCGCAGCCCAGCCGGGCCAGGTTCAGCGCGACGTGCGCGGCCTGATCGCCGCCGCCGAGGACGGCGACCGGCAGGTCCCGGTTCTCCCAGCCGTGGGCAGTAGGGGCAGTGGTGCCGCGGCCCCACAGCCGGGCGAGGCCGTCCACCTCGGGGAGCGCGCCGGTCAGGCCGGTCGCGAGCCGCAGCCGCCGGGCCCGCGCCGCTGGCGTGCCGGCGAACGTCACCTCGAACCGCTCGCCTGCCGGGGCGGCGGACTCGACCGCGGTATCGAGGACCTTGGCGCTGGGGCAGGCGCCAAGCTCGCCCCGGGCGATCCGCCGCAGCTCCGCCGGGTCCGCGCCGTCCCGGGACAAGAAGCCGTGCAGTGACTCCGAGCGGCTGTTGCGGGGCGAGCCCGCGTCGGCCAGCAGAAACCCGGCGGCGCACCCTGCCCAGCATCAGCGCGGCACTCAGGCCGGCCGGACCTCCTCCGGCGACGACGACATCAAACACCATGACCTCCGTTCCCTGACATCGGCTCGACTTCCAGTTCGAAGCGGTCGAGGTGGCTCGGTCCGGCGGATGCTGCGTCGTGGAAGTGCTCCCTAGAGGCCGCTGGCCGCGTCCCCCATGTGCCTGGTCTCAGGGACACACAGATCGGACACGCCGAAGAGTGTCGCCGACCAGCCCTCAGATGCGACCTGTCGGCGGCAATGTGCGCTCCTTCCTCGCCCACTTCTCCGCGGTGCGCTGCGTCTGGTCCCGACCCGGCGCGGGCGACTCTCCCGGGACTTGACAATAGCGCACGCTATCTGGATAGTGAACGTTATGACAACAGCTCCGGCCCGCACCCGGCTCACCCGCGAGCAGAGCCGCCAGCGCACCCGCGGGGCACTGATCGTCGCCGCGATGGGTGTCTTCGCCCGCGATGGCTACGCCGGAGCATCGGTGGACGCGATCGCCGCGCAGGCCGGGTTCACCGTGGGGGCGCTGTATTCGAACTTCGCGACCAAACAGGAGCTGTTCCTGGCGGTGTTCGAGGAGCACTGCGCCGGTGAGCTGGCGGCTCTGCGGGCCCTGGCCGAGCAGGCCGCCAGCCCGCAGGAGCTGCTGGCCGCGGTGACGGCCCGGTTCGCCGACCTGGATGACCAGCAGCGCCAGTGGTGGCAGCTGTCGGCCGAGCTGTGGCTGTATGCCCAGCGGCACCCCGGGGCCGCCGCGCGGATGGCCGCGGTCCAGGCCGAGACCCGCCAGGTGATCGCCCAGGCGCTTGGCCGCGGCGGCCGCCCGCTCAGCGACGAGGTCGCCGCGGTGATCCATGCCCTGTGGTCCGGGTTCATGCACTACCGGCTGACCAGCCCCGACGCGGTCAGCGCGGATGCCTTCGGCCGGGCCGTGGGCTGGCTGCTGGCAGGCCAGCAGCCCGACACCAAGAAAGGACCCAAGCCATGAGCACCGTTCTGCACATCCTGCCCGGCATCGCCTGCGGAGCGCTGATGTGTGTCCCGATGACCATCGGCATGGCCCGCGGCTGGCTGCGCCGCCACCGCCGGGAACCCGGCAGCGCGGCCGCAGCGAAGGCCATGGCGGCCCTCCTGCGGCGGTGACCGGATGCCCGCCCGCAGCCAGCCAGCAACCCAGCCACCCGACACCACACCGGAGGCCGTCATGTTCGACGTGGTAATCATCGGCGGCGGGCCCGCCGGGCTGAACGCCGCTCTCATCCTCGGCCGGGTCGGCCGGCCAGTGCTGCTGGCCGACAACGGCCAGCCCCGCAACGCGGCCTCGGCTGCCGTACACGGGTTCCTCTCCCGCGACGGCGCCGACCCCGCCGAGATACGCCGCACCGCCCGCGGCGAGCTTGCCCGCTACCCCAGCATCCAGGCCCGCGACACCGCGGTGGAGAGCGTCACGCCCGCCGATCGCCGGTTCGAGGTCACCCTGGCCGGCGGCACCACCGCGCAGGCGCGGCGGCTGCTGCTGGCCACCGGGGTGACCGACACGCTGCCCGCCATCGACGGCCTCGCCCGGCTGTGGGGGCGCGGGGCCTACCACTGCCCGTACTGCCACGGCTGGGAAGCCCGCGGCCAGCAGGTCGCGGTGCTCGGCGGCGACGACCAGGCCGCCCACCTCGCCCTCAACCTGGCCCGGCTCGGCTGCGACGTCATCATGTGCACCAACGGGCCGGTCCAGGCCAGCGACCCAGCCCGCGCCGCGCTGGCCGCCCGCCAGATCCGCATCTGCGAAGACCCGGTTGGCAAGGTCGAGGGCGAACCGGGCCGCTACGTGCGGCTGCACCTGGCACCGGGCTGGACCCTGGAACGGCGCGCCCTGTTCGTTCACCCGGTGCCGCGCCAGCGGTCCGGTCTCGCCGAAAAACTCGGCTGCGCCGTACTGGAGGACGGCGCGGTGCAGGTCAACGAGCTGGGCCAGACCACCGTCCCGGGCGTCTATGCCGCCGGGGACATGTGCCGCACCCCCGCCATGCCGTACCCCGCGGCGCAGGTCATCATGGCCGCCGCCCAGGGCGCCCGCGCCGCCGTCGTCATCGACCAGGAACTGCTGTTCACCGACGCCTACTCCGCCAGCGAGCAAGCCGGCGGGCCGGCCGCGGCTACGCCCGACGCGCCACAGCGGCAGGCAGGCCGACCAAGACCAGGCCAGCCAGGCCCTAGCCGGCCGCGCTGCTAGCACGCCCGGCGGCAACGTCCGGACAACGATCGCCGGGCACCGTGACCGGCTCCCGCAGCCCAGGAAGGGACTTCGTTCATGCCTGCTGACCAGGCACACCGCGACCGGTGGCGCCGCTACTGGGACAGGCACTCGGCGTCTTACGACAAGCAGATGCGGTTCTTCGACCGGGTCCTGTTCGGCGACAGCCGGCCCTGGGTCTGTTCGCAGGCCATCGGTGACACCCTGGAGGTGGCCGTAGGCACCGGCCTCAACCTGCCGCTTTATCCCCCCGGAATCCGGCTGACCGGGATCGATCTGAGCCCCGAAATGCTGGCCATCGCCAAGCAGCGCGCCCACGAGCTTGGCCGTGACGTGGACCTGCGCGAAGCAGACGCCCACGCGCTGCCGTTCCCAGATGCCTCCTTCGACACCGTCGTCTGCACGTTTTCCCTGTGCGCCATCCCCGACGAACACCGCGCCATCAAGGAGATGAACCGGCTGCTTCGGCCCGGCGGGCTCCTGCTGCTGGCCGATCACATCGCCGCTGCGGTCTGGCCGGCCCGCGCCGTGCAGCGGCTCCTCGAAATCGTCACCGTGCCGCTCCAAGGCGAGCACTTCCTCCGCCGCCCCCTGCACCAAGTCCAGGCTCAAGGACTCACCGTCGAACGCCGTGAGCGTTTCAAGCTCGGGCTCACCGAACGGCTCGCCGCGCGCAAACCCGCCCGCCCCCCAGCCGGACCATGAGGAAACCAGCGCCACCGGCAGCAGGCTTCAGGAACCGCTTCCTCAGCGAAGCCCACGCCAGCGGCGGCGACCCGCTCCGGCTCACCCACCTGTTCGGGATCAGCGACCCGACCGCCATCCGCTACTGCGCCGAGTCCGGCCCGCGGGGATACGACGAGCAGCAGGTGCTGGAGGGCGCCGCTGGGTCCGCGGGCAGGACAGAGTCCACCTCCGATAGCAAGTAGCTGGCCGTTACTGATGACGTTCTCTGCCGGCCCGGGCGCGGGCCACGGGGTGACCAGGGAGACGTCATGGCTGACCTGCCTGCCCGGCCCGACCTTGACCAGCTCCGGCACCAAGCCAGAGACCTTCTGCGCGCCGCCCAGCGCGGCGACCGGGACGTGATCGCGCGGATCCGAGCGGTCTCCGGCCGGCTCATCTTGTCCTCGGCGCAGCTGGCGCTGGCCCGCGAGTACGGGTTCGCCAGCTGGGCCAAGCTCAAGCTGGAAGTGGAGCGCCGCGACGTCCTCAACAGCCGGGACCTGTCCCGGCTGACCAGGCTGCTGGCCGAGCATCCGGAGCTTGCCACCACGAAGATGGAGCACTGGTGCGACCACAAGCAGGGGGCTGACCTGCTCGGCTACATGGCCATGCTGCGGTTCGACCACGACCGGCTCGGGCTGCCGCGCAAGCTTCCCGGCACCGGCGCCGTCGCCAGGGCGCTCATCGAGGCCGGTGCGCCGGTGAACGGCCGTCCCGGGGATAAGGAGACCCCGCTGATCACAGCCGCCAGCTACGGCGACGCCGAGGTCGCTCAGGTGCTGATCGAGGCCGGGGCCGACATCGAAGCCGTCTCGGCACCCGACTCGGGGGGCGCTCCGAGCTGCAACGCGCTGGTCCACGCGGCGGTGTTCGGCATGACCGATGTGCTGGACGTCCTGGTGGCCGCCGGGGCCCGCATCACCAGCCTGGAGCAGGCCGCCGCCGCGGGAGACATCACCGGCTGGCCGCTGGCCCGGTTCACTCTGCAAAGCCGGATCCGGGCGCTGGTGTTCGCCGCTGACCACCAGCGCCTGGACGTCATTGACCAGCTTGTCGAGGCGGGAACGCCGCTCAATGAGCCCGACGCCGAGTGGGAGCGGCTGCCGCTGCACACCGCGGCAGGCAACGGCCAGGCGGCCAGCGTCCGGCGACTGCTGGCCCACGGCGCCGACCCCAACCTCCGCGACCCCAAGCATCACCGCACCCCGCTGGAGGAATGCCAGCCAGCGAGCATCAGCCGAGGGCACCGCGAGGTCGAGGCCATCCTGCGACCCCTCACAGGGCATGGCGGCAAGCAGACGCCCCAGCCCCGCGGTTCCTGAACCCAGGCACGCAAACCCGCCCAGCACGGGCCCCAACCCCCGGGTTCCCCAGCGAGGACCCTTCGGAAATCCCGAACTCTCGGGGTTCGGCATGTAATGGTCGTGATGCGCTCGCCTGTTAGCCATGACGGAGTCTCCTCGGTATCCCCGCCGTCTCGTACGGCGATCGCCTCGCCCCGCAGCTCAGGGGCAGATGACCATGCTGGGCCCTCCGCCGCAGCAGGCGCCAGCAACTGGTACCAGGCAGCCTGCGAGCAGGGCCATTGCGCTGGCTGGCGACCAGGCAACCTCCGAGCATGAAGGGCGAGATCGCCCGGAAGGCAGTCGCCGCCATAGGCCGGCGTCGGCGCTGAGGCCGTGGAGAAATGCGGCTGCTATCGCCGGGCTCCGGGCACTGAGTCCGGCGCTGTCTCGTCCAGCTGAGGCGGCGGGTCGAACGGATCGCTGCGGGACCACCTGTCTCCGCGCGAGCAGCACGAGGTGGCGCTCCGCCAGGCCGGCCACAGCGAGCTTGCTGATCTTCGGCTGCACCTTTGGTGCCCGCAGCATCTCGGCGACCTCGCTGGCCAGCGTCTCCGTGCCACGGCCGGGGAAACCGCCCATGGGCGGCAGCAAGACGTACACGCGGGGCTGGGGCGCCGCGGGTGTTACTGGCCGCGCTCGGCCGAATCTTCCGAACCGGGCCAGCTGGTCTGCGACCCCGTGTGCGGGGTCGGCACCTCCCCTCGAGGCCGCCCGCCTCGGCCGCCGCGAGGATCATCGACCGCCAGGTCAGGAGTAGTTACACCAGGTAACCGTCCGCCATCACGCGCACGGGCACACAAAGGAAGGCGCCCCTGCGCGTCAAGCTGCCCGCGCACGCCACTCGGGCCCGGCGCCGCGAGCCCGGCATCGCGCCGCCAGATCACCGGTGCTCACCGCCCGGACGGCCTGCCGCCCGCCCGCACCCGCTGCCAAGACGGCCACATCATCGCGGAGCTGACTTGCTGCATGCGGAATGAGCGGATCGCCGACTGGCTCGTCTGCGCTGCCAGCTGCCAGCTGCCAGCTGCGAGCCGGCGGGACCGCGCAGCGTACGGCGCCATCAGGTTGCGCGAACCATTTCAGAACGACCTATTCGGTGCGCGTCCACTGTCCGACGCCACAGCAGCTTGCCGGACACATAACGAGCCTTATACGTGCGTCGGGCAGGGCCGTGCTGGACCCCTGGGGTGGCTGGTGGCGCGGCGGCTCGTAACGGTCAGCACGGGCCGCGCCCCAGGGGTGATTGCTATCACGGGATATCACCTGGAGGTGGTCGTGACTGATGTGCTGATCAGGGATGTCCCTGACGACGTGCTGGCCGCTGTGGACGCGCGCGCGGGGCGGCTGGGATTGTCGCGCAGCGAGTACGTGCGGCGTCAGCTGGCGCAGGACGCCGTGGTGCCGGAGGCGGCGGTGACGGCGGCCGACCTGGCCCGGTTCGGCGAGGTGTTCGGCGACCTAACGGATCCGGAGATCATGGAACGGGCATGGCGGTGACGGCCTGGCTGATCGACAAGTCCGCGCTGGCCCGGCTGGGCGGCAGCCCGGACGCTAGCCGCTGCACCAGCGCGGGACCGGGAGCCGTGGCCTTGATGGGCAGGGCAGCGGTCAGTGCTGCGGGGGCGGGCCGAGCACTTCGATGGCATGCTGCGCGGCGGCGTGGCCGAGGACGACAGGGTCGGCTGGTTGGTGGTCGGGGAGGCGGCGTTCGCGGGCGGGCTCGCCGGCCGCGGCGGCGAAGTTCTCGAAGCCCGGCGGGGTGGTGATCTGCAGGGCCCGCAGCGGCTCCTGCGCGTCCACGAGGAAGGTGTGCGGCAACCCGACCGGCAACAGGACGAAGTCGCCCGGCCCGGCCTGGAATGCCTGCCCGTCGCAGCTGAACTCCGCGGTACCTGGACAGCAAGTAGAACATTTCGTCTTCGTCCAGGTGCCGGTGCAGCGGCGGGGCGAACCCGGCCGGATTGAGGAACTCCGCCACGGTGATGCGGCCGCGGGTCTGGGCTCCGGTGACCTTGAGGGTGACGAGGTTGCCGAGGAACCACAAGGATTCGCCGTCGTTCTCCCGGAGCACGTAGGGGCGGGCAGGAGTGACGCCGGGCATGACGCCGCCTTTTGGATAGACATAAGTTTGATGAATAATCTGAGAGTATGGTGGAACCGTGGAGGACGTCAAGGCAGTGCGCAAGCGGCGTTACCAGTCCGCAGTGCGCCAGGAGAGCGCCCGCCGAACGCGCCAGGCCGTCATCGCCGCCGCCGCCGAGCTGTTCACCGCACGCGGCTACGCGGCGACCTCCCTGGCCGACATTGCCGCCGCGGCGGGTGTTGCCCGCCCCACCGTGTTCGCGGTGTCCGGCTCCAAGGCCGCCCTGCTCCGCCAGGTCCTCGACCAGACTCTCGCCGGGGACGACGAGCCCGTCCCGGTCGCCGACCGGCCGTGGTTCCGGCCGGTCTGGGACGCTCCCACCCAGGACGGCGTCCTCCGCGCGTACGCGCAGGTATGCACCCTGATCGGCGGGCGGGCCGCGCGGGCCTTCGAGACGGTCCGCCGGGCCGCTGACGCCTCTTCGGAGGTGGCAGAGTTGTGGGAGACCCTGCAGCGCAATCGCCGCTCCGGCGCGTGGATGGTGGTCAAGCAACTGCAGGCGCTCGGGGCCCTCAGCCCGGGCCTCACGACCGCAACGGCGACCGATGCCCTGTGGATCTTCAACGATCCGGCGCACTACGGCGCGCTCGTGCACCAGTGCGGCTGGCCCGAGACCGCGTTCACCAACTGGCTAGCCATGCAGATGCAGCACGCCCTCCTGGACGCATGACCAGGCCGCGCACGAGCACGCCCGCTCCATGCCGGCAACAGTGATCACACCGGCGGCTCCACGGTGCCCCGGAGCACCTCCCGAGCCGCAGCCGCATCCCCGCCAGGTGCTGGCCTGTACCAGCGGCCACCGGGCGCCGAGAAAGACGAGCACGGCACCCACCAGCCTGCGGCGGTTGCCCATCGCGGCACATTGACGGCCGATGTCTTCGGCGCGCCCGGTGGCGCAGCGCTACGCCATTGAGGTCGTGGGGCCGCCACGCGGGGCCAGCTAACGGCATAGCCCGGCCGCTCCGGATAAGCGCTTCGCCTGCTGCGCTTAACTCGAGCGCCGAGCACACGACGTGAGCCCGCGTCCGGTCCCCGCGTTCCGGATCGCCGACTCGGAGCGCGTTAGGGCTTCGCGCGCGCCGTCGGCACTCCGGCACCGAACGAGAAATATGGCGCCCCTGCAGCACTGGCGGTCGGCATCGCCCATGCTGCCGTGCGTCCGACGACTTGAGCTAGCTTGTCTGCCCTGCCAACCTGACATTGTGAGCAAGCCGACGCCCAGTACAGCGCTTGTCCTGGCCCACGTGAAGAGACGATCGGCGACCGCAGCGAATGGGTCCGATGGCCTGGCGGCCCCCTCGGATCTCATCCAGCGTGCGCGGCACGTCGTTGCTGGCCAGCATGACCTCCGCGACGTCGGTCAGCGCTTCGGCGATTCCACGGCGATGATTCGGCAAGACACAGGGCCACTTCGCCGCGACGTAGCCCAGCGTGAAGGCATTCCAGCTCAGGCTGGCCTTCCCAACGACCTGATCGAGGTCCAGGTTGTCAACCAGACCGTGCGCAAGGCCGCCGCTGGCGAGCAGCGCGACGCGGCGCCGCCGCCGATACGCCGGACCGCGATCCGGCGTCCGGACTCGAGGTCGTGACCGGCGGGGAACACCGCCCTGATCAGCCTGGCCGGCGATCTGCCCGCGCCGGTGCTGGCCGACCTGCTCTGCCTGAGCATCACCACCGGCGTCCGGTGGACCGGGTACGCCAAAGCGACTGGGAAAGCTACCTCGCCGACCGCAGGGCGACGGGTAGGGCGGACTCGCGGTGACTTGGGCGGCGGCGGTGGCGCCGGCTGACCTCCACGCTGCGGGCGCCAGCCGCCGCGCTCGGCGTGATCGAGGGCGGGCCTCGTTGCGAGGGGCGGAGTCCCCGACTGCGCTCCACTCCATTGACACGGGTAGGTCATCCGAACGATGACTTGACTTCCTACCGGTAGTAGGAGAATCTATGACCATGAGTACCGAGTCGGTGGAGCGAGCCGACCGCCGGCAGCGGCGGCGCCAGGAAACCATCTCCGAGGTGCTTGACGTCGCTCTGCAGGCCATGGCCGAACAGGGCGTCGCGGGGCTGTCGTTGGGCGAGGTTGCGCGCCGGATGGGGATCCGCCCGCCGTCGCTCTACGTTTACTTTGACTCCAAGAACGCCCTGTACGACGCGATCTTCGCCCGCGGATGGGGCGCGCTGGGCACGGTGATGGAGCCAATCATGGACAGCGTCGACAGCGACGTGCGTGTCTACCTGCGGCGCAACGCCGAAGCGTTTGTGCGGTGGTCGGTGGAGCATCCCGCATACTCGCAACTGATGTTCTGGCGCCCGGTGCCCGGTTACGAGCCGTCACCGGAGGCGTATGAGCCGGCCGTCCGCCTCATGGAGCGGGGGCGGACGGCATTGGTCGCCTTGCGCGACCGGGCGGCGCTCCGGGCCGACGCGGACGTCGACGAGCTGGAGCGTGTCTGGACGATAGTGATCTCCGGGGTCATCTCCCAGCAGCTGGCCAACGCGCCGACCGAACGCTTCGAGGACGGCCGCTTCACCACGCGCCTGCCGCAGGTGGTGGAGATGTACCTCAGGTTCTACACACCCTGACGCACGTCGGAGGACCCAGCCATGGACACCCGCGTTGACCAGATCAGCGACCGGATCTACCGGATCTCCACCTGCATCCCGGAGGTCGCGCCGGGAGGCTTCACCTTCAACCAGTTCCTCGTCGACGCCGAGGAGCCGCTGCTCTACCACACCGGCATGCGTCACCTCTTCCCGCTGGTGAAGGAGGCGATCGAGCGAGTCATGCCGGTGGAGCGGCTGCGCTGGATCTCCTTCGCACACGTGGAGGCGGACGAGTGCGGCGCGGTCAACGAGTTCCTCGCCGTGGCCCCGCACGCCCAGGTCGCCCACGGCGAGCTCGGCTGCCTGGTCTCGCTCAACGACCTCTGCGATCGCCCGCCCCGGCCGCTGGCGGACGGCGAGGTCCTCGACATCGGTGGCGCGGCCCTGCGACGGCGCCTGGTCGCGATCCCCACGCCGCATGTCCCGCACAACTGGGAATCGCACATGCTGTTCGAGCAGGACAGCGGCACTCTCCTCCTCGGCGACCTCTGCACCCAGCTCGGCGACGGGCGGGCCGTGACGGAGGAGGACCTGCTCGACGCCGCGGTCGCCGCCGAGGACCTGTTCCACCAGACGTCACTGGGCCCGGCGGTACCGGCAACCTACCGGCGCCTCGCCGACCTCGAGCCCACCACGCTCGCGGTGATGCACGGCTCGTCGTACGCCGGGGACTGCCCAGGCCTGCTCAGGGCGCTCGCGGACGTGTACGAGGAGCGCTACGGGTGCAGGTCGGCGCTGCGGGGCAACCCGCTGCCTGCCCACCAGCAGCCGGTCGGCTGAGATCGGGAGGACAACGATGAGCACCACGATTCCCCGGACACCCACTCAGGACTCGCCGCGCCGGCCGGAGCTGGACCGCCCGACCGCGATGACGCTAGCCGAGACGGCGTACCAACGGTTCCTCGCCCAGCTTCGCGACCTGTCCGACGACGACTGGTCGCGGCCCACGGACTGCCCCGACTGGGACGTGCGCGCGATAGCCAGCCACGTGCTCGCTCAGGGCGAGATGGCAGCGTCGGTACGGGAAGGCGTCCGGCAGGCCCGGGCGGCGCGGCGGCGGGGCGGTGTCCTAATCGACGCGCTCACGGCGCTGCAGGTTGCCGAGCACAGCGGTCTGAGCCCGGCCGACGTGGTCGAGCGGTTCGCCGCCACGGCACCGAAGGCGGCGCGGGCCCGGCGGCGCACGCCGTGGTTTTTGCGTCGTCTCCCAATGCCAGGCAAACCGGTGGTGAACGGCCACGCCGAGGCTTGGTCGCTCGGCTACGCCGTCGACGTTGTCCTGACCCGCGACACCTGGATGCACGGCATCGATATCAGCCGCGCCACCGGTCGGGCGGCCCGGCTCACGCCGGAGCACGACGGCGTGCTGGTCGCCGACGTCGTCGCCGAGTGGGCCCAGCGACACGCCCAACCGTGCCGGCTCCACCTCGCCGGCCCGGCGGGCGGCGCCTGGGCGTTCGGCTCAGGCGGGCCGACGCTCGAACTCGACGCGGTCGAATTCTGCCGGATCCTCTCTGGCCGCGGGCGCGGCACCGGCCTCCTGACCACCGAGGTCCCGTTCTAGATCGTCCCGGAGGGCGACCTCCACGATCATGACTGGCCCCAAGCGCACCGGCCGCAGGCCCGCGCATGGACTAACCGAAGGGGACCGATGATTAATCACAATCCGCTGCCGGAGAAAATCCAGCCCCACAGGCTGCTGTTGCGCACCGGGGGCGCCTGCGACCTCGATCCAGGTCGCTTGTTCGAGGTGTTCGGCGAGCAGCGGCAACGGTTCGTTGCGGTCCTGCGAGGATTCGGTCCCGACGACTGGGCTGCCCCGACCCGGTGCGCCGAATGGTCCGCGCACGACGTTATCCGCCACCTGTGCGACTGCAACGCGCTTGCTGCGGGCGTCGGCCCAGATGACCGCACGCTCGACATTGCTGCTGGGTTCGACCCGAGAATCACGCCGCGGGTGGCTGACCGCATCGGCCGACGAGTCACCCGACGCCACCGTCGGTCGTTTCGTGGCGACGACCGAAGAACTGCTCGCTCTCTGGCGCGCCCGGCTGGCCCAGAACCGAAGGTTCAACGTCCGCCTGCCGTATGGGCCGGCGGACTGGACAGTTTTCGCCCTGCACGGCTTCTGGGATTCGTGGATCCATGAGCGCGACGTGCCGCTCAGGCGGGCCGACGAACACCCCGCCGACGGCGACGCAACCTGCTACGCAACCGCGTACAGGTTGCTCATCGCCGCCGCGGTGGCGTCGATGTTCGGCGATCAGGTGAGCAGAAGCTGAGGCTGGGCGGCGACGGCGGCGGGGTCTTCGATCTGGACAGCCGCGGCGAGGTCACGCTCACCGTCACCCGAGTGACGGCCAGCACGCGAGCCGCTGCGTCGCACCTCGCCAACTACTTCAACACCCCTGCCGAGCAGAACCCGACCTGAGCCTGCATCGGGCCAGCCCCGAACCAGATCCCACAGACAGCCCCGATGTGCCCCGCCCGCCGCCTGGCTACGGTCGGGCCACTGACCCGAAGGAGGACGGCATGTGCAGGCAGACGAACGGCCGGGCCCTGTGCGTGCCGGAAACCTCGTCCACGTCATGCGACCAGGCGGTATTCGTTGATCAGGCCACCGACATGAGCCTGTCTCAGGATGCGGTACTGGTCGAGATTGACCGGTTTGGGAAGTGGTTTCAGCGGTGCGGCGCCGTGCAGGGAGCGGTGCGGCCGGTGCTGATTGTGGTGGGTCTCGTACTGGCGGAGGATCCGTCGCAGGTGGGCCTGGTTCCAGACGAGAGTGCGGTCCAGGAGCTCACGTCGGCATCCCCCGATCCAGCGTTCGGCGATCGCGTTCATCCGGGGCGTCCGGACGTTGCACAGTACGGTCCGGACCCCGGCATCGGCGAGAACAGTGTCGAACGCGGCTGTGAAGTTGGAGCCGCGAT
>WNGQ01002673.1_pt1 | contig 26858 bp, 20 predicted proteins | sample 5407661 | NCBI WGS metagenome assembly WNGQ01 (sample SAMN13153382, study PRJNA577476) | soil metagenome | isolation source: 60 cm soil or saprolite under Garry oak tree replicate 2 | place: USA:California | collected 2016-06-15 | reverse complement strand
CGCCGCTGCTCGCGTTCGAGCGCAATCTGGAGGTCGTCGTCATCGGGTGGCTGGACGGACCGACCGCCACCGACCTGGTGAAGCGCGGCGAGGGCCGACGCGCCGGCGAGCTGGCCGCTGCCTGGGTCCGCCGTGTCGTCTCGCTCCCCGTGAACCTCGGCTCGCCGCGTGGAGCGGCCGACATTCTCGCCCGGGCCCGCAAGTGGGCGGCCAACCTGAGCGCGGCCGATCCCGTGCTCGGTGCCGCTGCCGGCGTCGTCGCGGGCATGTTGGCGCTCACCGAGCCCACCCGCCGGCGGCGGCGGACTCAGGGCGGGCTCGGGGGGCTGGTCGACGCGGTGCGGGATCGGGCACGCGGATGGGTGGCCGGCGTGCGGGCGTCCGATCCGGCGATGCGGTTCGCGGCCGGTGCACTGCCGCCGGCGCCGGCGCGGACGCGCGCCAAAGAATCCACGCCCGGCCTGGTGCACGGGACGCTCTACGCCCGTCACGTCATCGACGTGGGCGACGGCCCCGGCGTCATCGACTGGCAACAGTTCGGCCAGGGACCCGCCGAGTTCGACGCGGGCACCTTCCTCGCCACCATCTGGCGCATCGGCCAGAAAGACGCGCGCCTCGCGCCCGAGGCGGCGCGGACCGAGGAGGCGTTCCTCGCCGGAACGGCGAGCCAGTTGAACCGTTCGGCGGTCGCCTGGTACCGAGCCGCCATGCTGCTGCGCCTGGCCGACAAGTACGGGCGCCGAGGCGGTGACGCGCTGGTCGATGCGCACGCCCTGCTGAGCGAGGCCGTGCAGACCGGAGCCGCCGGGTGAGATCGCGAACCGAGCTTCCCGACGACCCCGCGGTTCCCGCGCTGGCGGCCTTTCGCGCCGTCGGACTTGCTCGTGCGATACCCGCCCTGGAGCTCCCCGACGATCCCGTCGAGCTCGTACTGCGGAGCTACACGCCGGGCTCGCGCGCGACGTTCGAGGCGCGCGTGGCAAGTCGCCGGTTCGCGGTCAAGGCGTATGCGTCGGACCCGACCCCGGAAGCCGCCCTGTACCAGGCATGGGAGGCGGCGGGGCTCGCCGGGCACTCGGGCGTTCGCGTGCCGCCGCTGCTCGCGTGCGAGCGCATCCTGCGCGTGCTGGTCCTCGGGTGGCTGGAGGGGCCGACGGCGCACGAGTTGGTCAAGCGCGGGGAGGGCCGGCGCGCCGCTGAGCTCGCCGCGCGCTGGTTCCGGCGAGCCTTCGAGCTACCGGTGACGCTCGGCCCGCCGCTCGGCGCAGCGGAGATGCTCCACCAGGCCCGCACATGGGTGGCCGAGATGAGCGGGGCCGATCCCGTGTTGGGAGGCGCCGCGACCGTGGTGGCCGGCATGCTGGCGCTGACCGCCCCGCGCCGCCGCCAGCGACCGCGAGCCGGGCTCCGCGGCGTGGTCGAGGGCGCATGGGAGCGGGCGCGCGAGTTCGCGTCCGGCCTACGGTCGGCCGACCGCGCCTGGCGCTTCGCGGCCGCGGCTCTGCCGCCGCGGCCGACGCGCTCCCGGGCGCGGGAATCCCCGCCGACTCTGGTGCACGGCACGCTGTACGCCCGTCACCTGCTCGACCTGGGCGACGCGCCCGGCGTGATCGACTGGCAGCGTTTCGGTCAGGGGCCGCAGGAGCTCGACGCCGGCACCTTCCTCGCCACGATCTGGCGGATCGGGCTCAAGGACGAGCGACTGGCGTCGGAGGCGAAGCTGGCGGAAGAGACGTTCCTCGCGCGGACGGCGGGCTTGCTCGACAAGTGCGCGGTGGCGTGGTACCGAGCCGCCGTGCTGCTGCGGCTCGCCTGCAAGTGCGTCCGCCGTCACAGCGATTGGCTCGCCCACGGTCACGCCCTGCTGCGCGAAGCGGTGCGGCAGACCGAAGCCGCCGGCTGAGCTCAACCTGGTCCCTTACTCCTCTTCGTCCGCGACAGGCTGGACACCGAGGCTCTCCGCGGCCGAGATGTACGACAGCGCCGCCTCGCTCCAACCGTCGACATGCGTCCACGCGCCATAGCCGATGCCGTGCTCGTACGGCGCCACGTTGATCACGTAGCCCCGGCCGTTCGGCGCCGAAAGCGCCTGATGGCTCTGCTCGTCCGTGATGATCACGATGCGATCGTAACCCTCGCCGTCGGCGAGCCGCTTGGCCTTCTCGGTGTTGGTGCCGCCTCCCGGGCCGCGCGCCAGGGCCTGGGCGAGCGCAAAGCCCCGCAGCTCGTGCGGCACCAGCTTCGCGAAGGAGCCGAACACGATGATCACCACGTCCTCGCACTGCTCGCGCGCCAGCATGGCGAGCGCCCGGGCGGCGTCGAACCGATCGAGCTCCGAGCGTCGCGACACCGGCGCCCCGGTCATGGAGCCCGAGTGATCCACCACCAAGGCCGTGCGCCCGGGGAGCTTGGGGAGATCCGCCGCGGCGCGGAGCATCGCCTGCTCGAGCTCCGGCTCGAGATCGGGCGCGTGCCGTGCCGCCGTGATGAAGCGGAACGGCAGCACCCGACCCACCGGCATCGTGCGGAGCGCCTCGCGGACGAGGTCGAGGTCCACGCCCGCCTCCCGCATGTTGCGCAGGTTCCGGAGCAGCGCGAGCGCGCCGAGCTTCCGCCCGGCCAGCAGGCGCGTCCAGGTGTCCCGCGGGTCGTCTCCCGCGGAGAGCGCCACCTCCCACGTGTCCGGCGTGTCGAGCGTCCCGTCGGCGAGGTCCTTCCACGTCGCCGCCTGCGCGGCATCCTTGGGCTTCGGGTGCACGAGAAACATCACGTCCCGCAGCTTGATCGCCATGCCGCGCCGGTCGTACTTCGCCAGCTGGTAGGCGTCGAACTTGGTGAATGCGGCCGCGAGACCGCGCTTTGCCGCCGCGCTGATCGGCTGCTTGCCGCCGGCCCAGTACAACGCCAGGAACTCCGCCAGCTCATCGGGACGCTGAATCACGCGCTCGAGCGTCGGCCCGACGAGGGCGCTGCGCCGCTTGGCGAGTCCCCGGGCCAGCCACAGCGGCGCGTGCCGCAGCTTCATCTGCTCGCGCGCCTCCACGGCGAGCGCCGCCACCTCCTCGGCCTTCACCTCGGCCGCCAGCCGCGCGATGCGATCGCCGATTTGCTCTCCGTCCTCGTAGAACGGGTCCTCCCACAGGAGGCATGCGAGCACGCTGCGCCGCAGCGTCTCGAGGGCCGTGAGCCGCGCGGCGGGCGTGCCTTCGTGCGTCTTCGGGCCGGCCGCCTTCTTGTTGATCGAGACCATGGGCACCCCTTTTCCGACTCGAGGCGCGCCTGACGCGGGGAACCGGCGGCTGCGGAGCTAGGGATTCGAACCCTACGCCTTGCGGCGATCTCCAATCGAAGTATCCGACAGCCTTCACCACCGCGCCAAACGTCCTCGACGACCCGCGGGGGAACAGAGCCGACTCCGGCGTTTCGTTTGATCGAAGTATCCGAGAGTCTTCACCACCCGCGCTACAGCTAATCCTTGTACGGATCGAACTCTTTCTCTCCCGCCATCACCACGATGAGCGGCGTGAGCGTGTGCAGCACCGTCACGGTGTCGCCCTGCGCCGCCAGCACATCCGGCAGCCGCCGGTACGCGTGCGGCGACTCGTCCAGCCCGCCGCCGCGCAGGATCACTCCCTTCCCGCCCACCCACTCGTGCAGCATGTCCCAGGTCACCTTGCCCGGGCTGATCACCTCGCCGGTCTTGCGGTTCACCTTCCCGCGCGCGGCCGTGCGGGACATCACGCGACCGGCGCCGTGCACCGTCGAGTACAGCGACGCACGCTGCCGATCCGAATCGTGTCGCGCGCCCTCGATGATCACCGCGTTATCGCCCATCGAGCCGCCCACGAACCCCTTCTGCCCCGGAAACGCCGGCGTGGCGCCCTTGCGCACGACCACGTACTCGGTGCCCCCGTGCGCCTCCTTCCAGGCGAAGTTGTGGTGGTTGTGTACCAGCTCCACCTCCTCCCCGCCCAGGAGCGACGTCACCTTGCGCGCCACCCACTCGCGCCCGGCGTAGGCGTACTCGCCGGCGAGCGTCATCAGGTGCCAGTAGTCGTGGCCGAGCGGCTGCGCCAGGGACAGCAGCGTCTCCGCCTCCGGCACGCGCTCGCCCCAGCGCTTCCCCTGCGAGAGCGACAGGAACCCCGAGGCCACGGTATGTCCCAGGCCCCGGCTGCCGAAGTGCACGCCCACCCACACGGTGGCGTCCTCGTCGGCGAACACGTCCACGTAGTGGTTGCCGCTGCCCACCGTGCCGAGCTGGTTGCGCGCCTTGGCGCGGAGGCTGTCGCGCTCGGGCCGTCCCGGCACCGCGTCCCACGCCGGATGCTCGAATAGCGCATGATCCGTCGGCGCATCGTCGGCCCGGTTGTTCCGCCCCACGCCGAACGAGATCGTGCGCTGGATCTCGTCCGCCAGGAGCTCCAGGTCGGCCCGCGCGTACTCGTGCAGCCGCCGGTTGGTGCGAATCGCGGCGTTGCCGCACGCGATGTCGAAGCCGACGCCCACGACGCTCACCTGGTCGCGGTACGCCGCTACGCCGCCGATCGGCATCACGTACCCCAGATGGCCGTCGGCCATGAGCGCGACGCGCTCCGCGCGGCTCGCCACGTCGCGCAGCTGCGCCAGCGTCTTGTCGTCATGCGTGCCGAAGATCACCGGCTCGGTCATGGTCCACCACCTCTCTCTGAAATGCACCGTCGGAGCGTGAGTGCATGCGCCTGCCCGGACTCGAACCGGGACGCCAAAGCACGGCGTTCTGAACGCCGCGTGTCTGCCGATTCCACCACAGGCGCGTATGAAACGAACCCTTCCTCAAGTCCCCGACAAGTGCGCCCGGCTGGACTTGAACCAGCGCCCTCGAGCTTCGGAGGCTCGCGCTCTGATCCGGCTGAGCTACGGACGCTCGCATTGTCCCTGCTGGAGTCGAACCAGCGGCCTCGCGTATATCAGACGCGCGCTCTCCCCACTGAGCTAAGGGACATCGTCACGCGCCTGGAGGGAGTCGAACCCCCAGCCTCCGGGTTCGTAGCCCGGCGCTCTCTCCGGTTGAGCTACAGGCGCACGGTCCAGGAGCCCGAATCACTCAGTGGCGTCGGAAGGATTCGAACCTTCAATGCCCCGAAGGGCCCCGGTTTTACGGACCGGTGCGCAGGTCCATGTCTGGACCAGGAGTCGAACCTGGGACGCGCGGCTCTTCGGGCCGCCGCTCTACCGGCTGAGCTATCCAGACGAGTCGAGCAGGCGGGATTCGAACCCGCGGCCCCGTGGTCCCGAACCACGTGCGCTACCGGCTGCGCCACTGCTCGGCGATGGGGTGACCGGCGGGAATCGCACCCGCGTCCCGAGGTTCACGGCCTCGTGCTCTCCTCTTGAGCTACGGTCACAGAGCCAACGGTGGGACTCGAACCCACGCCGTCCTTGCGGAGCCGGTGTACGAAACCGGTGCCGTCGCCACTGAGCCACGTTGGCACAATCGCAGGGGTGGGATTCGAACCCACGATCTGCGGCTTATGAGGCCGCCGAGGACGACCGGCTCCTCTACCCTGCTCGAGCGGGGACGGCGGGACTCGAACCCGCACCCTTCCGCGTGACAGGCGGACGCGCTGTCCGGTTGCGCCACGCCCCCGTGAACCACATCTGCTCGCGCCGCCGGCGGACGCGGGGCCGCCCGTCGAGACACCAACGGGAGTCGCGTCCTCGTCAGGCCCGCCGGAACGAGCACCCGGCCGCCGGCGGCACGATCCTGCTGCTGCACACACACACCGACGGTTGTCAATGAGCGCCCCCCCTTCCCGCTCCCCCCCTCCCCCCCAAAACACTTCGCCCCGCCTGGCGTATTGCGCAGGCGGGGCGATTGGACCATCCCCTCGGCCGAAGGCGGCGATTACCGACGCATCCGCTCTCCGTGCCTGCGCAACCTGATGTCGCTATCGAGCCGATCGAATGCCGGCTGGGCCGCGACGACTGGGCGGATGCCCACACGCGTGGCCGACCGGACGCATAGCGCCAGGCGATAGCTCGATCTGGGTGAATTGGTCTTTCGCATCGTTTGTCTGACTCTGGTCAATCCTTCGACGTCACAGAACTCGCCCTTAAACGAAAAAGTCGCGTCGACGGCGGCACCGACCGCCTGGGACGCGACTCCCGGAATGCAAATGTGCGTCGGGGGACTGCGACCGTCAAGGCCTCTCGCAGCAGATCGCCGATGTCTTCACGAAGCCCAGTTGATGCCTAGGGCCGCCAGGCGGGAGTGGTGAGGTATCCTGTGAAACCCAGCGGCAACGTCAGCCCCGTCTCGACTTCGATCACATCGACGAACGGACCAAAGCGCTCGGCGACGAGCCAGCGCCCGTCCGGAGACCATGATGCCCACGGTTCGTATCCGTAACCGGATACACGTCGCAGTCCGGTCCCGTCTGGTCGAATCACGAAGAGTGAGTCCGCTTGGCCGAAGGCGATCCAATCGCCGCTGGGCGACCAACGTGGTCCCGTTCCCGCGACTCCAAGACTCCGGATCACTCCCGTCTCAACCTCCAGCACCTGGAGCCTGAGGTTGAAGATGTCCCCAGTTTCACGATCCGTGGCGTACACCACATATCGTCCGTCCGGCGACGGCGAGGGATAGAGATCGTTCTGGTAGTACTTCTCGACCCCCGGGGAGATACGTGTTGCTTCGGATCCGTCTGGCCGAGCCCGGTAGATGTAGGTGCGGTAGGCGCCGGGAGTGGCTCCGTCGAAGTAGACCCACGATCCGTCACGCGTCTCTTGTTGCCAGACGTCGTCTTCGGTCACGCGGGCAGAAAACAACGGGTTTGCGACGCCGTCCAAAGTCGTGCGGTAGAGCTCCTTATTCCAGGAACCGTCGAAGAACAACAGGTAATCGCCCGTGTGTCCCCACTGCGGGCTCATGAATTTGTCGTTTGAACCGAAGTAACTTGGCCCGCCACGACGCAAGAGTCGGTGATAGTCGGATCCATCGAGTTGGAGCGTGATGAAAACGTAGCTGTAGTCCGGTTCCGTTAGCCCCATGTACCGCACTACGATCGTGCCCCGTGGTACGATGCTGAGCCACACGGAGTCCACGAGCGAGTTGAACCGCGCCCGGACGACCTGGCGACTCGGACCGGTTGTCGCCTGTACGGTTGACCCGCTGACCGCGATCCCCGGGGTGCCGGCTTCGAGCTGCGCTCGTTCCGGCCGATGATTACCGGTGCGGTCGGTGACTATCGCCGTGAACCCGCCGCTGTTGCCTTGGTACAGCGCCGTGTCGCTTGGCGTGATGATGAGCTTGGCGGGGTTGCCGGGCGTCGTGCGCACCGCGACCGAGTCGGTGAAGGTGGCGCTCGAGGGTTCCGTCGCCAGCATGACGTCAACCCGAAGCCACGCCTCACCGGCGACCCCGCCATGCCACAGGCGCGCCTCGCTGCGGCCGAAAACGTCGGTCGTATCGACGACGCGCCAGAACGGCCGCGGGTCGGAGACACCGCTGAGATAGAACACGCCCTCGGTCCCTGAGCCGTAGCGGAGGGCGACGGTCGCCCCGCGGATGGGGGCTCCGAAGCGGTCGCGAACCTCGGCGACGACGCCAGCGGGCTCGCCGAGGATGGTATCGGTCCACCCTGGTTCAGCGCGAACGGTGAGGCCGGGCCTCGGCCCGCTCGCCGTCGGGGAATCACATCCCCACACGGCGAGCGTCCCCACGGTCAGCAGACGCCTACCGACCCATGAGCCTCGAGGTACCTTGAGCACGGCCTGAAAGGTGACGACAACCGATGCGCCGCCGCAGAAACCGGGCCGACGCCCGTCCCGCCTTGACCGGAAAGGGTGGTGTTGCGCGTGCGCCACCCTCACAGCGTTAGCTGACCCGCCGCGTCTTTCTCCTCATGAAATCCATCAGGATGAACTGCCCGAGCGTCATCGTGTTCGTGAAGTACGCCTTCCCGCGGCAGATGGCCGATACCTTCTTCACGAACTCCACCAGGCTCCGATCCCGGGCCAGCATGAACGTGTTGATCAGGATGCCCGAGCGCCGGCACAGGGCCACTTCGCGATACGTGGCCTGCAGAATCTGGGGGTCGAGCCCCATCGAGTTGACATAGATGCGCCCGTCGGGGAGCGTGAGCGCCGACGGTTTGCCGTCGGTGATCATGATGATCTGGCGCATGTCCTTGCGCTGCGACAACAGCATGCGGCGCGACAGCTTCAGCCCCTCGGCCGTGTTCGTGTGGTACGGCCCGACCTGCGCGCGCGCCAGCTGAGCGAGGGGGATTTCCTCCGCGGTGTCGTGGAACAGCACCACGCGCAGCGTGTCGCCCGGGAACTGGGTGCGGATCAAGTGCGTGAGCGCCAGGGCGACTTTCTTGGCCGGCGTGAACCGGTCTTCGCCGTACAGGATCATCGAGTGCGAGCAGTCGAGCATCAGCACGGTGGCCGACGACGAGCGGTACTCGGCCTGATGCACCATGAGGTCGTCGTACTCGAGGTTGATCGGCACGCCCAAGCCCTCGCGCTGCAGCGCGTTCGTGAGCGTGGCGTTCACGTCGAGGTTGAGCGTGTCGCCGTACTCGTACTGCTTACTCACCGCTTCGGCCTCCACACCGGTCGCGAGGTGCTCCGTTTCATGGGCTCCGAAGCTCGACTTGCCGACTGCACCTGCTGGGCGGCTTCTTTGGCCATTCCCCCCGGGCCGAACAGGGGTTGCTGCCCCGACGGCACCTTGGGCGCCTCGCTGACGTTCAAGTACCCCTCGTCGATCAGCTTCTGGACGATCTTGTCGAGCAGCTCTGAGAGCTGGCGCTCGAGATCGGCGTCGCGGGCCGCGTCGCCGGTGGACTCGCCGCGCAGCAGCTTGAGCATCTCGGGCGTCAGCTGCCCCGAGTCCATGAGCGCCTGGAGAATCGCCTGCCGCAGCGCGTCGAGCGAGCGGTCGGACTCGTCCTCGCCGAACTCCCCCCAGAACGGATGCGAGTATGCGCCTCCGGCGAAGCCCGACTGCAGCAGAAAATCGGCGAGCTGATCGAGCAGGGCCTGGAGATTCAGCGTGTCGGCCAGCTCGGGCAGGTAGCGCGTGTACGTCGTGTATTTCATCGGCTGTAATACCAATCTAGCTCTGGAAGGGGCGGCGGTGAGCCGCGATTGACTTTCGGTGTTTATTCGGGTATGGTGCGGCCGATCACCTCTGCCGGAGCGCCCGATGCGCGTGCCCACCGACCTCGACAGCCGCCTGAAACTCCTCATGGACCTCGCCGTCGACGACCATGACGGCCCTCCCCAGCGCCGTCCCCCCCGGCTGCGCCATATGGGGGAGGGAGGAGCCCTCCAGCCCTTCAACTTGAGGGACGTACGGCTTGGCGCGAGCAACGCCCGTACGTCACTGCTACGCGTCCTGATGACGAACGCCTGCAGCTTCAATTGCCATTACTGCCCAATGCGGCGGGATCGCGAGATGCCGCGGACTCTCCTCAAGCCGGGGGAGCTCGTGCGAGTGTTTCTCGCCGCGCATCGCCGCGGCTGGTGCGAGGGGCTTTTCATTACCACGGGGATCCCGGGGCGTCCGGCGAACGTGATGGACGATCTGATCCAGGTGCTCGAGCTGCTGCGGTTGAAGCATGGGTTCCGTGGCTACATCCACGTCAAGGCCGTCCCCGGGGCTGAGCAAGCGCAACTCGAGCAGCTGACACAGCTCGCGAGCCGCGTCTCGCTCAACCTCGAGACACCCTGCGGTCAGACGCTCGCCCAGATCGCTCCGGAAAAGAGCTTCGACACCTCACTCGCGAGCCTCGAGCACATACGGTCCCGGGTGCGCCGCGAATGGGACGAGGAGGCCGACGGGAAACCGCGCGACGCCCTACGGCCCAACGGCGCGGCCGGGATGACCATGCAGTTCATCGTCGGTGCCACGCCCGACAGCGACCGGGCCATCCTCGGCCGTGTCACCGAGCTGTACGCGCGGCGGGGGGTCCACCACACGCACTTCAGCGCGTTCCGGCCGATCCGGGATACGCCGCTCGAAGCAGCGCCCGAGACGCCGGTCGTGCGTGAGCGGCGGCTGTACCAGACGGATTACTTGCTCCGTCGTTACGGCTTCTCGTCGGGTGACGTGGTGTTCGACGCCGAGGGGAACTTGCCGCTGGGCCTCGATCCCAAGGTGGCATCGGCTCTGACGCATCCGGAACGGTTTCCGGTCGACGTGCGGACGGCGTCGCGCGAGGAGCTCGTGCGCGTCCCGGGCATCGGGCCGGCGACCGCGCGCCGGATCGTCGCCGAGCGCATCGGGACGGTGCTCCGCGACCTCGGTGACTTGCGCCGGCTGGGCGTCGTGACGACGCGGGCGGCCGGGTTCTTGACGATCGGTGGACGACGCTGCGCCGACGTGCGTTGGGCCGAGCAAATGATGTTCTGGGGCCCCGACGAGGATGTGGGGCGGTATCACGCCGTATACGAGGTGAGTCCGGGGACGTTCCGGTGACCTGCGGCTAGCGAGCGATCCGCGCGCCCCGCTCGATCAACAACTCCCGCAGCACCGACCGGTGACACCGGGCTTCGTCTTCGCAGTAGCAGCCCACGGAGAAGTCCGACTGGGCGGAGAGCGCCGCAAGCAGGGTGAGGAGCCGTCCAGCCGCCGGCTGGCGCATTTCTTGGCGATAGCGCCTGCTGAACGCGGCCCATCGCTGCGGTGTGAGGGGCGCGGCCATCACCCACCGCACGAGCGCCTGGCTCGGTGCCAGGTCCGGCAGCCACACGTCGAAGAAGTCCCGTGCGGCGTACTGTTGTTTGCGCACGCCGCGCGGCGGGCGCCGTACGGTGCCGATGCGGAGGCCCTCGCCGCGCGCCCGCGGCGTCCCGAGTCGCACGATCCGGACCGCCATTTCACTCGCTCCCTACCCGAATTATCCGACCGCGGCGAGCTTTCCCGCAATGGACGACCCCGCGCGCGGGTCCTTCGGGGCGCTCGCCCACCGCAACTTCCGGCTGTTCTTCCTCGGGCAGGGCGTTTCGCTCATCGGCACCTGGATGCAGAACATCGCGCAGGGATGGCTGGTGCTCGAGCTGACCAACTCGCCCTTCTACGTCGGCCTCGTCTCCGCGCTCGGCTCGCTCGGCGTGCTGCTGCTCACGCTCTATGCCGGCGTGATCGTCGATCGCACCAACAAGCACCGTCTCGTCATCCTCACGCAGTCGCTATCCATGCTCCCGGCGGTCGCGCTCGCGTTACTGGTGTGGAGCCGAACGGTCCTGGTGTGGCACGTGGCCGCCCTCGCCGCTTTCCTGGGAGTCGTCAACGCGTTCGACATCCCCGCCCGGCAGGCGTTCATCGTGGATCTGGTCGGCAAGGACGACCTCATCAACGCCATCGCGCTCAACTCGTCGGCCTTCAACGCCGCGCGCGTGATCGGTCCCGCGATGGCAGGCGTGCTGATCGGGGTACTGGGGCTGGGCGCGTGCTTCTTCTTGAACGGCGTCAGCTATCTCGCGGTGATCGGTGGTCTTCTGGCGATGCGACTGCCGCCCTACGCCCCGAGCCCCAGGAGTGGGTCCGCCTGGGCCGGACTCTCCGAAGCGCTCGCGTTCATTCGCGGCGACCGATCGGTGTTCGCCCTCGTGGTGCTCGTGGCCCTGTTCAGCATCTTCGGGTTTCCCTATTTCGTGATCATGCCGGTGTTCGCGCGCGACGTGTTGCACCGCGGCGCCGCCGGGTACGGCCTGATGATGACGGCGGTCGGGATCGGTGCCCTGATCGGGGCACTCGCGGTCGCGTCGTTCGACCGCCGCATCCGGAAAGGTCCCACCCTGATGGCCGCGGGCGGCTCGTTCGGACTGCTGCTCGTCGCGTTCGCTTGCTCGAAGGTGTATGCGCTGTCGGTCGCGCTGCTCGCCCTCACGGGCGCGACCATGATCGTCAACAACGCGCTCACGAACGCCACGATCCAGACGATCGTGCCCGACGCGCTGCGCGGGCGCGTGATGGGCTTCTACGCCTTCGTGTTCGTGGGGCTCGCCCCCCTCGGGTCGCTGCAGATGGGCGCGCTCGCCGAGCGGATCGGCCCGTCCGCCGCAGTGGTGTTGGGCGGGGCGGCGACGACGCTGGCGGTGGCCGTGGCGGCGTGGCGGGTGCCGGCGCTGCGAAAAGCAGGTTAGTGGAGGTTGGTGGAGGTTCGGGAGGATGGTGGAGGTGGAACACGCATCAACCTCCCCCAACCTCCACAACCCCCACCGTCCTCCACCAACCTGCAGTCACAGCAGCCGCCGCAGCCGCAGCGCGACCCGGATCGTGTCCGCGTCGCGCCGCAGCATCAGTTGGTGCCTCGCTCCCTCCACGCGCAGCATCTTCCGCACGTCGCTCAGGTCCGCCTCGGCCACGCCCCGCCCGTCGATCAGCAGCAGCTCGTCCCCGGCCCTGATGCCCACATCCGCGCTGGGGCTCTTCGGCACGACATAGTCCACCATCACGCGGCGCAGGCCCGGCCCGCGCGCGACGAGCCGCAGCCCGCTCATGTCGTAGTCGCACAACGAACTGGCGGCGACACGCGGCTCGATGATGACGCGGCGCCGGGCATAATCGACGATCAGGAGAGACCCCTCGAACACGGCGTTGCCGATCACGCCGTCGATGTCCGTGCGTCCGAGAAACCCCTTGTTCTCGCCTCCCAGCCCGGTGGTCGGCGACGCGACGCGCAGGCGGCCGAGCTCGAGCTCCTGCAGGCGCACGATCGTCCCGTGGAGCTCGCCCACCAGGCCGGTGCCGATCGGCGCTTGGATCGCGGGGACCACGCTGGTGAGACCGTGCTGCTCCACAAAGGGAGCGGTGAGGATCAGGCACAGGCCCGACGCGCCGGTGTCGAGCAGCAGCCGGGCCGGAATGGCACGCCGCCCGCGGACCTTGATCGTGGCGCGCAGCAGGGGCAGGTCCGCATCCGGCGTGAACGGAACGGCGGCCCCCGGGCCCCGGTAGCGGTACGAGGTCGCGTCGAACAGCCGCACGTGGCGGGTCGGGTAGTCGATCTCCACGACGAAGCGGTGGAGCACGTCGTGTCCCAGGAGGCCCAGCTGCTGGCGCCCGCTCGCCTCGCTCAGGCCGCCCAGGGAATAGAGCGCCGCCCGGTAGCTGTCGAGGTTGAGGTCACCCAGCCGCAGCGCCCCCACGACGGCGGTGACGCTCGTGTCGGTGGCGGGTGTCGCGCCGACGCTCGTGGCCCAGTCGCGATCGAGTCCGCTGTGCGACAGGCCGGTGTCGAACATCAACCACGCGGAGTCGCCGTTGACGATCGCCGGGACGTAGATCGCCCCGCCGTAGGGATCGAACGGCACCACCGCCACGGCGGGCGGAGGCGCCACGGGCCCGCCGAAGCAGCCGGCCAGGCAGGCCAGCAGTGCGCCCGGACGCGCCACCGCGGTCATCGCCACTGCCGGCGGCGCGCCTCCGCCACGACCAGCGCTGCCGCTCCTTCGATTCCCAGCTTCTCCGTGTTGACCACGAGATCGTAGTTCACGACGTCGTGGCGGTGCCGCCCGTAATAGGTCCGCACGTACTGATCGCGCCGGCGGTCCGTGTCGTCCACGACCTTCTCGGCATTGGCGGGGTCGACGCCGAGACGCTCCACGGCGAGCCGGATGCGCCACGGTTTCGATGCGACGACGTAGACGTGCAACGCGTCGGGGCGCTGCGCCAGGAGCGCCTGCGCCCCCCGCCCGACCAGCACCACGCGCCCATGGGCCGCTGCCTCGGCGATGATCCGCTCGGTCAGCTTCACGATCGTGGCTTCGTCCTGCTCGGCGCGGGGCACCGCATCGGAGGCGATCAACATCTCGGGCGACGCCACCGCGAGCGTGCGCGCCAGCCGCTCCAGCAGCCCCGGGGCCCGCTCCTCGTGCTCCGCCACCAGGGCCGGCGCGAGCCCCGCCCGGCGCGCCACCTCGTCCACGAACTCGTTGTCGATCACCGTCCACCGGAGCCCCGCGGCGACCTGCTGCGCCACCGCTGCCCCGCCCGATGCGTACTGCCGCGTGATGGTGATGACCGGGGGCGCCATCTCAGGGTTTCAGGTTCTTGCGCAGCTCACTGATGTTGAGCAACGGCATGCCGCCCTCGGTGGGCACGAAGATGATCAGGTTGTTGGAGCTCTTCATATCGTGCAGGACTTCGATCCATTGTTTGGTGAGTGCCTCGGGAGACAGCGTCTGGTTCAGCAGCCGCTGCTGCTCGGTCTGCAGCCGGGCGACTTCCACGCGGTGCCGCTCGGTTTCGATCTGCTGCTCCTGCGCGATCTTGTTGTTGATCGCCTGAACGACCTGGGCGGGCGGCTGGAGGTCGCGCAGGAAGAACGCGGTGACCGTGGCGATCCGGAACTTGCCGCCCCCGGCGCGCGGCGTGGTCACCAGGGCCGAGTCGACCAGTCCCTCCATCGTATTGGCGATCTGCGTCCGCTTGGCGATGTCGTTGATCGAGTACTGCACCATGCCGTCGCGCACGCCCTTGCGGATGGCGTTCAACACGGCTCCCCGGATCTGGTTCTCGTCGCCGATCTCGGTGAAGATCTTGGGCGCCTGCATCGGGTCGATCTGCCAGCGGATCGAGACCTCCACGTGCATGCCCATCTGCTCGCTCGAGAGCGCCTCGATCGCCTCGATCTGCTCGCCGCGCGTGGGCCACTGCTCCTCGCGCGTGGAGTAGCGCTCGATCTCCGACCAGGGCGAGACCAACCGGATCCCCGCGAGCAGCGGCGACGGCTCGACGTAGCCGAAGGCGTGACGCACCCCCACCTCTCCGGGGTCGATCACCACCATCGCCGAGCCCAGGGCCAGGAGGATCGCCAGCGCGCCGAGGACGTACCCCCCGACGCGCAGCAGGTTGGAGGCCGGTCCGGGACGTTGCGCGCGCACCGTGGCCGCGGTGAGAAGCAGGGAGAAGGCGATGAACAGCAGGACGGCGCCGGCGATGAGTTTGCCCATGGGAGCTCCGGTGGGGGATGGGAGAACATGCCCCCTACGCGGGATTACGAAAAGAGGTTCGGCCCTCCGCTCCCCGGCTTGCCGTAGCCCGGCCCTTTCGTCTCCGCCCGGGCGCGCGTGTAGCCGAGCTCTTCGCTGCGCGAGATGCGCTTCTCGGCCACGAGCCCCTCGAGCACGAGCTCGCAGGCCGCGACCATCGTCCCGGGGTCCTTTTTCGCCGCCAGGCCGACCTGATCCACCAGGTCGAGCAGCCCCGGCACCACGCTGAATCCCTTGAGGCAGGTCTCCGAGCGCTCGTCGGTGGAGATCTTGAGCGCCCCGCCCTCGTCGAACCAGTGGACAATGTCGTCGACGTTGGCCCCGCCCACATGGGCTTCGAACGTCTTGCCCGCGGCCCGCCGGATCAGGTCTTTCGCGATCACTTCGGGTCCCTGGAGCTCACCCTCGTATTCGAGCTCGAGCTTACCGGTGATGGCGGGGAGCGCGGCATAGATGTCGGACACGCGCGGGACCACCGTCTTCTCCTTGGTGGCGATCGTGCGTCGCTCCGCGCTCGACACGACGTTCTCGAGCACGCTGATCGGCAGCCGCTGCGACACGCCGGAGCGGCGGTCCACCCGCTTGTCCTCGCGCGCCTCGAACGCCACGCGCTCGATCAGCTCGGCGACGAAGGGCGGCAGCTTGACCGGCCGTCCGTCGCGCTCGAGCCAGGCCTCCTGACTCGTGATCGCGGTCCCCAGCTCGACCGTGTGGGGGTAGTGGGTGACGACCTCCGAGCCGATGCGGTCCTTCAGCGGTGTGATGATCTTGCCGCGCGCGGTGTAGTCTTCGGGATTGGCCGTGAACACCAGGGCCACGTCGAGGTTCAACCGCACCGGATAGCCTTTGATCTGGACGTCGCCTTCCTGCATGATGTTGAACAGCCCCACCTGGATCTTGCCCGAGAGGTCGGGGAGCTCGTTGATGGCGAAGATGCCTCGGTTGGCCCGCGGCAGCAGCCCGAAGTGCATCGTGAGCTCGTCCGACAACAGGTGGCCCCCGCGCGCCGCCTTGATCGGGTCCACGTCTCCGATGATGTCGGCGATCGTGACGTCGGGTGTGGCGAGCTTCTCCACGTAGCGCATCTCGCGGGGCAGCCAGGTAATCGGCGCGCGCTCGGCGTGCTCCGCCACCAGCTCGCGACCGAACTTGGAGATCGGGGTGAAGGGGTTGTCGTTCACCTCGCTCCCCGCGAGGATCGGGATCTCCTCGTCCAGCAGCGTGACCAGCTGGCGCAGGATGCGGCTCTTCGCCTGGCCCCGCAGGCCGAGCAGAATGAAGTTGTGGCGCGACAAGAGCGCGTTGACGAGCTGTGGGATGACGGTGTCCGCGTAGCCCACGATGCCTGGGAACAGGGCGGAGCCGTTTTCCAGCAGGCAAATGAGGTTTTGCCGCAGCTCGTCCTTGACCGTACGGTGGATGCGAGCGCGACTCGCCCATTCGGTCTGTCGCAGCTCGCCCAGGGTGGCTGGCTTGGTCATATGGCGATAGTTAACCGACCCGCGGCTGCGGTGTAAAGAGTCGCAGCGCGCCGGCGCCCCACGCGGGGAGATCCACCGCGGCGTGGCCGTCGGCCGCGAGGGGCAGCGCATCGCCCGTCATCTCGACGAAGTTCGCGCGCCGCGCGGCGCGGAACGTGTAGGCCGCCGGCCACACGCCCACCGTTCTCGCCGAGCCTGCCACGTCGAGGAGCTTCACGACCGCGCCGGTCCCATCATCGGCCGGCTTCGCGCCCACCACGACCACGCCCGGATCCGCGATGGCGAGCGCCGAATCCTTGCGGGGCAGCGGTCCCGCGCCCGCGCTCGTGTAGCCGGTGCCGACGTACAGCGGGTCGCACGCGGCCCAGCCGCGCCGCACCGGCTCGGCCCGATCGCTCCCGGGCGCGAGCGCCGAGATGCGAAAGCGGAACACGAAGTCGCCGCCCTGCCGTGCCGCGAAGTTGCTGGGCCAGTAATTGTGCAGCACGTAGGCGAACAGCGTTCCGTCGGGCTCGAGCCTGCGGCGCCACTGGCCGCGGAAAATGTCGTTCAGCGTCACGAGCGGCGTGTCCGGCCCGCTCCACAGCATTCCGTCCGCGGCGTCGCGCAGCCAGACCCAGTGGGCGTGAGAGTACCAGTCCCGGCCGCTGCCCGCTTGCTGGTCGCGCTCCACCGTCATCCGGCCCAGGGGCACCTCGACGTCGACGGTGGGCTTCGTGAGGGCGAAGGGAAAGGCGACGTACAGCGCCTCCTTCTCGAGTGTGGCCGGCTTGCTGATCCGGTTCTCGATGTCGACCCACGGGAGCTCGTCGTACAGCGTGACGACGGTCGCGACGCTGGTGCAGCCCTGCAGCCGCCGCTCGACCAGGAGGCGCTCGCCGACGCCCGGCAATCCCTCACGGCGGGCCGACGCGAGCTCGGCCTGGCTCAGGGTGAGGTCGGCGGCGGTGCGGAGCTCGTCGGGCGTCGGATCGGTCCAGAGGGCGCTGTGGGCACCGCCGCGAACGTACACCAGCTGGTTTAGCCCCGACCACGCCCCGGGCCGGACGCGCTCCTTGCCGTCCCCGGTCGTGAGCGAGCGGATGGCGCCGCTCGCGGGATCGAGCACCACATGGAAGCTTCCGGCCTGCGCCTCGAGCGTGGCCCCCTCGTCCCGGGGCGGGTTCGCCGCCCGCTCACTCTCCGCCAGCACCACGTAGCCGAGGGGCGGAACCTCGCGCGCCACGATCAGCGCCGAGCCGTCGGGCAGGTCCACGGCGGGCCAGTCGCGGGCGTCGAAGCGCAGCCGCCGCCCCGCGCCGTCCGGCACGTGGAGCACGTCGCTCCGCGTCCAGCTCGAGGCGTTGAACACGACGCGCCCGGCGCCCGCCGCCGCGCTCAGGCCGATGCGCAGCAGCGCGCCGGCGACCTGGGCGTCCGCCGTGTCGGCGGCGCGCTCCAGGACGCGCCGCTTGGACGCCCATTGTGAAGTCGTCTGCTCCCCGTCGGGATCCGACACGCTCGTCGCCGCGCCCCACGTGTGCTCCCCGAACACCAAGAGGTCGCGCCACATCTGGCGGCGCTGCTCCGCCCGGCGCTCGATCCGTTCGGACGCGCCGCTCGACGGGGGCTCGGTCTTCTCATCCCACAGCGCCAGCAGCTCGGCCGCGCGGGCGGAGAGCTGGGCCGCGCGGTAGCGGGCGAGGTCTCGCGCGGTAGAGGCCGCGCCGTCTTCGCGGTAGCAGCCGGTGTCGCCACGCCGCACCGGCAGTTTCGGACCGTAGCGGCGCTCCACGTCGCGAAAGAAATCCTCGGGACGCGCCGGCAGCAGCCGGGGATACGTGTAGAGGCGGTTGAACTCTTCGACGTTCGCGATCACCCGCTCGTCCACCAGCGCGTTGCTGGGGGCCGCGCCCCACAGCAGCGCCACGTCGTACGGATAGCCCGGCGCCCCCAGCACGGGGTCCGAGAGCAGCCACTCGGTGAGGTGGTGCGCCATCTCGGCTGCCCCGACGTCGAAGCCGAGCCGCGGCCCGTCGGCATACCGATCGGTGCGCCAGTGCAGCACGCGACTGCCGTCCGGCCCCTCCCACCAGTACAGCTGGGGGTACGGCGTCCACTCGCCGGTGAGCTGCGCGGCCGCCGCGGCAGCGGAGGAGAGCAGCGGCACGGCGCGCTCCGGGTTCACGCCGCTCGCGAGGTACCGCACGCCGCTGGCGGCGAGCAGCGTCGGGAACGTAAGCGTTTGTCCCGGCACGTCCGCCATGAGCGCGGCCGCGTATCCCAGCCCGTGCTCGCGCGCGAACAAGCCGGCGGGCCAGGCGGCACGCGCCAGAGTCTCGTGGTCGAGCAGTCCCGTGAGGAGGTTCGCGAACAGCGCCGTGAACCCGATCTTGCCGTCGCGGATGGCGCGCACCAGCGCGTCGCCCGCCGCCGGCTCGCGATTCTCCACGTACGAGACCGCCGGGAGCGCGCACTCCGCCGTCCATCGGAAATCGGGATGGGTCGGCAGGCGGGCCAGGGCCGCGTCCAGGTTGCGGCGGTGCGCCTCGACGCAGCGCTCGCGCAGGTCGGTGAGCCCGAGGTCGGTGTGGCTCGAGGCGATCCAGTACAGCGTCCACCGGCGCGGCGGTACGAGTCGCACGCGCTGGCGGACCACGCGCTGCTTGCCGACTTCCAGGTCGATCTGGTACAGCACCGGCTCAGCCAGGGGCACCCACACCTCGCCGGCGAGCCCGGTGCCGCCTTCGTCGGGCAAGAGCCCCGCTGTCCCGACCAGCGCGCCTCGCCGGTCGGTCAGGCGCGCCCGGGCGGCGGGCGCGTCGAGCCCGGTGACCGTGACACGCACCAGGTTGCTACGCCCGTCGGGCTGCCGATACAGGGCAGTCGGAACGGCCCGGAGGACGGGCGTCGGGGAAGCCGCTCGGGGCCACCGCAGCGCCGTGGTGAGGCTTCCGAGCCAGGCGACAAAGCTCCGCCGGTCAGTCATGTGTGGGCATTGTTGGGCTAGTATACCCCGCGCGGTTCCGCGCCCTTGACTCCGGGGGGCTGGCCGCTAGGTTTTCCCCCGCCGAGTTCCCCCTCTCAGCTACTTTTTATCAGGAGTACGCATGAAGCGTCTTGCAGTGGTCCTCGCCGTCGTGGCCATGGGTGCGTGTCAAAAGGCCGAGCAGAAGCCCGCCGCGGCCGCCGCCGACACGTCCCACAACACGATGCAGATGAGCAGCGACACCTCGAAGATGCAGATGCCGATGGCGGACACCTCCAAGCACATGATGATGGCCGACACGGCGAAGAAGATGGCCGCTCCCGCAGCCAAGCCCGCAGCCAAGCCGGCGGCGAAAAAGAAGAAGCCGTAGGCAGTCCGCTCGGATCGGTGACGATGCCCGGGACTAGTGCCCGGGCTTTTCGTTACCAGTGCCGGTCATGCCGGCGCGGCGACGGGGAAAGCGAAGGGGAGGTCGACGACGCGGGCGTCGCGTCCTGCCGCGCGCACCATGGCGCCCGACGCGACCTCCCGCCGGATGACCGCCAACCCGATCCAGCGTCCCGCGCCCGCCACGCCCGACTCCGGCACGAAGGCGAGGCTCGTCACCCGGCCTACTTCGCGGTCCAGATGCATCACGGCGGTCCACCCCTGGGCCGGGGACGCGGGGGGGTCCGAATCGAACAACAGCCCCCGCAGCGCACGGTTCGCGTGGCCGCGAAAGTGCAGCCGCGCCACCGTCTCCTGCCCGGTGTAGCAGCCTTTCGTGTACGACACGCCTCCGATTTCGTCGAAGCGGACTTCCTGCGGGATCGTTTTCTCGTCCACTTCGGCGCCGAGGCGCGGCCACCCCGCCAGGACGCGCGCCAGCTCGAGCATGGCGGGCTCGGCCTCGATCGCTCCCGCGGCCGCAAGCCGACCCGCGAGTCGTTCGCGCTGTGCCACGGGCATCGTGACCTGCAGGGCGAATGGCGCCGACTCCGTGGCCCGGGCCGTCAAGACGTCGCCAGCGTTCTGGAGAACGCGCCCGGGCGCGGGCGGCACCTCCAGACCCGCGGCCACCGCCGCCGCCAGCGCCCGCGGGCCCGCCAGCCGGTAGATCGCCACTTCCGCCACATGATCGTGCAGGCGGGCCAGGCGGGGAGGTACGGAGCGGGTAAAGATCGCCACCGCGCGATCGCGGCCGTCGGCCGGCACCGTGAATCCCACCGTGGTGCCGAGGCGCGCCGCCCAGGCATCCACGACGATCATTCCCTTGGGGGTCAGCAGCGCGCCGTACACGAACGCGCCCTCCCCCGCCTGCTCCAGGTCGTTGGTGAGGAGCCCCTGGGCGCACGTCACGGCTCCGGGGCCCGTGAGCGTGATCAGGGCGGCATCGGCAGGCGACATCACGGCACCGGTGTAGAGCGCCGTGACGAGCGCGGGTGAGACGCTGCCGGGCTCGAGGCGGGCGACGGGGGGCGGGGGCGGGGGGGGGGCGGGTGTTCCGGTCACGCGTCCCCCAACGCGGTCAGCTCCGCCGGGTCGTGCCCGGCGAACGAGGTCCACACCAGATCGGCGGCCGCGAGCGCTGCGGCGGGATGGCTGGTCGTGAGCATCACGCAGTGCATCCCGGCCGCGCGCGCGGCGCGCAGGCCGGCAAGCGAATCTTCGATCACCACGCAGCGGCGGGGGTCGAGCGGCCCGCCGCGGGCCAGGGCGGCGCGCGCGGCCAGGTAGCCGCTGGGGTCGGGCTTGCAGCGGGGGACGTCCTCGGCGGCGACGATGACCTCGAAGCAGTCCGCCAACCCCGTGCCCGTCAGGCCCGGCTCGATCTCGCGCCGCTGCGCTCCCGAGACGAGACCCAAGCGGAACCGGCCGCTCGCCGCGCGCACGAATTCCGCCACCCCCGGCACCAGCACGGGCGTCGCGCCGATCAGTCGTGTGTAGATCTGCGACTTGCGCACGACGAGGGCTTGGAGCGTGCGTGCAGCGAGCGGCTTGCCGGCGCGCCGGAACACGTCTACAAACGCGGTCCGGTCATCGCATCCCAGGTAGTCGGCATAGTACTGATCGCGGCTGAGGGAGATCCCCACCTCGGCGAGCAGTTCGGCGAACGAGGCCCGGTGCTGCTCTTCATCGTCCGTGATCACGCCGTTGTAGTCGAACAGCAGTGCTTCCGTCATCGTCCTTCAAGCATAATATCCCGCGGCGGCGTACGACTCATCGAGCAGCTCTACGGGGTGGCGCACGCCCGCGCCAATGCCCGCTGCCGCGAGTCCGGCGCCGAGCTGCATCAGGCATCCGGGATTGCCGGTCGCGACCACCTGCGGTCTGGCCTCGGCGAGGGTTGCGAGCTTGGGCGCCAGCACCGCGCGCGACATCGCCGGCTCGACCAGCGTGAACAACCCCGCGCTGCCGCAGCACTGCGCGGCGTCCGGCGTCTTGATCATCCGCAGGACGGGGATCGCCCGCAGCACACGCTCGGGCGGTTCGGCGATGCGCTGCGCGTGCAGCAGATGGCAGGGGGGGTCGTAGGCGACCGTGGCGTCGATCGGCGCGCCGGGCCGCGGACCCCGCGCGGCGAGCAGCTCGGTGACGTCTTTCACGCGCGTGGCGAACCGGGCCGCGCTCGCGTCGAGCAGGTAGCCGTACTCCTTGAGCATCGCGCCGCATCCGGCACTGTTGACGACGATCGGCTCGTCCCCATCTCCGAAGGCGGCGACGTTCAACCGGGCGAGGCGGCGCGCCTCGTGCTCGAGCCCCGCGTGCTCGTGCAGCGCGCCGCAGCACCCCTGCTCCGGGACCTCGCGCACCGCATACCCGTTCACCTCGAGTGTGCGGATGGTGGCGTCGTGGACGTGGGAGAAGAGGCCCTCCATCACACATCCTCGGAACAGGCTGACGGGAGTCAATGCGGAGTGCGGAGTGCGGAATGCGGAATTGACAGGCGAACTTCGATTCCGCATTCCGAATTCCGCATTCCGCACTGGCTTCGTCGCCGCCAGCATCCCCATTGCGAAGCGCAGGCGTCCCCAACCGGCGAGCCAGCGGGGGACTCCCGTCGCCCGGAGCGCCCGCGCCAGAGCGTACACCACCCGCGACACGCCCGCACCCGTCATCGCCGCGAGGGCGAGGCGCGCGAGCGCCGGCACACCGCGGCGGTGTGCGATCAAGGCCCGGGCCGCCGCGAGCCCGCGGCCGTACCCCACGCCGGAGGGACACACGGGCTCGCACCCCCGGCAGCCGAGGCAACGATCGAGGTGCAGCGCGAGGGCGGGGTCGTCCGGGGCGAGCTCGCCCGCCTCGAGCGCGCGCATCAGCTCGATCCGCCCCCGCGGGCTGTCGGCTTCGTCCCCGGTCGCGAGAAAGGTGGGGCACGCCTGGAGGCAAAAGCCGCAATGCACGCAGGGGTCGAGCGCGGCGAACCCCCCGCGATCCGTCATTCAGCTCCTTCGGCCGCCACGACGAACGCCTCGCCGGGATCGAACGTGCGCCGCAGGCCGGCGACGAGCGGTCCCACCCCCTCTCGGTACGCGCCGAAGTGACCGACGGCGGAACGCACGGGCCAGGGGGCGCGCTCCAGGGTGAGCGGCACCTCGAGGCCGGCGAGCGTGCGGCGCAAGCGCTTGAGGCGATCGATGGTGGCGTCGCCGCCCCACCTGATCGCCCCGATCGCGGGGCTCGCCGAGATCCATTCGTCTCCCACCTGGTGTTGCAACAGGTCGAGCAGCTCGTCGCTCGAGTCGGGGAGGCCGCCGATGCGGAACGCCACGGGCCGGGTGGCGAAGCTCTCGGCGGCGCGCATCCACAGGCTGTGACTCTCGTCGGCGCGGAGCGGTGCAAAGCGACCGCCCGTGGCGGCGCGCAGCCCCGCTTCCTCCGCCGCCACCAGGGCGGCCGAGCCCGCGAACCGCACCGCGAGCAGCCAGCGCTCGCGTCGCGCCAGCGCGGGCGACATGAGCTCGTGCGCCGCGGGCTGGATGCCGGCGGCGGCGATGTCTTCCGCCACCTGCGTCAGATCCTCGCGCGACCCCTCGAGCGTGAGCGTCTGGTCGGCGCGGGGCAGGGCGCGCAGCCGCAGGTGGATCAGCACGATCACGCCGAACGCGCCGAACGCGCCCGCCTCGAGCCGGGTGAGATCGTACCCCGCGACGTTCTTCACCACGCGGCCGCCGCTGTGCACCAGCCGGCCGTCGCCGGTGACGAACGTGACGCCGAGCAGATGGTCGCGCACCGGCCCGAATCCCTGTCGCAACGGCCCCGCTGTGGCCGTGGCGACGATCGAGCCCAGGGTGCGGCCCGCGAGCCCCGGGGGATCGAGCGCGAGCCAGGTGCCTCGGTCGGCGAGCTGCTGGCGCAGGAGGTCGCACCCGATTCCGGCTTCGGCCGTGGCGGAGAGGTCCTGGGGCTCGATGGCGGGGATCTTGTCGAGGCGGCGGGTGGTGAGGGCCAGGTCCGCGGGCGCGTCGGCGGGGAGCCACGTTCCAGCGCCCTCGATGCGCACGCGCCATCCCTCCTCGCGGGCGGTGCCGAGCAGCAGCGCCACGGCGTCGGGGGAGGCGGGCGCGACGCGCGGCACGCCGTCCGGGGTCGCGGCGAGCTCGACGGCTTCTTCGCCCAGCAGGGCGCGGACGCGGTCCAGGAGACTCATCAGCGCAATGCGGAATGCGGAGTGTGGAATGCGGAATCGACGGGCGTGCTTCGATTCCGCATTCCGGATTCCACATTCCGAACTCCCGCCCATTCCCGACACGCGTGCACCGGCACCACCTTCCCCGGATTCACCCGCTCTTCCGGATCCCACACGCGCCGCACCGCCCGCATGGCGGCGAGCGAATCGCCGTCGAACAGGAGCGGCATATAGCGGAGCTTGTCGAGCCCGATGCCGTGCTCTCCCGTAATGGTGCCGCCGGCGGCGATGCAGGTGGCCATGATTTCCGCGCTCGCCGCCTCCACCCGCTCGCGCAGGCCGGGCGTGCGGCCGTCGAAGGAGATGTTGGGGTGCAGATTACCGTCCCCCGCGTGGAACACGTTGCTGACCGTGAGCTCGTACTCGGCGGCGATCCGCGCGATCGTCTCCAGCACGTCGGGAAGGGTGGACCGGGGGACCACCGCGTCCTGCACCACCAGGTCGCGTGACAGCCGGCCCATCGCGCCGAATGCCTTCTTGCGGCCGAGCCAGAGGCGTTCGCGCTGCTGCGCGTCCGCCGCCACCCGCACGGAGCGTGCCCCGTGCGCGCGCAGCACGCTTTCGATCGTCTCCGCGTCCGCCGTCACCGCTGCTTCGTGCCCGCCGTCGAGCTCGGCGAGCAGCACCGCCGCGGCATCCCGCGGGTAGCCGGCGGCGTACACCGAGTCCTCCACCGCCCGGATGCACGACTGGTCCATCATTTCGAGGGCGGCGGGCACGATCCCGCTCGCGATCACGGCGGACACGGCCTCCCCGGCGGTGCGCAGCGAGGTGAAGTCGGCGAGCAGCGTGCGCACCGCCCGCGCGACGGGCAGCAGCCGCACGGTGATGCGGGTCGCGACGCCGAAGTTGCCTTCGGAGCCGACGAACAACCCGACCAAGTCGGGGCCCCACGGCTCGCCGCCCGGGCTGCCCAGCTCCACCACGCGCCCGTCCGCCAACGCCACCTCCAGGGCGAGCACGTGCGTGGCCGTCACGCCGTACTTGAGGCAGTGCGGGCCGCCCGCGTTTTCCGCCACGTTGCCGCCGATCGTGCAGGCGGTCTGACTCGACGGGTCGGGCGTATACTGCAACCCGTGCGGCGCGGCGGCGTCGGAGAGACGGATGTTGACGACCCCGGGCTCCACTACGGCCAGCCGGTTGCGGGCGTCGATCTTGAGGATGCGATTCAGTCTGGTCAGCACGATCAACACGGCGTCGTTGTCCGCGAGCGCCCCGCCCGAGAGACCGGTGCCCGCACCCCGCGGCACGAACGGCATGCCGAGGGCGCCGAGCAGGCGCACGACGGCGATGACCTCGTCGCGATTGCCGGGCAGCACCACCACGCCGGGCACCCGCCGGTGGGTGGGCAACCCGTCTTTCGCGTACGTCACACGCTCCGGGAGCGCCGTGCGCACGTGCCGCGGGCCGACGATCTCGGCGAGCGTGTCGACCAACGACGCGAAGTCTCGGGACATGGGTAATAGTATACAGGCAGACGGCGAGACGGTCAGACGGCCAGCGGCGCGCAGCGAAGAGGGGTCAGGAATGCGCTTTCCTGACCCCTCCCGCTGAAACCCGCTACCCGTCTCGACGTCTAGGCTGCTCTCCAGAACCCCTTGAGTGCTCTTCCATCAGGTGATTCACGGAGCTTCTCGAACGCCCGCTCCCGTATCTGCCTGATGCGCTCCCGCGTCACGCCCATCAGCGCCCCGATTTTCTCGAGCGTCATGGCCTCGCTGCCCTCTTCGAGGCCGTAGTAGAGATAGAGGATCTTGCGCTCGCGGGGGGTCAAGTACTTCTGGAAGATGCGGTCGATGAATTCACGCATCAGCTTGCCGTCGGTCTTCTCCTCGATCTCGCCGCCTTCCTGGCCGGCGAAGCGCTCGCCCAGGGTGGCCGCGTCCTTGTCGCTCCGGTCCACCGGCGCGTCGAGCGACAGCTCCGCCGCCGTCATGCGACGCGCGGTGCGCACGTTTTCCACGGTGTCCTGCAGGGCGAGCGCGATTTCGTCGTCGGTCGGTTCGCGGCCGAGCTCCTGCGACAGGTACGTCTCGGTGCGGCTCATGCGGATCAGCTGAGAGTTCTGATTCAGCGGAATGCGCACGCTGCGGGTCTGCTCGGCGAGCGCCTTCAGCACGGCCTGACGCACCCACCATACGGCGTACGAGATGAACTTCACGCCCTGATCCGGATCGAACTTCTTCACTGCTTTGAGCAGCCCCTCGTTGCCGATCGCGACCAGCTCGGACAGGTCGAGTCCGTGTCCCTGGTACTTCTTGACGTACGAGATGACGAAGCGGAGGTTGGCGGTGACGAGCCGCTCGGCGGCCTTTTCATCGCCGCGTTGCACACGGCGCGCGAGTCTGCGTTCTTCAGCGGGATCTTTGATGAGGGGGAGCTTCTGGATGTCTTGCAGGTACTGGTCGAACGCGCCGGAAGGATTGGCACGAAAGAAGGCCTTAGCCTTGCCTCCGTTGGATCGCACCATAGCTAGGGCTCCGACGGTGGAGACGTATGTTGAACCAGTGGAAAACTATACGAATGGCGCTCAATATAGGAATCGCCCGCGAATGGTGCAAATCTACCCGCTTTTCCACATCACAAATTCTTAGCACGCAGCATGACTCGCCCGTTTGTCCACTATCCACATCACGTGTGGAGAAATAGATGTTGATGCCGCGTTGACGCCGAGTTGCGCGGCATGTGGAGACGTGGAGAGTCATGTGGGAAGTTGTTGACGTACTTGGGATTAGTCGCAAGCTGCGAC
>WNGQ01001500.1_pt1 | contig 26858 bp, 14 predicted proteins | sample 5407661 | NCBI WGS metagenome assembly WNGQ01 (sample SAMN13153382, study PRJNA577476) | soil metagenome | isolation source: 60 cm soil or saprolite under Garry oak tree replicate 2 | place: USA:California | collected 2016-06-15 | reverse complement strand
TACAAATTCGTCCCAGGCAATATATGCTGGATATCTATTGTGTAAACAAATCTCCCACTTGTCAATGGGTTGGAGAATTCGCCCTCCACTCGGATGTCCAGGGGTACGACGGGCCGGGTCAAAGAGCTTGCGCCCATACACATAGGCTCCGGCGTAGGCCGGATTGTGGAGAATATCGAGGATGGCTGAGGTGCGGGCGGGTTGCCAGACCACCTCATAGGGAGCTGGGCCAACTCGGGGGCGAGCTGGCAGCGGCAAGTGCGCTGCTCGTAGAGACCGCATCACACCGCCTGCTGAGCGGATCTCCCGGAATTTCTCAAAGACCAGCCGGATGCGCGCTTGCACTTCTTCGTCAGGGTTCAAGATGACTTCTCCGGCTGGTCCGCGAGCTAATCCCACAGGCAGCCCCTGGCGCAGTTCTCCCCGTTCAGCTTTGTGTCGTGCCCCCGCCTGCATGCGCTGCTTGAGTTGATGCAGTTCAGCTTCGCTGAGCATGCCAGTCAAGCCTAAGAGCAAACGATCGTGGTAGAGCCGAGGATCGTAGAGACGTTCCCCGTCGGCGATCAAGGTGCCAAAAATCGAGCAGACTTCGAGCAGTTGATACCAATCGCGATTGTTGCGCGCCAAGCGGGAGGCATCGAAGCTAAGCACCAAACCTGCGCGAGCCAGGCTAATCTCGGCGAGCAGATGCTGGAAACCGCCACGCGCAAAGGCATCAGCGCCTGATTTGCCCAGATCCTCATCGATGACTTCCACGCGCTCACGAGGCCATCCCAATTTGACAGCTCGTTCCACCAATGAGTACTGGAGTTCGGTGCTTTCGGCGTGACGCGTGACTTGCATGAGCGAGGATTGGCGAATGTAAACATAGGCCATCTTGGCTCGCTGGTCGGTCGTCGGCGTGAGAGGCAACAACTCAACGTTCATGATCGTCCTCCCTGGTTTGGGCGGCGATGCGCACACGCCGAATGAGATTGGCCATCAGGCGCGCAAGTTGCTGCTGGTGGTTCTGGGGAAGCTGATGAAAGGTTGTCGTGGGAACTGGGGAAACTCTGTTCTGTGGAATGGATGGGTGACGCGGTCTGCTCGGCATGGCTTTCCTCCTTGGCCTGCTTGAGTTGTTGCACCAGGCGTGCTAGAGGAAGGATAGTCCGGACCGAGATCATAGGCAAGGGAGCAGCTGATGAGACAACCCCTTCTGGGCACTCAAGATTGGTTGCCGCTCGTGGCACCAGGTGCCGCCGCCCACTTGGCAGCAGCACCATCACCTGGGGCGGATTCCGATTGATCCGCATGGGGAGCTGCGGGAGAGTGTAACCATAGAGGGGATGGGCTGGGTCGGTGACCGTGACCTCACCACACACTCTGTCTAACAGTGGGGTTTCTTGTTGGGTGTGATTCGCCAAACCACGAGGGGGGTGAGGGATTGAACTGCGAAGTGGCCTGGATCTTCACCGAGTTCTCGGCGATACTTGTCATGTCTACCTCCTTGTTGAGAATCGTTGTGTTCTTTCTCTTCAAGGAGGCATATTTCTATGCCGGTTGGCTACTGCTCACATCTCGTTGCGCAATTCGTGGGTCATCCGGGATAATGATGGCAAATTTGGGGTGGGTTTCGCGCGGCTGGCTACTACGAGTCACATCGAGATTCTCAAAACCCCCTATCAAGCCCCTCGCGCCAATGCGATCTGTGAGCGCTTCCTGGGCAGTGTGCGACGTGAGTGCCTCGATCATCTGCTCATCCTCCATGAGAAGCAGCTCCACCGCGTGCTCCATGCGTATGTGGTCTACTTCAACCAGGCACGACCGCATCAAGGGATCAGACAGCAGCTCCCCGAGCCGGAAGCTGGATCCGTGCCGGCCCATCACGCAAGTGGCAAGGTCATCTCCTTCCCGGTCCTGGGCGGCTTGTATCATGACTATCGCCGAAGTGCCTGAGGTGTTTCAATGATGAAGGGTTGACTGACTAAGGGACGCGCGAGATCCTTCAACGGGCACGCGTCTCGTGGTGTTGTGACCGAGCAAGCCGTTGCTTGAGGTTTTCCTTGAAAGAGGAGAAAGGTGGGTATCAGCGTCACTGCGTTTCTGTCTGTGATGACCAGAACATACCCCAAGCCTCGCTCAATGAACGTATCAGTCGTGAACAAGCTAACAATTGATGAGGTATACTAGCAATTTGGTCGGCGGATATCATAAGTAGCCAGCACAGCAGTACTTCATACTCCCATCCCCGTTGTTCACACAGGATAGAGACGGCAACTGTTCCCGCAGACAAAATCGTCAGCAGTTCGGGATTATGGCGCCCCTTTTGCCACTGGTCATGTTGATGGATACTCTCGGCATACGAGTCGAATCGGCAAAAGCCTCGATAGCTTGTTGCCTGCTTGATCGAGACGAGGGCAATCAGCCTTCCGATCACATGCCCCACGACGGCGTGACCAGCTTCATGGTATGCATACGGGAGGGGAGAGAACATATTATTTCGTTGTGTCTGTTGTCTCTTTGATGATGACTTGCTCATAGCCTTCCTAATTATCATATCATAAGCAGACATAGATAAGCGGGATGTATCTTCTACACCATTCGTCCATTGATACATTTTCTGATGTCCTAGTAGAACCACATGAACAGTTGTTGCGCATAAAGCAACCAAGCGATGGAATCCACGCGGCCATTCGGGAAGCGTTGCGTCAGAAAGTGGTCAAGGACCAAGGTGACCTCGTTGTCTTAGACCATCTCTGGAGTCTCTATGAATTGTTAAGGTACAAAGTCGCTCCTCCACCTGGGTGGAGTCGAAGCGGCGAGGCCCTCCTCGCAAGGTCCATTTGAGCGCGTTCACCGTTTAATGAGGCTGTACCCAAACGCATTATGGCGCTTCAACAGTTCGACTTGGCAGATAGCGCGCGCGTAATGCCGATAGCTGTTTCCTATTTCTGTCTATCATCTCTTCAAGAGATGGAGACTCCTGTTGAGCCTCGTTACCAGAATCCCTGATTTGCTTAGCTAACACCGTAGAGCTGCGAAGTAGCTTGGCCCCCACCTCCGGGTTTGTGGTTGTATTCAGCCTCCACTTCTTTTCAGCCTCATCGAAGACGAACTCTGGGGACGACGAAAGTATAGTGCGTATGGTTGAGCTATTAGGCTTATGTTGTTGCCTCATACAAAGCTGCTCATAGAGATCTCGAAAATGTAGAGGGGTATCAGACTCACTCAATATCAGGCGAAGGCTAGTTCTGTAACTCTCAAGAGCCTGGGAGCGTTGCTGTGATAGACTTGTGAGGTCAATAAGGCGGATTTCTTCCTCGGCTACCCGTGTATCGATGTCTGATGTGTAAAGTACAAGGCCGGATACGCTCCATTGGACATCGAGGATTGTTCCCGCCTCAATGCAGGCAAATTGCTCTTCAAGGTCTGGACCAAATAGTTGATGTTTCTTTCTATCTAACCAGACAGTTATATCGCTTCCATCTGTGAACCATAGTCCTGGTATCGCAACTACATCGGCGAGTTTTAAGGCATGAGGATAGAAAGCACGAGCTTGTTTGGGGACAGGAACTGCGGCTTCATTTATATGACAGGTTCTCAGGGCGATCCGCCATCGTACCTGCTTTTGATCGTCTGAAACTTCATCGGATTCGCCAGTCTCTTCAATCACCTGAAGTGCTTCGCGTGTGAGTGCATTTTCTTTGACCAGTTGTGGCAAATGTTCCTTGGAACCTTCTGAAGGAGAAAACACTGGAGAAACGGCATAACGATGTTTTACCGGGATGTCTGGAATCTTGCTTTTTGGGAGCCAACTATCTCTACCTACCCGTACCCATTCGCTTTGATGCAAGAGCCAGTTTTCCAGGACATCCGGCCGGATGTCCTGAAGAGCATCACTGGCGCTAGAGATCCGTCGCAGTGTCTCTAAAAGGTGCGTAGTTGTACAAACTGCATTTCCCTCGTTCATAATTGCGTTGATGAGTTGCGGCGCGAGTTGGTCAAATATCGTCCTTTGCTCGGTCGTCAAAGCGACATGCGCAGTTTCCTCACGTAAGCTGATGCAGTAAATACCTGGCTCATCTTTGAAAAGATGAAAATGGGTATCGATTGGACAAAATACGTGGTAAACATTCTCCTTGCCTTTATCGCAATCTTCCAAACACCGGTATAGATCGCGTCCATCCCACAGCTCATCCAACAACTGTTCGTAGAGATGTTGATTGGCGAGAATATGCATTGCAAGGTACCACTGCGACTCCCTCCCTTGCAAGGAAAACGGAACTTGCCGGAACCGTTTATCTTCTCGTAACCTCACATCTTCACCCTCTTGCCATAAGCTCATCAGTACTTGTGTTTCGTCAAAAGTGAATCGTTCACCCCGTCCTATGTAATCTGCAATCCATTCATCGAGCTCAGGTATGCCGGATGGTTCTGCCAAAAATACTGTGCTTTTTGTTTTACTTGTGGATACTTCGGATGGAGGCATACATGTTCTCCTAGATCTTAATGAGTGTCAAATCCTGCTCGCCAGCGAGAGCGTCTCGTCCTAGCGGTGTCAACACTAACACTTGATAAGCATCAGTACTATCAGCCTCATTTTTACCCTTACCTTTCCTCAAACGTGTCTCGAACGCCGCATAGTTGTGCGCGACCAGGCCAGTGATTTCTTCGCGTAGGAGAGCATCTTTAATGCCATGGTGCTTGAGTGAGCCAAAGTGGTCAGAACTACTGGCGGTAGGTGGTAAACGATATTGAGTACCTTCAAGCGTTTGACCGTATGGCTGACCCAATAACATCTTCGTCATCGTATTGATACCAAAGTATCCATTGTGGTCGCGTAGGGCTTCAAGGATCGTCATTATGATCTCATAACGTCGTTCTTGTTGATTGGATGGGTGATGCTGTATGTTTGCTTCTACCAAACGATCATTCCAGGGTAGGGTATAACTTGGGGCACAGTGATCACACCCCCCACATGGAACGGCGTCCTCGCGACCCGACAGGTAGTTTTCTAGAAATGCACGTCGACACTGACCGCCAGGCAGATGGATATAGCGCAACATCGCTTGCATACGTTCCTCAAACTGGGTGTAACGCGCCGAGAAATAGTGCGATAGTTTGGTGAGGGCTGCTTCATGCTCTGCTGGTGTTAGAGATTTCATATGTATGAGTATTCCCCGCGTATAGGGTCGGAAAATCACTCTTTCCGGTTCCAGTTCACTTAATTCGTGAAGAAGCTCTATGCCTTCCAGAGCGTCTCCTCCAGCGTCCACCCATGATTGAGCATCGTATTGCAAACGCGTACTTATCTCGGATGACTGTTGGTGTGTGTCGGTATCCATCTTCTGATAGAGGCGTGTGAGTGTCGCTTTGGCAATCAGATGCTGCAGTAACGTAATTGCAGCGCCTTGCTTATGGGAATCATGGAATCCTTCAGCCAGTGCTGAAGGGTCACCACTTATCAATACACCCGCTTCCATCACCACATCAGGACCGCGTTGTAGTAGACCGACCTGCTCGGCTCCATGTAGGAGGACACGGATCTTTGCCTCCTCTGTCTTCAATGCTTTTGAGACGTATTCAAAAGAGGTGAGGATCTGCCCTTGTGAGAGGGTTGAGACAGCCTGCAAATCGGAGAGAACCATCAGTAGCGCGTCCACATCCTCCAGCTTTTGCAGCCCCTTCCGCGCAATGAAGCGGTGCGTCTGTTGTGTGGTCGAATTATATAGTAGGATAGCATACGCTCGCCGACCATCACGCCCGGCACGACCTGTCTCTTGTGCATACGCTTCTACCGAAGAAGGATGATCGTAGTGAAGCACAAAACGAATGTTCTGTTTGTCTACACCCATACCAAAAGCATTTGTGCAGCAAATGACATCGATGGCTCCATCCATGAAGAGCTCTTGAATGGTATGACGTTCGGCCGGTTGGAGTCCTCCATGATAGGCGTGAGCCGTGATGTTGCTGATGCGTAATCGTTCCGCCAAACGCTCCGCTTTAGCGCGTGTTGCCACATATATTATACCCGCCCCGCCGTGTTCCTGATTGCTGACTAGTTGACGCACAATCTCAACGGCGCGTTCTTCACCCTCCGCCGCATTGCTGTAGTGGTACAGACGATAGATTAGATTCTGACGCATGTGGCTACTCACATGTATCAGTGGTGCAGGACGATAGGGAGCAACCTCATCGGGTATAGGGAAGTTAAGAGCATGTACAATCTCTTGTTGTACCTGTGGGGTTGCGGTCGCAGTAAGTGCATGAACAGGAACTCTACGGATACCGGTGGTTCCGAGCAGCGCGGGAATTTCAAGGAAATCTGGACGAAAATCATGTCCCCAGGTTGAAATGCAGTGAGCTTCATCTACCACTAATTGCACCACAGGTAGTTTAGCAAGTGCCACGCGAAAGCGTGGATCACGTAGGCGTTCGGGAGAGAGATAAAGTATCTTTACTTTGCTTGCCAGCGCGTCGTTGAGAACCTCTTCTTGCTCGGCTGAACTCATGCCGCTCACCAGGCAATTGACCATTGAAAGCCCGTGCTGTTCGCGCAACGTTATCACTTGATCGCGTATGAGTGCTATTAAAGGAGATATGACAAGTGTGCAGCCGTCTCTTAGCAGTGCGGGGAGTTGATAGGTCAAACTCTTGCCGGAGCCCGTGGGAGCCAGGGTCAAGACATCATGCCCTGTAAGTACTGCATGGAGAGCCTCTAGCTGAAATGAATGCAATTTCCTCTCGCCCCATAGCCCTTGCAGAACCCGCTCAATTCTTGGTAGTGCAATCTCTGTCCACGCGGCTTCATCTACGATGTTTGATGGGAGCCGATTCGCCATAAGCAACTCATACAGGGTATCGTGTGGTGTGGGAGGGAGATTGGATGGATCAAACTCAAAACCCATCCATTCTGCGATCCGCCTGTACATATCTTGATCAGACTCGTATCCAATAGTAGGATTGGGTAGAGATGTGAGAACTTCACCTCGATACATCGCGCTGCGCAAACGTTTGTCAAGCATGACGACAACGCCATGATCATCCCTGGTACGGTTAAGACGCCCGAATCCCTGCTTAAAGAGAAAAACAGCTCGTGGTAACATATATTCGTAGAAGCCATCCCCTCCTGCCCGTTCAATTGCGGCCATTCTCGCTGCCTCAAGCGGGTCTCCAAGGGAGGGAAAAGGGAATTTTTCGATGAGAACGTAGCTCAGGGAAGCACCAGGAACATTGACACCTTCCCACAGGGAGCGTACTCCCAGGAGTGATACTTTCTGTTCCTCCTTAAAGCGTTCAATTGCATCGGCTTCATCCTGCGTCAGGATAGGCAAGTTTAGGTTATCCAACGCACCGACTATTTGCTCGTGGACCTGCTCCATTCGTGAGCGTGCGGTGAATAATCCAAGCGAGCGGCCTCCCACAAAAGGGATAAAGCGACGCAATTCAGCAGCCACCGCGTCTGGATACGCTTTGCGCAGCGCTGTATCACGGGGAGCCGGAAGATGGTTGGGCATCAAAAAGAGCGTGTGGGAATGATAGTCAAAAACATGCGGGAGCGTTTCGGTAATGAGCTTCTCGGCAGGTAGTCGTGAAAGACCTGTTCTTTCCAGGAAAAAGCGGAAGCCATCTCCATTGCTGGTGAGTGTGGCAGAGGTGAGCACTGCTGACTGTAGCTTTGACCACAAACGCGAGGCCAGTAAAGCACCAACGGCAATGGGCATTCCGTTCAGTGTCCACAGGGCTGTATCAGTCTCTCCTGGCTCAAATTTGATAACACGCACGGTGGTGTTGTCCTCAAAAAAATTCCAGAACCAGTAGGCATCCTGTGCTAGTTCGCGCAGTTCTTCCGCAACAGCAAGCCTCATCCGTTCTGCCCTTGCTGCCTGCCGAGAGAGAGATGTACCTGATGAGAGATGAGCTTGCCGCGCGATAGGGGCTGCGAGGTCATCGACAATAGCTCTCAAGTCCTGCAAGAGTGAAACGAATTGTTGACCCGCTTGACGCAAGATTGGTCCGCCAGCTGATACAAGAGACTGCCGCGTCAATTGGATACTGATGCCGTAACGTTGTTGGTCTTCGCGCTTGACGACGACGTTGCGTCGGATGAATCGTCGGAGTTGCTGTCCTAACACCTCAAGCTGAGCCACAAGTTGGATACTTAGAATATACACTTGCTCAAGCGTTGGATCGTCATGAGCCAGGCCCAATCCTCTACAGGCCCTGACGATCCCTCCAGGGGTTCCTCCCTGCATCCCACGTGCCCCGATGATTGCGCTCAATACCCGGCGCATCTTTTTGAGCGCTATGGTGCGAGTTAGCACAGAAGTGGCCGCGTCTTCCAGAGTATGCGCCTCATCACAAATGAGATATGGCGAGAAAAGATTGGTTCCATTTGTGGGGGTAGCATCTATCTCGGACTCAGGGGCTGCTACTTCATGCTCTCTGAGAGCCCTCAGTAGGAGTAAGGAGTGATTCACGACTACGATATCGGCGCGTTGGGCGTTCTCTCTGGCACGTTGGGCAAAGTCAGGGCGTTGGTGTGGGCGAGGAAGACCAACGGGCCAGGGGGCTTGAGGGACTTCCGATGTCACTCGCATCCGCTCGAGCAGATTCCAGACATCAGCACTTCGCGTTTCTTCTGTGGGTGGATGCACGTTACCAGCCAGGCGCATATAGGTATGTTGATGCGCTGCCAGAAGCTGCTCGAAGCCTGCAAATGTGCTGTGTACAGCCGAGAGGTCGCCATCGGATGAGGTGAGCGCGAACGAGATAAGTGCCATTAATCCCCATGCGCGTGCTGCGTCAAGATGGGTTTCATCGAAAGCGTCCTGCAGCTCTTCGGCGAGACAGCGGCTGCTCAAATAGTTACGCCGCCCTTTCAGCAATGCTGCCGTCAGTTGCCCACCTACCACCTCACGCAAAAACTGCAAGTCACTGGTATATAACTGGTCTTGCAGCACATGTGTAAATGTACTGATAACGACTGGTTGCCCTGTCGCTTTTGCTTGTAGATATGCGGGAGCAAGGTAGCCCAACCCCTTGCCTGTACCTGTACCTGCCTCGGTCACTGCAATGCGATTCTCTACCATTGCTTGTCCCGCTAGGTGTGCGAGGCGAGCTTGCGCTACTCTACGCTCTCGGCCGTGGACCTCGTACGCTTTAAGCATATCTTCCACAACATGGGGAAGCGGACCAACACCTTCGCCTCTCCGCGTCGATGGTAACAGGGGAGTAGCACTTGCACCAAATAACGAGAACAGCTTCGCCGCATCAGTTGCCTGTTCTCCATACACCAACGCGTGAGGTCCTAGGACTGCGATCCAGGGATCGGCGGCTTTCTGAAGCAGCGAAAGTAGAAAAGGAGCCGCAGGGTGATGGTGTTGTAATTGCGCAGATGGATTGATAGTGGGGCATAACTCGCCTAGTAGACCTCTCAGTACTCCTCCCAGCATCAAAACATCTATATCGGCTCGATGTGCGCCCTCTTCTTCACAACCGTAGAATTTAGCAAGCGTGGCAAGGCGATGGTTTTCTAATGGGGTACCGTCGACGGGACTTGGCAGACCCAGCGGCAAAAGTGTTCTTGCTAGCGGTAGCGTATCGAGTACGAGTATGTCTGGAGGTAGGGTGTAGCCTATGCGGGTAGCAATGCATTGTAGAACAGGGCCGTCAAACATTGCTCCGTTGTGCGCAATTAACGGTCTGTCACCAACGTACGAGAAGAACGCTCTCAGTACATCCTGTACTTCGGGAGCGCGTATCACTTGTTCGGCGCTGATCCTGGTCAAATGGGTGATACGTGCGGGGATGGGGCCGCTTGGCTTCACGAATGAAATGAAAGGTTCACCCACTGGAAGATAGCTTTCGTAACGCTGCCCAGCCACCTGTAGTAGCTCAATATCACTTGGTTGACCTGGCCCATTCCAATCACCCGTCGTCTCCAGGTCAAAGATGACGTAGCGGCCCGGTGTTGTAATTGAGTTGAATAGGGTAGCAATGGAAGCAGAGGGCAACGGATCGTCTCCCACTCGCTCATTTGAGAGCGCATACACCTGCTTGACTAATGACCAACGCCCAGCATCGCTTTGGCGATAGCGCATTGGATGCTTGTTGAGTAAGATTGAAAGTTGTTTGGGGGTGACAGGACGACGCGCCGCCTGACTAACTTGCGGAAGGAGCGCTTCTAAGGTTGCAGTGCCACCGGGACTGCATGCCAGTGCGGCGTCGAGCGCCGCCAGTATACGTTGCTCGGACGAAAGAGGGTCAGGAGTTGTCATGGCAGACCTCTATTCTGGCACGTAACGAGGACGGCTATTCAGCAGTACATCATGCAGTAGACCGCACATATCAGCTAAAGATGCTTGTAATTCTCTGGCCGGGAACTGTTCTTGGTCAAGGTATTTGGCCGCTTCGTCGAGGGCTATTTCAAAAAGTCCTTGCCATAGGTCCAACTCATCGATTAGAGGTTGATAAACTGCGTTTTCATGAGAAACTAAGGGCAGAGGTTCTTCCTTCATCCTTCTCTCCTTGACCTGAAGCGCTTCGTAACGGGAAAACTATACCAGGAACCTTATATTCGCGAGACGGGCGTTCACTGCAAAAATGGACTCATCTTGCTCAAAAGTTGGATGCTTATCCTTACTGTAAGCCTGAATAATATGATGATAGCGTCTAGCACGTTTCTGGGTCGCCTCTAATACGTGCTGTTCTTGTTGCACCTCATCCTCTAATTTGAGTAGGAGCGAGGTAAGATGCGCAACATGCCTCTTTGAGATGGGAATTGTGGCAGGCTCAGATAAGAGGCCATCTGCAACTGGAGCGAGAGCCTCGCTATTCACTGTAATAGATATGTCCTCGCCACTGTCTGCTTCAGATGTGTGTAAAGCAAGAAAGAAACGTCGGTAGATGGGTTGTCCAACTGGGTGTTGGGTGAAGTCGACCGGCTGAAACATAACCTCTGCAATGATGACCGCATCAGGCAGGTCCGACTGCAGCAAACCATGCTGGTTGGTGAGCGGAATGCGGCCAATATTGACCAGTTGATGTTCTGGTGAAAACTCTTTGTATGTATGAAGACCTACATATTCTTGCAGACGCAACAGCGCTGCCAGTTCTTGCTCATTATCTAGCGGCCACATGTCAGGAGGCCGAGCGCTCCTCTCGGCTATAGCCTCCAGAATGGTATCGGCCTCGGCTACAAATGTTTTTTCTGGCGCTTGTGCTTGCCGTAATCTGTGAAACTGCTCGATCATTTCAAAATACCCGGGCAAGATCTCGTCATCAAATGCTGTGTCTTCATACGTTGCAGTGAGGCGTTTCTCAATAGTCTGACGCAATCTCAGCTCCGATTCAATTAAATCGAGATTGAGAAAGTAGAAGATGTCCAGCGGAGCGGCATCACTATGATGGCGTGGCCGATCAATGCGTCCAATACGTTGCTCGTGAAGCATAGGATTCCAACAGAGGTCGAGGTTGATAAGAACACGCGCATCTTGTAGGTTCTGTCCAACCGATAGCGTATCAGTACCTACGACGATGTCGATAGATATGGGCAACATTTCGTCTTCTTCTATCTTGCTCTGCTTCTTTTTCTCTGCTGCGGCCCAGCTATTGGGCGCAAAACGGCGGAGTACCTGCTCTCGACTTGCCGCATAACCATTGATCTGAGTGGCATTGTGGGTTTCCTTGCTACTTCCCATAACCAACCCTACTCCTCTCTGGCGAAGCAGAGGCTGGTGAAAGAGATGCTGATAGACGGCGTAGGCTGTATCAGCAAACTGTGATATACACAATACCTTGTGACCATTACCGATAGATGTCATTACCTGCTTTAGTACATTGTCGAGCTTGGGGTCCCGTGTAAGCAGTGAGTGAAAATCTTGTTGGATAGCACATATTATCTGCTCATCGTGATAGCAGTCGTCGAGTAATGTCTGACGAAAAAGACGTAATTGTCCCGTTTGCTTAGCAACATCTATGATCTGGCGAATCTTTTTCATTCTTGCTCTAGTGTGCGGAAGGAGGCCAGTAGTAGTTTCCCAGTCGAACTCCTCCTCAGTATCCTGCTCCTCGACATTGTACCTTTGCTTTAACCACTGTGCGACCGCGACTTCATTGTTTTCAACGCTTTCCAATTCCTTTCGCAGGGATATGGCTTTCTCGGCGAGCGCCGCAAGGGAGCGCGAGAATGCTTGCATACCGCTTTCGGCCCGCTTAAGCAGGGTAAAGCGGTGGATCCCAGAGAGATGATTAGCGCCGCTATCCGCTGGGGGCAAGTAACGAAGCGGGTTAAAGTGGGGGAGGCGCAACTCTTCGATTTTATCGAGTAGCGTGGAAAAAGCTTTACGCTGCTCTGGAGTATAGGCGACCTCGACGAGATGTGGACGCCGTTGGGCGTAGAAGACCGTTGTATCACCACTCTCCCGCAGTTGGCGACGGGTTCGCTGCAGTGTGGTGAAGTTATACACCTGACGAAAAATTTGCGTATCTTGTTCAAACGTCTGTAGACCAGCCTGAAATGCTTGAGAGAAACAGCTAAAGATATGCGCAGGCCGTTCTTTCCCACGGGTATTTGCCGCGAAAGGGGAAAGCATTGTGAAAATGTCGCCACGCCGATTATTCCAGGGCGTCGCCGTGACCAGAAGCCCGTACTTGTCGATGGCCACCTCGCGGATATTGCGATAAAACTTGTTCTTGCTATTGCGCATGTCCTGGTGTGCCTCTTCTATCACTAGAAGATCACATCCGCGAACCTGCTCTCTTGCCTCAGCGCGATCCAGACGCTTAAACTTGTCCTTGTTTACAATCACCACATCAGCATTCTTATCCCCTGGAGTTCCAACCGTGAGATGCAATTTGGCGAGTTCCTCGCGCCAATTACGCGCTAGTTTGCTAGGTGTCAGTACAGCGGCTTGTTTGAGGAGTTCGTGCTGGCGCAAGATTTTGATGAGTGTGGCGGTCGTTCGTGTCTTGCCCAGTCCCACAGAGTCAGCAAGCAGCGCAACTCCTAATTTCTGAAGGCGTACGGCCAACTCTGCCGCCCCTCGCTTCTGATGAGGAAAGAGTTGTGCATCACGCTCCAGGTCAAAATCAACGTGAAGGAGATGAGTATCGTAGTGTGAGACAAACGCTTGGGTAAGTAGCGCCACGTCGTCGACCTGATTGTTGCACAAACGCTCAAAAGCTTGTACCACTCCCGCTAGCTTCCACTCATGAACGTCCTCAACCAGTGGCATATTAATGGTTGCAAGTGGTTGGAACCAGAGGGGTTGCAGCTGCTGTACTGCTTGATCCCATCGGCGTGCCGGCCCCGAGGGTGACCTTAGGGCGGATAGCACATCGTAGTGGCTGTAGCGATCCCCCTTACGTAGATGGCCCAGAGCCAAATGCCCGTATGCATGGGCCAGGAGATAATAGATATTACTCGGTGTGAGGCTATCGGCAAAGTACCAGATGAAACCGCTACCTCCTACATCATCGCCAACAGGAACAAGAGCACAATCAAAAGATGGTGGTGGTTCGCTCAAAAAGCGGGCGGGCGGGAGTCCCTGCTTGCCAAGAAATCCTGCCAGCGTTTTTGGGCCTAGCTGCAGTATCATCTGACAGCTTGAGAGCATGAAAGGCCGAAAAGGGGATTCCGAGGGCATTGTGTGCAACATCATCTGCATCTCACGACGTAGGGAGGATGCCAGCAAATCGTGACGCGGTTCTACGTCAGAGAGGAAGGAGGCTAGACGCTTTAATATATCGCGTAGCAACGCTACAAGTGGATGCTGGATGCCACCAGGAATTGTTTCTATCATTCTTCTCTCTCCTGAGGTCTTTGGCGATGACTAACTCTCTACCGCGTACACCCACACATTTAGTGGACGACGCTTTCCTGGCTCCACCGTCAGCAACTCAAGTCCCAAACGTTGATAAAAGAGATTAGCAGGGAGATCAGCAGGACACTTTAAGCGGATTTGGGTCTTTCCCGATGTGCGGGTGATATTTACCAGCTCATTGAATAACAAACGTCCGATCCCTCTCCTTCGATATGCCTCTACAACGGCAATACTGTACAGCGCCACAACGTTATCACGCCGTATGTAGAAATGTACCATACCAGCCAGAAGTGCAGGTTCCTCTTCTCCTACCGGGACAACAAGGATTGATCGGGCCTCAATGGCTTTGCGTAATATTTCCCTATTGACGAATCCGAGCTCACGCTTATGCCGTTCTGCTAACTCTTTCACCGATGAGAGATGGCATTCCTGTGCCATCTCCACCGAAAGTGTAGGCCATATGCTTTCCTCTTGTGCAATGGTTGCATTCGTAGAATGCTTTACATAAGAGATTCGCTCCGGTTGTAGCGTATATGCATTCTCTTGACTACGTTGAACGCTCATCAACACTATCCTTCGTTTTACTTACATATCATCCCAGGCAATTCTTACTCGTACTCGGTGGGAGCTACTTTTACACTTAATCTCTGTTTAGAGTACAGGCTTGCAAGGGATTGCCAATTGGCAGTTTGCGAACCTCTGAGACGTTGAAATAATAGCCCTAATTCGACCCCATCAATCCCGTCGCCTTCCCGTGCTACTTCACGTAGCAAGGCCATCATTGCTATTTCTTCGGTTGATAGTTTAGCGGCCAGTACGCGCTGTTCATCAGCAATAATAAGCGTATGCACTTCTGGTATATGCTCGGTGAGCTTAGTGATGTTCGCCACGACATTGTGCAATACCGTCTCGGCAGCTTCTGTTGTCCCTCGTTTAACAACGGGCTCGATGAAGTCTGGACTCGAAACTGACTCCACCCACTTCTTAGTTGTTTCAATGTATTTCCCAATTTCTGCCAGTAAGCCAGTAAGCCGGGTGTGCGTAGCGGAACGCTCCGATTGAGGAAGGTTGTCTAGGCCACTCAGCAAACGCATTACCCGATCATGCACGGATTGAACCTGCGTATGTGCCTCTTTGACGGCCTCCTGTAAGAAGGTGTGTACTCCCTCCCATAAACGCTTATAACTATCTTGGGGCTGGGTTGCATTGAAGACAATGTCAGGCCAGATTCTCACATAGGGAAACGCATGGTGAAGAAAAGCTTGATAGTTTTCTTGTATGCTTATGAAGCGCACCTCTTCTTCTTTAAGCTGCTGGGTAAACTCTCGCTCGATGCTTTCGAACTGTTCACGCCACTGAGGTTCCCGTTTGAGACCGCCGAGTTTTACGCTACTAAGTTCGCTGGTCACCTGCAAGGACCATGCTTGTAAAGCATTAACGAATGGCATGGCAATATCAGCTGGGGCGTTCTCTAATCGTTGCTGGAGGCTTTGGGCTTGCATCAACAGTTGTCGTGCCTGATGATAATATTGTATGTTTTCCCCGACCTGTGCCATGCGTTCTTGTGGCTGCTGCAAATCTTTTTGTATGCGTTTGTATTGCTCTATTGAGCGGGCTACCTCGATAGCTGACAAAGAAACATGGGGGAGAGAATCGTATAACGTGCGTATCTGTTTCTCCAGTTTCTCAAGGCGATCGGCGATCTCTTGATAGTCTTTCAGAAGATTAAGTCGCTGAGTATTCAACTGGTCTGCGAACAAACCGTCACTCAAAGGTTTGTCGAGCGTTTCGGTCTTGATTGATTTCGCGATGCTTCGTTGTACACGAGGCCGAAGAGTATCAGCCAGCCGGGCTATTTCTGTCTGCATGAGCATGTTCAGCCCCTGCTGACGCTTCTTAATCGTGAATTCCAGGTTGCTCTGTTTCTGCTCATCTGGCGTACGCACACAACTCTCAATGATGCGTTCAATAGAAGCGCTTTCTGTTGTCCACTCGCTCAATTGTAGATTTTCTGGTAGAGCTACTATAAGGGAGGAGAGCTTTTCCTCATATTCTTTAAGGGCTGTCCGCAACTCCTCAACTTGTGGCACACGCGCAACTTCCTCGATGAGCTTTGTGCGTTTGGTATCCAACGTGATCAAGCCCCGTATCTCTAGCATTTCTATGACCTCTTGCACTTCTTCCTCTCGATATCCAGCCTCTTTTGCTCGTGCAAGCGCGACTTCATAGGTAATATATGGTCGAGGTTTTCCTGCACGAGAGGGTTCGCTCAGGATACTGCCCTTGATCTGATTGAGAATACGTATCTCGAGTGGATGAAGCGTAAACCTCCAACCACTTCCCTCGTTTTTGATGAGGAGTGAATTATTGCTGACGAACGTGTCTATTGCGGGAGTTGTGCGCCCGAATAGTTTTGCTAGGTCTTGTTTATTTTTGTCATAGAGCTGCTTGCCTTGACGTTCCGCCGATGTGGAGAGCTTTCCCAAAGCATCTCGGTAATCCCGTAGAGCATGTTTCCACTGAGAACTTGTCATCAATGTTTTGTACTCTGGATAATCCGTCTCTAGCTGTCGCTTCACCACTTCTTCCACGATGCGAGCACCTTTGGCATTATTGGCGCTCTTCCCGATATCAGCATTAAAGAGTTCTTGTAAAGCGTGGTCGAGCAAAAGCGGTTGGAAATTGCTGCGGATCATTTCATCTGCATCTTTAGGCATAGCACCGACTTCGCGTTTTCGATCCAGATAGGCATAGAGACTCAAGAGCAATATCGGATTAATCGTTGAGGGTGCAACAACCTGACCAAGTGTCGTATTGAGATCTCCATAGTATGACATACCACTGTGATGACTCATGTTAAGAAAAAAAGTTGTTGTTTTATCCTCTTCGCTCGTGATCAGTCCGTTCAGCGTGAGACGTAGGTGCTCAGGTTGGTCACTGTGGAACATCAGCCGAAAATTGAGTGCGACATCTCCATCGATAGCGGTATCGCTCACATGCTCATCCTCAAGGAGTATACGGGCATGGAGATGCCGCTCAGGATAATGTTTGCGGGTCGTTGTGAATGCGCCCTCAAAAATATAGGCCCGATTCTGTGTGAGTAGCTTCTCCAAACTAAGTATCAGTTTCCAATTGCCGTCCTTGAAGATGTCACTTTTCAGGAGCTGCTGGAAGCCATTTACCGCCAGTTCGCGTACATGAGCTGCTTGTTCATGGTAACCACGGGTGAACTCTCGCATAGTAGTCGTAAGCCAATCTGTGTTGATTCTGCGATCTTCCAGGCCCACCAGGAGTGCACGTGTCTCGCGTAGTTGCCCCTGTGCATCGTAGCCACCGCCAGCAAACGTGACAATGTCTCCGCGCGCCTCTTCGGTCAGATCTTCAATTGCGTGTCGGACTTGATATTTGTCGAAAAGATGCTGAGATAGGCCACCTATCGGAAAGGCTGCCATCAATTTAATGGCCCGCTGGTAGTCTGGATTTTTTTGCACGAAGTGCTGAGCAAGATGCTCGTTCACCACGCGTTGAAGCAGTCCTGTGTTATCGTAGCTGATATCTCCTCTCAGAAACCCATCCACCAGGTCGATAGGGCTGAATGGTTCGCTGCGTCCTCTCTGCTCTTTGTAACGGCTACTCATTAGTCTGAAAACATCTACGACCGTGCGCGGCCCGTTCGCGAGATCGGCTCGTGCAGAGATCTGTCCTAACGCCTCCAGTGTTTCGGGTAGAACGATCTCGTCCTTGATCGCTTCAAAGCGCAATTCTCGCGCAAGCTGATCCCAGAGGTCACGTGCAAAGGTCTGATTGTAGATAATGCCGAGATCAAGCGCCAATTTATCTTCTTTGAGCCTCTGTACTAGATCACTACGAAGATCATTCATGACACCCAGATCCTGCCTGGCTACACTAAGGATCAGTCCAAACGGGAGCTTGCCCTTACGCGTGATGAGAGCCTGGATTATATTGAAGAGCGCGGGCAGTGCATCACGCGATTTATTGGTTTCGAGATACTGCTGGAGTTCATCAGCAATGACCACCAGGCCGTCATAGTGGGCTTTTTGGGCAAGCGCTGTCATCTCTTCAAAGAAATTGAGATAATCTAATGCGCGCAACCCCAAATTGTAGCGTCCCTCGTCGCGCAGTCGATACAATAACCGTCGTGTGCTTTCATCGCTCGCTTCTGCGTCGATGCTGCGCTTTACATTGCGCTGGTAGATAGCATCGGCCTCAGAAACCAGTTGAGGATAACTCCCCGCTAACTTGAAGCGTACCCAGCCATAGGTGGCGCTGATAAGGTGGTCGAGATGTTGAATCTGGAATGGGGGAACGCAGAGAATGTTGGCCTGCTCGCAACGCTGCCACATAAAAATAGCTGTACTTGTTTTACCATATCCATATTCAGCTGTGATATATCCCTTTGCAGCACCCTGCTCCTTGACCAGTTTGATCAAGCGTTTTTCGTAGTCCGCCACCGTGGGCTGATCTTCGTCACTGGAAGTGCTTAGACGTCCGAGAATGACAAACGAGCGAGCGTGTTCCATGTAGCCATGATATACGCGTTCTGGATCGTTAAGCAAATCATCAGGGGTCTGTGTGCCTACGATGGGCTTTTTCTGCAATACGACCTCTAAGTGCTCTAATTCATCTGCAATCATGGTGCATTCCTCTCTGACTATATTGCTACAACCCGTTGTACGAGATCGTCTGCCTGCACGAGCTGCTTCAACCGAACGAAGCGACCGTATGAGCCAGAACGCGTTCCCTGACTGATATACTGGGGAAATAGAGGTAACGTCCAATCTAGCATACGATCAAACTGCAATGGATTGAGCAAACATAATTTGCAGATCTCGTTACGTCTTTGTGGAGAAAGCAACAAATCTACTCCTATTTCTGAGCTGCTCACCGCGTGGCCATGGCTCAGGGCAAACAAAAATAATTCTGTCGAACATGCCTGTCGAGGCTTAAATTCGAGTATGCGTTTGACCTCTTGCTTGAGTACGGGAGGCTGTAAGTAAGATAACCAAGCCTGCGCTCCATCCATCGATTTGATACCGACGGAGAGTTTTTCGCTTGAAAAATTTGGTACATTTTGAAAGGATATTTGTGCTTCGTGAAGTAACTGCTCTGTAAGTGTTAAGCGCGTGGCTCGATCGAGCTTTACGTCCTGTACGCTCCAAAGTATATTACAGAAGGAGCGATAAAACCAGGAGCGACCAAACTCGGCAGGTTTTTCCGGTTTCCAGGCAGTGTAAAACAGAGCGTGAAGCAGATCGTACTGTACTGCGTCCCGTTTGGCAAGCAGCCCGAGAGCGAGACGAGTGAGACGAATACCTTCCTTCGTTACCTCTACCAATCCTAACTGTTGTGCTATCGTACGGGCTTCGTCAAAACGGTTTTCATCAATGCTCTGTTCACTGGCCATGTATTCCCATACGGCACCATCCAAGATGGGTATTTCAGCATCCTGTAATACTTTCAATGCATGCAGTATTCTATTTGGCGCAAACGCCTTATCGAAATGAAAGACTACACTACCCGTGGAAGCCATCGTTTATACTCTTCCTTATACTTTACTGATCCTTGCTCATAAATAGAGCGTGCTCGATCAAATTCGCCCTGGTTCAACATATGTACTGATTCATTTACAACAAGGAGATTATGAACGACGCGATGCATCTTGTGACTCACAATAGTTTGGTAATCGGTGCAGTAGAGACACGTGTGCCCAGTTATCTCTTTGAGGCGTGTGAAATCCTCCCAGGTAATACCCTTTTGAATTGTTGAACAGCTGTTATTGTAGGTAATGTTATAGCCACGGCCCAATGGCATATGTACCTGCCCAAATCCAGCAGACTTAAACCATGATGCCGAGTCAAAAGAATCTGCTCCAATGCTGTACAGCATTCCTACTAATGCGGGTGCCCCTAACCCAAACAGATGAACTTTCAAACCGTACCTCTTTGCTATATCAACAACGAGTCGTGCATTTTCAACAGCGGATTGAGTGGCTACGTTCGTCTCATTGTTCTTGCCAAAAGTACCAAAACTGCCGAAACCTACCCACTCTATACCCAGCGTGAGATAGTGTTCAAGGCAGTACTCAACCTGTTTTCTGGTTCGGCCATGCACTACGGGCATAGCCTTGGGTTTCAATTCGTCTGGCATCTCTTGAAAGAAGAGACACGAGTAATAGACCGTCTGCCGTACTTTCTCTTCAACTTCCGCATCTGGATCGCTCGACAACGGTACATAATCCGGCAGTACGTAACGATCAGCCCAGCGATGGTTGCGATAGCATGTTAAGAGTTTCATGTAGAGTTCGTGATACTGTATCTTGCCAACCTGAACATAATATCCAGCGCTGTCAAAACAGATTTTACTCCCGCGCTCGATCTGAAAGCGTCTGATGATGCCGAGTGCATCCTGATTCATAAATAAAGGAGTTGTCAGCACGTGTGCCAGGGAGTCACTTTCAGAGCTCGCTCTCTCTAGATAGCTCTCAATCTTACGAACATCACTTGGACATGCTGTTATAGAAGCAAAAAAATCTAACGTCATCTACGTTGTCGCTCTACCTTAACTATAGGTGCATACGCTTCTTGTGATTACCCACCGCTATTTCTCTTTTAAAAAAGTCTATTGCGCACTTTTTGGAACCCCCTTTCTGCAATGCGTTTGATCTGCTCCAGCGTCATCTGAAGCTGACAAGCAACTTCTTCTAGCGTCCGGTTACGTCCATGACTGCCATCTAAATCGTAAAGCAATTCGATCACCTGCCTTTCTTGCGGATCGAGGTCAGCAAGTAATGCAGCTGCACTATGATCATTGCTATAACTTTTTTCCGATTGCTGCTTACGATGCCTTACTTTGCCAAGTACAAACTTTCTCAGAATCTTCTGAAAAGCTCTATCCTCTATCTGCCTCACACGCTCTCGTGTTACATGCAATTCCTGACCAACCTCTTCCAGCGTCCGCATACCGCCAATTTCATTATTCAAATCATATCGTAGTGAGAGGATCTGCCTTTCTCGTGGGCTCAGATCACTGAGCAGGGCTTCGACCTCTTGCTTTGTACTTGACAGCTCTATCTCATCTTGAAACATGTACTCCTCTTCAGCGTGGAGCGCATCTTCCACAGCCTGAAAGGAGTACCCATCATGGGCATGCTCTCTCATTATGTAACGATTGAGAGAGCATACCTTCTTATCAGCTTGTAATAGTTCGGTTAATTTTTGAGGAGATATGTTCAGTGCTTCAGCGAGTTCTTCATTCGTAGGGAGCCGCCCGAGTTCCCTATTTAGAAGAATGCATTGTCTCTTTACCTTCATCAGCATATCGTGAATATAAACAGGAAGCACAATTTGCCGACTATAGCTGGCTACAGCGCGATTCAGCCAGGAGAATACCCACCAATTAACGGAAACAAGTAGACGTGTGCTTCTAGTAGCATCAAAGGCCTGAACGCCTTGTATTACTCCCAGCATTCCATACTGAATGAGATCGTCAAGTTCGATCCCCTGATCCAAAAAGCGAACCGCTTTTTTCACCGCTACCCATTGCATCTTATAGACAAGAAACCGTTCTAGGTCTGCAATCTCTGCTTTTACAGCCTCTCTCTCGGCATCAAAATTTGGATAATCTGACAACCCTAAGAGATATGCGCGAGCTTTAACCAACTGCGCGACGTATTGACGTTCTTGGCGTCGTGTAAGGCTACTTGCGCGTGCCGTTTGTATGACAAATGCGCGTGTAGCATCACTAATAGCAAGCCCTGCATATCCCAGACGTTCAAGTGCTTCTTGTTGTGCTTTCTCTTCATCTTCCCAGTTAATATAGAGGACACTGCAATTGCCAAGCCAACCTGGGGCCCTTTCTCTTCTCTGCTCTTGGCCACCTGTCCCAACAAATACTGTTTCTCTTTGCAATTGTGACTGTTCTTCTGCCTGCTCTAATGCAAGTAGTTCGGCCTCGATGTCAAGTAGTTCGAGGCTATTTAGTGAAATATCATTCTCCGTTATCTCTTCTTCATGCTTTAATGGAAAAATCTCAAATGAAAGTGAGGTATCAGTATCATATTTATTATCTGATAAAGAAATGCCTGTTGGAGCAGATTGAGAGGCAGCCGGGTATGCAAGATTAGGAGATGGTTCGCTACCAATATAGCCGTTTTCTGATTTCTCTCTCAACAACTGAGAGTTATCGGGAATAGTCCATAGATCATCCTCAATTTCGATCGAGTTTAACTGAAAAGGACCCCTGCTTGGTGGAGAGAATTCAATGATATCGTGGGGGAGATCTAGATGAAGTGTGGTATCAGGGATTTGTAGCGTACTCGTAAGCCCAACATCATCCAAGCCTCTACTATCTCTAGTATATTGGCTGGGTGATTTGCTTGGTAGCACAGGGCTACCAGGCTCTTCTTTTGGATTGGCCCATAAGTCGTCCTGGATCATGCAATCCCCATCTAGCCAGCCAAAAGTAGGCGTTTTAGAAGAGTTAACCCACAAGTAGCAAAAATAGAAAATGGACTTACAAGGAGCTTGTCTTTCCTGCTTAGGTACACGGCTTCAACGAGAGAAATCAACATTGTACAGGAGAAACTCTTCTCATCCCAAGTTACCGTTATTGTAGCATACTTACTGAGATTTGTTAATGGATAGATAGTTTTTATTTATACCAATATTCATTGTTGGAAAATGAGTTCTAACATTGATATTTAAGTATAATTTGCAAAAAGTACTACTGGCACAAGCTGATGGAACGATCTCCATGAGAAAATGCTAGCGAGAACGCTTGAACCGATCATTCATCTCCACAAGAAGGGTCCTCCTCGGTTCAGATAACCCTCAATAGTTTTCTGATCATGATAGCGAAGAGACCAGTCCACATGACGGAGAATCAAAAAAGCGAGGTAGACGCTGATAAGCCTGAAGCTGTCTTGGTCCAATACACACTGCCAGAGTTGCTCACGTTCTGTGCGAACATCATTAGAGTAAAAGAGCAGCGTTGCAATATCGAAGACAAAAAGCTTCCCCGCAATCCCTGCTCGTGTTGATACTGCTGCCGAAATTGTGGCGCCTGTTGTTCGTATCGTCGTGCCTGCAAGATTGAATGTGCCTCCTGAAGAGCTACACGTTAGCTACCTCCTTCAGCTCGGCAGGGGCAGTGGGCTGTTCTAGTGCTCGCAGCAGATGCACGCCATCAGCGCCGATCTGGCAGTTCAACGGAGCGTGCTGCGCGAACTGAACATTGACCGAGCCTATCTGAGTGGCCTGTTAGTGCGAGAGCCCCCAACTGAACTGGCGGTTTACTGCAAGGTGTGTCCGGTTCGCAATAGCACTTGCTTTCCAAAAACAGCCTTTCAGCTGGGTTGGGAACACCACCTGATTGAATGTCCGAACCAGGTGGCGCTGCCCTTCGAGCCAGGAGAAGTCGTGCATTTTCCGGCGGCGATCTGTGCGGTCTGTCCGCTACGGGAGCGCTGCACCAGCAGTCAGCATGGATGGAGCGTTACCATTCACCCCGATGCGGCCTTGCTGTGGGAGTTACGACAGCGGCAGCTCACCCCGGTGGGTCGTGCCAAACTACGTGAACGGATCGCGGTTGAGCATGCCTTGGCCCATATTGGGCGATGGCAAGGACGGCGGGCGCGCTATCGCGGCCTGCGCAAAAACCTATTTGACTTGCGCCGCAGCACGGTGGTTCATAGCTTGCATATAATCGCTCGTTTACTTGAGACGTCTGGGGCAGAGGCTGCCTAACTACTTGACTGATGCTCAAGTTTTTACTGCCAGAGTTCATGAGAGGCCATTCGACCTGACGCGACACCATCATTGATAAATTTCATGAGCACATGCCGTTCGCTACTGTGCTCGCGATGATACTGCACATTCGCCACGTAGATGAGCTTCACTCGCGCACGCGAATGCGCGACATTGATCAGCCGTGTTGCTGAAGTGGCGATTCCTCGGTGTCCCCAGACATCAGACGTAAAACGTGGAATGACTGGATCTTCTTTCTTGTCAGCTGGAGGAGCTTCGACGAGGTCGAGAATGACCGCCAAGTACTCGCGTCCCTGAAAAGCATGGATCGTCCCCGTGCGTACATACCGGTCCCATCCTCGCTCTGACACGACCGCACGGATTTTGCGCGCCTGGGGCGCATACGGTGGCATGCATGAGTTCTGGCATCGAATCTAACAAGCGCTGGACCGTTTGGAGATCACAATGAATATGATACTCATTGAATTTTGAGCGTCTATTGGCCGGGTGCTCGAACTGGCATGTCGGTTCATCGTCGGTATCAACCATGAGCCACGCCTTCTCCGATAGCGGCTCCAGCGCCGGTCGGACATATCCAGGTCGTTCCCGGTTCTTTAGCCGCCCTTGATAAATGTGCTCCGAGACGGCGCGTGCAATATCCGGATCCATGCGCGATTGGTTCGAGAGAAAGAAGGCCTGTTTTTCTCCCTGCTCAGCCTGCTCCAAAGTGATATTTAGGTAGGAGAATATATCTGTTCCTAGCCACTCTCGGGCCTTTGGGTATTTCCTCTCATTGTTGAGCCCTGTAATCGGAGCCAGTTGCAGGGGATCGCCAATGATGTAGACATGCTGTGTCGCGCGGGCCGCTGCAACGAGGATCACGGGTAATGCCGCCATTGAAGCCTCATCGATAACGATGCTGTCAAAGTAACGCCCTTTGAGATAGGGACTTGTGAACACACTACTGAGCGTTGTAGCTATCAGGTCTGCATTGGCCGCCACTTGCTCCTTCACCAAACGGCTCTCCTGTTCAATCTCCTCCAGGCGTTCCCTGATCTCGTCCCAGCGATCACGAACCTGTTCGATTCTTTGCTCGATGGTGCCGATTTCCAACTCACCGCGCTTCAGTTCAGCAGCAATCCGGTCCCGTTCCTGTTCGTGCTGAGCACGCAGGTTCCGATGCAAGGCATTGGGATGCTCTGCCAGGATCTTCCGCAACTCCGCTTCCCGTTCATTGGCCCTTTTGATGGTCACCTGTGGTTCAATTATCTTGAATTGAATCTCGTCTAGCCCCTTTTTCAGCTCCTGGAGCGTTCGGCCTATTCCGATTATACTTTCATGCAGCCGTCGCACATAGGTCTTTTCCTCCTCGAGGTCATATTTCTCTTTTACCGCGAAGCCCAGTACTTGCGAACGCCTCGCGACTTCTTCTGGACTGTAGGTTCTTCGGCGAATGTAGATAAAGTGCTGTAGCCGATTCATCCCTTCAACTTTCGCAATTTCCTCCCTTACGCTGGCTAACTCGCGACTCACCATTTGCTGAAACCTCTTCAATTCATCATTTCGCTCTGTGAGCCGCTTCTCCGAGATTTCAAGCGGTGTCAATGCGAGCTGTGCATTAGCACGCTCCTGTTGCTTCGCCTTGATCTCTTGCTCGATGTTAGAACGTATCGCCTCGATGCGTGCGTTGACTTCGCCTAACTTCGTTTCTGCATCCTCTAGGTGATGCGCGATTGGTCGACGCTGCGACTTCCACACTTTTTTCTTATGCACCAGCGTTTGCTCTACGGCTGTCTTCTCCTCAGAAAGCTGGCTGTCTTCCTGCCTCAACTCGTCTCGTACTGCGGCTAACTCGCCCAGTTCTTGATCGGCAATCGCACCATGCAGGACGTCGCGGTATATCTCTGCATCCAGGTCCCTCGCATTCCCAATGCGCACAATGCGATGTTTTGTCAGCCAATCGGTGTGCCCGGTATCATGGCACACCTCCTTTAGGCTTGCCACGGCGTTGTCCACCGATACGTTAGTGTATGCAAGTAGCAAGACCTTCATGCCCTGGCGCAGATAATACCAGGCCAGCGCGGCGAGGGTCTTCGTTTTTCCTGCTCCCGGTGGACCGATCAGGCGGAGCATATCGCAGTTAAGCCCGCGCCAAATCGCCTTACGCTGATCGCTATCGGGTACGAATGAGCCAACTTTTTTGAGCAGTTTCCCTGTGCGTTGCTCACTATCGATGCATTCTACGACCCCAAATGTCTTTGCTCCCATCTGGGAAGGCGTTTCCTGCAATGCAGTCACTGCATTATGGAGCTGTTGCAGGAGCCAGCTTGTATCCTCGTAGAGAGTGATAAGTTGCAGCGCCTGCTCAGGCAATGGTATCTCCGTCGCTAAGCTGATAATCGTTCCGTCTGTTTCGATCACCGTCCCGTCGATCACCCGTTTGAGATCATGAGGATCAATCTGTATCTTGACGGGCGTATCGTCCTTCGGTTCCCACAATCTCTCAAGGAAGAAATCATAGTGATAGCTCCCGCCACGTGTAGAACACAACGTACCATCTCTGGCCTTATAGCGCGTCCGGGGGGCGTTCGCATCTTCTATCGCTTCACGGATTGCCTCTTCCATGTGCTTTCTGATTTTTTCTAGCTCAGGATGCAAATCAGTTAACTGCGGTGTCGGATGCTCGATCCGCTCTCGTCCCCAGGAATGGAGACGTTCTTCTCGTTGATAGGCCCGTTCCCCTCGCGTATGCTGTGATGTCATTGTCGCACCTTTCTGTTTCATTGAGTAATAAGCTACACTCATCACTTCGCTGCCCTTGATGCGCTCCCATTCCAGTGGATCTGCACAGCATTTGCCCTTGTCAGCAGCATAGCAAATACAAGTGGTAAGAGAACGGAGCTTGAACGGGTACAGAGTGGGAGGTTGCTGGATAGAGAGTAGGTAAGAAGCGGGTTGCCCTTTGAAGACGAGTGTGGCTCTCCATTGACTTTGGTGAAACGGGCTTGCTTGATGCAGGGTGATATACTGAAGTATCTGATCGCAGACGAGAGCGATCCCTGAGTTCGGAGTCTTTGGATACCCATGTTTTCATCACCCTTGCTTCCTCTTCCAAAAGGATTAGAAATCGCCACCATCGAGACTGTTGATGATCTGCTGGTGGTGCATGTCGTTTCAACAAAAGTCAAAGTGTCCTGTCCACTTTGTTTTTGTCTTGCCAAACGCCGCCATAGCCGATATACTCGCGTGGTGGCAGACCTGCCCTGTGCTGGCTTCCGCGTACAAC
>WNGQ01001201.1_pt1 | contig 26871 bp, 21 predicted proteins | sample 5407661 | NCBI WGS metagenome assembly WNGQ01 (sample SAMN13153382, study PRJNA577476) | soil metagenome | isolation source: 60 cm soil or saprolite under Garry oak tree replicate 2 | place: USA:California | collected 2016-06-15 | reverse complement strand
CGTAAATCCCTTGATCGCCTTCGCGGGCTTCTTCGTCGCCTTCTTGTCGACGTTGTCTTCGGTGGACATGCGATGGTCTCCTTTCTGTCGTGTCGGTCAGGGGAAGCGTGTCTTCCCCCTGTCAAACAAACGGTGAAAAAACTTCCGTGGATCAGTATATCATGCTTTGAAAATACTGTGGGGGAATCGAGTGGTATACTTTTCGCTTAACATTGTGAGAGAACACCAGGTGGGGTGGTCTAGTTTTCGGTTAACAACCGGTCACTTTTCGGTTATCGAAAACAAGTAACGCAATACTGTTGTTAAAGGTTTAAAGGTTTTGTTTGCGGAATGAAGATCATGGTTTAAGCTTCCTGGTAAATGCCCTACCAAGTGAGCAGGTTTGGCCCTCAAACGCGAGCATTTGCCCCGAATCTTGAGCACTGGTACAAACTTTCCCTGGACAGAACCGCTCCTCATCTGGCCTACTTCCCGTAGGAGTTGTAAATTGCGTTCTTCATCGTAGACTGATTGACCGTGAGAGCGCTTTATCTCCCGCTCGCACAGGAGGAATGCCGATGGTCGCACCGGCTGTCGAAGGTATTGATCTGTTCAAAATTGCAGGTCGCTCCATTTCTGGATGGGTTCCCAGTCTCAAAACGGGCACCACTGTCCGCCAGCCGGAGTGACAGCCAGATCGAAGAACGTCTCCTTCCTCAAGCATTCGTTTCATTGTCCCATAAAGCGTTCCTGGGCCCATAGGCCGTGTAGGATCACCCTTAGCAACCTACTGAGCAATAGAATATCCATGCCGCGGGCCATCCTGAAGCGCCAACAGAAGTTGAACCGTTTTCCCGGCCACTTTCGACGGTGCTAAGCGAAGTCTTCTTGGCCACGGTGCCGGAGTGTCCTGCTGCTCTCGGCAAGCAGGACACCGTTCATTTTTTCACTGAGGTCACATTAGCCGGCAAGAAGCGGGAGCTTCCGCAACATGTTGCGCGTCGCGATCGCTTCCCAAGGCATGTACTCGGCAATGGCGAGGCCAACGATGTCGCAGGCAGCGGCAACATCTTGCAGAAGCCGAACTACCTGGTCGGGTGCTATCCGCCCCCGTGGAACATCAGCCAGTGCGTCCGCCGGTGCGTCTGGGTTGTTAAACAACACAGGGCCAAATTTCTTCGGATCGAGAACATCAACATCGAAATGAACGGCAAGGTGAGGGATGCCTTCGCTGGCAATCCAATCCAGCACTGGCGAAGAACTGTCGGCCAGCGCGTCCGACCCAGCGCGGCGAAGACCGAGCTCGTTGATTACTTCGCCCTCGACCGGCATCCAGGCGTCAAGCCCGGCATACATGACACGAGATGGTTTAACAGGCGTATCGACCTCGCCCACCAGGTGCGGATCTCCTCTGCCAAGAAGTGCTCCAAGGACCTGTGCGTTGCCTTGGGCAAAGTCTTTCGGCGTGAGCACGTCGGGATGTGCATCGACCCAGAGCACGCCGAGGTTCCCCCCATAACGCCTATTTAAATAGGCCATCGGAGCTAGATCAATGAGGCAATCGCCTCCCAGGGTCACGATACGATCCGGACGGTGTTTCTCAATCGCTCGGCGAGCGGCGCGTGCCTGCCGAAGGAGAGCTGCGCGACCAAGAATGCCGTTCTCTACTTCAAGTGTTTCTCCTGGCTTTGGCTCCGGCACGGCTACTGTCTCTACAGGGCCGTTTGCTCCTGGAGCCAGCCAGGCCAGCAGTTCTGACCCAAAGTAGTAGTTGTGTACATTTCCGCCCTGCCATTGCGGCATGTTCAATCTCAGCGTCGTTTCCTTCTTTGTGGACATGATACTCTTTTCTCCTTTCAAACGTGTGGGTCGAAACCGTGATCACAGATCGCTTCCTGAAACGAATGAGGCACTCCCGATGGAGACCGATGTTGGGGGTCTTTGCAGGACCCCTCAAAAAGGTGCATTCCACGACTTAGGGTAGAGTGCAGCCCGAATTTAAGCAGTACTACAGGCTCTTTTATTGCTGGCAGACGGCTCATTCAGCGTCTCGGACACTCCTTGAGGAGAGCTAACGCGAGCTTTTCTTTTTCCTCCAATTTACAAGGTATCAATGGGAAAAGCCAGATACGGAGCGGTTTTTCCAGGGAACGCGTGTCCCAATGCTCATGTTTGAGGGCAATTTCTCACGTTTGAGGGCCAAACCTGCTCACTTGGTAGGGCATTTACCACTTCCTTGTAGTGGGTAGGATGATGGTCGTAGTAAATACCTTCAGATACAAGTCATTAAAGACACAAGACTTGTCTGAATGCCGTTTCTAGCCACATTGGTCAGGACAGTATGTCCTAGCCCTCACGTGCTGCGACTAAGATCGCATCACCACGAAATACCTATGGCTCACGTGACCGCCGGTCGGTTCTAGAAGGCTCTGAGGGAGAGCCGAGGGTGTGATAGTGGGTTTCCAATGCTCGCAGCAACTCATGGAAGGCCTGAACCAGGTGGTGGTTGCGCAGCCGATAATAGATCACTTTGCCCTCCTTACGAGCACTGACCAGGTGCAGGTTCAGCAAATGGTGCAGATGCTCCGAAGTCGTGGATCGGGCCAGCCCTAACTGCTGTGCAATCTCCCCTGCAGGCAGGTCAAGCGACACATCGCCTAAAGCCGGGAGAAAAGGCGTTCAATGGTTTCGAGCAGGGTAGTGAGCTCAAATGGCTTCTGCAACTGCGAGAGTTGACGCGCTTTGACTTCTGTTTGGATCCGTGCCGTTTGGGCGCTGATTATCAGCACGGGGAGGTGTTTCAATGATTTGACGGCATGGATGGTATCGTAGAACTCGAGACCATTCATGTCAGGAAGGCCATAATCCAGGAGAAGCAAATCCGGTTTCACTGTTTGGAGCATCTTCAATGCTTGAAACCCATCAGAGGCGAGCACTGCCTGATAGGATGTTTCCTGCTCGATCACTTGAACAAGAAGCGTCCCAATGGCCTCATCGTCCTCAACTATGAAAACCGTTTTGACCGCGGTGGGGTCTTTTTGAGCAGAATTGTCGGTATTCATCGTCTACTACTCTCGATATTTCGTTCATGACCGAAAGATTGCCACTTAAGGTTACACGTTTTATCCGGCAACAACAGAGACATCTAGTGAGCCAGCCTGATGCATTTTTTGAAGGCACATCATGAGCTCTCGGGAAGTGGAGATTTCTGTACCGATTCGCCAAAGCTGTCAGGTTTCATGATAGTGACCTTGAGAATGTCAGACCATCATATGTCGCCTGGCTTCAGTAGTCCATCTGCAAAGAGACGAGATAGTTGATATGTTTTTTATATGCACATTGCGCTCTAATTATCTATTGTAGAGCCATGGTACATGAGCTATAATAAATATCTGAAGGACTCCAGGACGGATTGAGAGATATCATGAAAGAGCAGCATGACGAACGGTCACCCACGACCATTTTCTCTGCTACCTCACCTCCTTTTACCTTAAACACAAGTGAACAAGCACCTGGCGCCAGGCATGCACATACACATAACCTGCCTCTACAGCCCACTCAACTGCTGGGGCGCGAGCAAGAGGTGGCTGCAGTGTGCGCGCTCCTGCGACGACCTGAGGTGCGCCTCGTGACTCTCACCGGCCCCGGTGGCGTCGGCAAAACGCGCCTGGGCCTGGAGGTGGCGACCGCCCTTTTGGACGTGTTTGCCGATAGGGTTTCCTTTGTTTCGCTCGCCCCCATCAGGGACCCTGACCTGGTTGTTCCCGCTCTTGCTCAGATGCTTGGACTCAAAGAGACAGGAGAACAGCCACTGTTGGAGCGGCTAAAAGCGTTCCTACGAGATACACACATGCTGCTTGTGCTCGACAACTTCGAACAGGTGGTGGTGGCAGCCCCCAGGCTTTCGGAACTGCTTACCGCCTGCCTGCACCTCAAGTTTCTCGTGACCAGCCGTGCAGCGCTACGCGTTCGAGATGAACACGAGTTTCCTGTCCTGCCGCTTGCACTACCTGGCCTCACCCATCTGCCAACGAGCGAAGTCCTCTCGCAATACGGGGCAGTTGCCCTCTTCATCGAGCGCGCACGCAGTGTGAAGCCCGACTTCCAGATAACTGCCACCAATGCTCGCACCATCGCTGAGATCTGTGTGTCCCTGGACGGCTTGCCACTGGCGATTGAGTTGGCCGCGGCCCGGATGAAACTGCTCTCGCCACAAGCGCTGCTCGCCCGGCTCGGTCAGCGGTTGGCAGTGTTGACGAGTGGGGCACGTGATGTACCTCTACGCCAGCAAACGCTCCGCAACACGATCACGTGGAGTTACGACTTGTTAGGAGCAGCGGAGCAGCAGCTCTTCCGGCGACTGTCTGTCTTCGTTGGCGGCTGGACGTTGGAGGCAGCGGAAGCACTCTACGTTGCTCTCGACGATGGTAGGAGTGATGGAGCAGGAGCGTTGTTGGATTACATGACCTCGCTGCTGGACAATAGCTTACTTCACCGTATGGACTCAGAGGGTAATGAGCTACGCTTTGCCATGCTCGAGACCATCCGTGAGTATGCGCTCGAGGCTCTCGCCGAAAGCCGGGAGTTGAACGTCGCTCGGGAGGCTCATGCTGCGTACTACCTGCGCCTGGTGGAAGCGGAGCAGGAGCGTGAGGGGGTGCGGCAAGGGGAGAGGTTGGAACTGCTAGAGCTAGAGCACGACAACCTGCGGGCAGCGCTACGCTTCACTCTGGAGCAAGCGGAGGCGGGACACGACTCAGCGATGGCTCTCCGCCTGGGTGCAGCGCTCACGCCGTTCTGGCTCATGCGTGGCCACTGGAGTGAGGGGCGCGCCTTCCTGGAACGGGCACTCGCGAAGCGTGAGGGCGTTGGGGTGTTCGTGCTAGCGAAAGCGCTCGTAGCTGCCGGGAAACTTGCGTTACAGCAAGGTGGCTATGAACGGGCAGAGATGCTAGCTGAGGAAAGTCTGGCGCTATTTCGAGAAATAGGAGACACGAGAGAGAGTGCCCCTGCCCTGGAGATACTTGGAATGGTTGCCTGGAATAGAAATCTGAGCAGCGCACAAGCCTTGCTGCAGGAGGCACTTGTGCTTTATAAGCAAATGAATGACAAGGAAGGAATGGTAAACTCGCTCTTCGCCCTGGCATGGCTCGTACGGAGCCAGTGTGAATACAATCGTGCCCGAATACTCTGCGAGGAGGGCCTGGCCCTCTCCAGTGAACTTGGGTACACGAGAGGAGTGGCCGATGCCCGGCTTCTGATGGCACAGATGCTGTTTGATACACAAGCTGCTCCGACCATAGTACGCTCACAGGTAGAGGACCTGCTCGTGCTGTACAGGCAGGTGGACGATAAGGAGGGAATTGCCGCTTGCTTCCATCTCTTAGGCCAGATCACCTTGCTGCAGGGTGATATCGAGGAAGCACGCTGGTGGTTCGAGCAAAGTGTGGCACTGCATAAGGAGCTAGGACATCAAGCTGGTCAAGCCTGGGCTGTTTCAGGCCTCGCACGAGTCACCTTCGCTCAGAGTGACTACGTAGCGGCACGTAATCGCTACGAGGAGAGCCTGGCGCAAGCGCAAGCGATCGGTGATCAGGAGTTGGTCGTTGCCTGTCTGGAAGGATTGGCGGCGATTGCTTCAGCGCAAGGTGAGCTGGTGTGGGCGGCCCAGCAGTGGGGGATGTCGGAGATCCTGCGCGAAACCATGGGCCAGCTGCGCTCTCCCGCCGAACGTGCCGACTATGAGAGCGCGGTTACGGACGCTCGTCGCCGTCTCGGAGAGCGCGCATTCGCTCAGGCGTTGGCCGAGGGACGTGCTATGGCACCGGAGCAAGCCTTGAATGCGTGGCCCCCACCGGCAGGGCCACCTTCCCCGATAGGGCCCCTGGTGACGGTCCTGCCTCCACTTACATATCCTGATGGGCTGACCGCACGTGAGGTCGATGTGTTGCGACTGGTGGCGCAAGGGATGACGGATGCGCAGGTGGCTGAACAACTCGTGATTAGCCCTCGCACGGTCAATACCCACTTGACATCAATCTATGGCAAGATTGGGGTCTCCTCGCGCAGTGAGGCCACTCGCTACGCGCTTGAGCAGCGTCTGGTATGATCAGCATTATGTCTTGTTGCTGCTTCTCCTCTGCTCCCGTCCTCGCCCCTCCCCTGTTCACCCCTTCCGGGTAATAAGCGGGAGAGCGCGTACCGTCCCCCCAGGCTTCACTTTGCATATCGAGAACGCAACACCTGGATGCCGCTCAGCTACGTGACGCCTACGTAGTTGCTCACCCTGCACCTCACTTCGTGCTGCAAACAGCTACGTGATGCCTACGTAGATCCCTTTCTGTATACCCTTCTTCACGGGAAAAGATACGTCGAGGCAGCACGTTTTTCTACAGATGTACACCTCCCTTGCGCCGGGTAGACTAGGAACAGAAAGTTGTTCACTCGAGTCAAACCTGAAGAGGTTGTTAAAACATTCGGAAGAAATCAAGGAGAGTATATCATGGGAAGCGTACCGGAATTGGTAGCGGCATTGGCATTCCTGGGGATCTTGAGAACATGGGATGCCCGGGAGGAGGACAGAAAATCCAGGCAGGAAGAAGTGTTTGTGCCTTTCAACCTGCCCCCACTGCCGCAGCGGCAACAATCGATCCCCTGCCTTGCAGCAGAAGTCAGGCCACCTGTTGTCGTGGTCACATCTGCCCTTCACGCACAGTCAACTCTGTAACCGAAAAGAGGCTGTTTACAAGGAGATCACTAGAGCCACCTTTGGCTCTAGTGATCTCCTTGTAAATTCCGTGCAGTTTCTATTACTGACCAGCCTGCAATTCATGAGCGTACAGCGTATAGAGGAAGAGTGAGCGGAGACTGTTCATGCTTGCCGCTGGAACACTGTCTTTTTGAGCGAGAGCCTGGCTGGGGTGATAGTAGGACTCCCACATAAGGAGCAGGTCGCCCCAGTTCCCGTTGCTCTCCCCTCCGTGCGCCTGGAGATCAGCGAAGTAGGGGGCAATATCAGGCAGTTGGCCGAGATAGGCGGAGCCAGGAGTGAAGGGGAGCAGTTGAATCCCATAGATGTCATTGGGATCACTGCTAAACCAGGTGGCGAAATCGACCTTCCCGCCCCAGACGATTGAGGCTATGGCATGCTGGTAGGCACCACTATAAAGACCGTTGAGTCCAAACCAGTACTCTTTTACAGATGCAATTTCGGTCGTATAGAGATAGAGTGCACTCGTCTCCATTGCCGAATTATGCGTCACCTGGCTCCACAGGTAGAGGCCGTACCAGGCCTGGATCGCCTCGGAAGTAGACTCCTGATCGTTCCCGTCAGCGAATTTCGCGTAGCCGTCAGCCCAGGAGTGTCCCTCGTAGACATCAAAGTTGCGTAAGTAGGGGAACTGAGAGGAGCCGCGATTGTACGTACCAACGTCTGCTACCATCTGCTTTATAGGTGTTTGCACCTGGGCAAGATAGCTTGGATCAAGTTGGGCCAGTACTGCGGCGGTACGGATGAAGTAACCGTAATGAAAGTGGTGATCGTTCAGGTTCTCATTGCCAAACTCGGGAGATGTAGCGATGGTGCTGGTCTTGCTCGCATCATAGCGGAAGTACCCCATACTTTGCATGAACACTGGCTCCATAAACTTGAGTAACCGTTGCTCCTGGTCGTGAAGCCCGAGGGCGTGAGCAAGTTGCAGCAAATCTGTTCCACGCCCGAACCAGACGCCAAGGAAGTAGTCTTTACTGCCAGGCGGACCAGTTGCAATAAAATGCTGAATATCACTGGGCAGTGCGCTGGCTAGATCAGGTGGTACCGTCTTCAGTGCAGAAAAATCCGTTGCTGGTCGTTGGAGCGGTAATGCCGTAGTAAATGCGTGCGTCTGGACAAGTGTCATGGTACCACGAATCGTCGTGTAGCTTCCCAGTACAGGCAACCGATCTGCCAGATTTTCCCGTTGATGTGGATACAGCGCAATGAGCGGCGCTGGCCCACTGGTCGCCAGGGAATATGAGGTGAAGAGCTTCGTGCCACGTATCTCAGGAGTGGCCATTGTTCCCATAATTTCAGTCGAGGCATCCTCCTTGAATTGCGAGTAAGATGCACGGCTGGGTAGAGCAGCCAGGTAGACCCTTTGGGCGCCATGAAGCGTGAGGGTATTCCCAGAGAGCTGTACTGGTATGGCAGTATTGAGAGAAAGGATATAGGTGTGACCCCGTATTACCACTGAGAGCGCCTGTGCCGTCGTAGCGACCCCGGGCGCAAGCAGCTGTGTATTGTCGAGATACACCTGGCAGGTAACGTCACAGGAAAGTTGCAGCGTCGAGCCAGTGACATGGAGCACGGTAAAAGGCGCTCCGTGTGCTAGCGTAAACTGGAGAGACTCGTGCTCAGCCGTCGCCATCGCAAGCTGGATGCTCCAATCACCAATGTTCTGGATCACCGGCTTTTGCAGGGAGTCAGCAAACCCCACGCGCAAATCGGTGATATATGGCGCGAAGATGCTATTGGCCGTTTTATGCACGTCGGGTAGCGAGACACCTAGCCCCTCTGGTGCGAGTTGAAATGCAACCGGGAGCGCATACAGTGGCTCGGTCGGAAACTGGGCATAGATGTTACTGTACCACTGATTGGAAGCGATCGGCACAAGATTATGCGGCACAGCAGGTGTGGTCATAGTAGGTGTGGGATGATCATACACCGTTTCATGCCCTGATGATGGGAAAATGGAGAGTAAAACCAGACAACCAAGGACGAAAGCTGTCACAGCAGCCAGTATACCAGGTATAATGATGAGCTGCTTGTTCCTGTTTTTCATCAAAAATCCTTTCTGGACTAGATGTTTTGCAGCAGGCTGGCCCACCACGAACGAAGCGTAGTGAGGAAGGGTGATTGGACCTGCTTCTTTTGGGCGTAGATGATGATGGCATTATTATTGATGGCTGCTTGACAATCAGAGACCCGCTGGCAAGTTGCTCGATAGACAGTTGTTGTTACAGGGATATTGCTGATCACATTGGCAGGAATTTGCTTGATCACATGCAGGTGATATCGAGGCCCATCTGGTGTATTTGATGCAGAGAACCCCGTGTAGCTGCGGATGTCATACCCCTGCGGGACAAGCATTTGAATCTCTGTATTTTCTATGGTATACATTTGCATCAAGATTCCAGCGCCAGCGATAGTACTGAGAGGAGCCAGCGCAATTTGTCCTATGACACCATTGGATGGACTCTGTACGCTCAACATATTTCCATGCACGTGATAGAGGGCACTTGGAGCTGGAATAGTATCTGGATTGAGAATCTCAACTGTTGCCAATGTTTGCCCTTTGGCCACCGTGTCGCCTTCTCTCACCGGCAGTGTGAGAATTTGTCCGTAGACTGGCGAGGTGATAGTCAGGGGAGCCTTACTCACATTGCCGGTGAACGTGTCATAATTGTTTTGACCAATATTCTGGGTAAAGAAGAAGACAAGCACAGCAGCAAAAAGCAGTGCAAACATAATGGCAATCACTTCTAGCAGAATTTTTCTCATTATGGATTCCTTTCTTTTCTTAGTTCTTGGCTTCTCTGCTCATCACCGGAATGTTTAACGTTGGCATATCATCGATGTCGATAGAACCTTTGAGACGCGACCCTCGTTTGATGTGTGGTTGTGGTTGTGGCACTGGTTGAGGGGGAACCAGGTTTTCAGTGTGTTGCTTCTCTGCAAGGAGTTCAGCGGTTGACATGTCAAACTGATCCTGCTGTTCAAGCACCGGGATGGCCACTTTTGATGTTTCTGCATAGGCATGCAGGAGGAATATTGCCACGATGATGACGTCAATGGCAAGCCAGGCATAATACAGAATAAGACCCGGGTTATAGCTGAGGATGCCAGTCGCCAGGAAGTAGCCAATGGCAACGGAGAAAACAACGTAGATGATGTAGGGGAATAGGAGTTTGGTGATGATCCCCTTCGACCGTGAATTGGTCGTCTTCCACTTGAATTTGCGCCAGCCAAGGAACTCAGAAGAAAACGCGTTCATATAGGGCACAAAACTGAACATACCCAGCATGACACTTTGCAGGCGATGCTTCCTGGTGAAGGCCAAAAAGAAGAGAAAGTCGGTGCAGAAGAAGAGCGCGTAGGTCGGCAACCACTGCCAAAAAGAGGCGTCACTCAGCGGCTTCACGTTCAAGAGAATGGCGAGCAGCGGACTGAGTAAGTAGATGATGACCGAAATGCCACTCAGGTAATAAAAGTTCGATAGGAAAAATTGCAACCGTTGCTCAGGATGCAAGCGCCTGTTGAATAAGGTATTGTGTTTCAGCAGCATCAACAAGCCGCCTCTTGCCCAACGGTACTGCTGCGTGTAGAAAGAAATCAGTGAGGTGGGGGAAAGCCCAACGGCAAGCTGCTCATTGAGAAACGAGACTTTATAGCCATGTTCGAGCAGGTTGATGGTCGTAAAGATATCTTCCGAGTGTTCCAACTCGGCGATACCTCCCACCTCTGCTAGCGCTTTCTTGCGGAAGATGACATTGGTGCCAACACAAAAAGCGCTATTGAGCAGATGTTTGCCTGGTTGCAGGTAGGTATAGAAAAGATTCTGGAAGTATTTCGATCCCTTCGCAAAGATGGTTTCTTCGTTGGAATAGACCTGTGGAGTTTGCACCGCGGCAATTCTTGGATCATGAAAAAGCGGCAGGGTTCTTTGAATGAAGTCAGGATGCAGGGCGAAGTCAGCATCGACCACAAGCACAAAGTCTTCAGCCACATGATGACGAAGTGCGTTATTGAGATTGCCAGCTTTGAAGAAAGCGTTATTCTCTCGCGTGATATAGCGAACGCCCAGTTGAGCAGCAAGTGCTTGCGTTGCCGGCTTTCTCCCGTCATCCAGGAGATAAATCTCCTTTTCGCCGATTAATGCCTTCGCACTCTCCAGCGTGTTTCTCACGATGGATAAATCTTCATTGACGACCGTGACGAGCACGGCGACCTTTCTACGTAGGAGATAGCTCCCTTTTTGACGCAGTTCAGCGATCTCCCGGTAGTAGCGAGCCTTACTCAGTTCAAAGTAGAGAGCAGTGGCCCAGGTAGACACAAAGATGACAATTGCAATGGTATCGGCAATGCCCGTCATGATGAAGAAACCAAGGTTATCAGCATGCGCGGGATTGAGAATGAAGAGGAGGTAATTGATGTTGGCAAACAGCGCAATTGCAAACAGCGCAACTTTAATGAGGCTTGTCTTGCGCATATCCCCTCCTATTCGACGAGGGGCATTTTTCGTAGAACCCTTCTGAGACTGCGCAAACGCTGGCGGTTGCTGATAACCCTGCTGCACCTGTGAAAAGCCCTGTGAGACTTGTGCAGGATAACCTGGATGTGAAAAGGGCTGTGGTGTCGGTTGTTGTACAGGCATATTGGGGTATTGTGCGTAACCTACTCCATCTAGTGCCGGGGCAGGGGGTCTGCCAATCCCACTATCTGCGTTTGCCCCACAATTTCTGCAGAAACGTTGACCTGCAAGGACAGGGGCATGACATTGCGGGCAGGTACGTGGAGGTAACTGCGCCATAGCTGTGCTCCTTTGAATGTAACTTGTTGTATGTTAACCAGGTCACTACGGCTAAAAGCGGATGTCCGTAGCAACCATACCGCTATGATCTGAACTTTGCGTTCACAAATACAACGTTGCTATGGTTTTTTTTTAGGATATGAAATAGATACACGCTCCACTCGGGCTCTGCTGCAACATAGATATGAGAACCTGAGCAATTTTGCTATGATATAATACACCTGAGCAACAACGCGAAGAGAGGAACACAATAATGCCCTATATTTCTACCCTCAATGATCAGGCATACCGCGTTGACACGGGAGGGAACGACCAGCAGCGGGACATCACCATCGACGGGACTACCTATAAGATTGACTGGCGTTCCATCGCTCCGCTCGCTGCCGACGCCAGGAGTCAATCAGGCGCCGGTGGGCGCTACAGTCTGATCATCGCTGGTAGATCATACGAAGTATTCGCGCTGCGTATTCCCCAGCCCGATGAAGATAGTAGCCTGGTATACGAGGTCATCATAGGAGAGCAGCGCTTCGAGGTTCGCGTCGAAGATGAGCGTGTGAAGACCCTGGCGGGGTCAGTGAAGTCAGCGCACGAAAGCGGTGAAGCCAGGATACGGGCCCCTATGCCTGGCCTTGTAATCGGCGTCCCTGTAGAACCCGGCGCCGCTGTTACCCGCGGCCAGACAGTCATTGTCCTCGAGGCCATGAAGATGGAAAACGACCTCGCAACACCCCGCTCGGGTATCATCAAAGAAATAAAAGTCAACCAGGGGCAAACAGTCAACCAGGGAGACATACTCGTAATCATCGCCGGAGAGTTGTAGCTACCTCCCTTTTTTCCCCTTAGCATATCGATACATGATTAGCACAACAGGAATACCAACCACAATAATAGCCAGGCCAATCAACACAGGAATCACACTATTGTGGCCAAAAAGCTCAAAAAAATCAGTAACCTGAACAGTCACACCGGCCAGTAACAGCGTCAGAGCTACACCCATTGCAGGGCTGGCAAGTTGTTTACGCATCTGATAATAACCTTTACGATCAGTCCGTTTCGAAATTTCCCTTTCATTATAGAGTATAAAGCAAGCAAATGACTCCGAGCCTGCTATTCGCTGACGCTTACGAACAAGGCACCGCCCAGCGCATTGCCGCAACCCGGTTCAAAAACGCTATCCTGATTTGATATCTCAAATTGTGATGTTGAATGAGCTTCTCAATCTCTCTTACTCCGTATGGTATAATGCCAGTGAAACATAAAGGAGGAGACTCGCGTTGGAGTTACACGAGAGCAGCAATATTGAGGAATGGCGTGCTACAACCGCGCGCCAGGCCAGAGAAAAATCTGCTGATCGACAGGCAGAATTTACCACCAGTTCGCATATCGTAGTACCAGACCTCGCTACAGCAGAAGACCTGCAAGACGTTGATCTACACTCAAAACTCGGCTACCCAGGCGAAGTCCCCTTCACACGCGGCATCCACCCATCAATGTATCGTTCGCGCCTCTGGACTATGCGCCAGTACGCTGGTTTCGCCTCTGCGGAAGAGTCGAATAAACGCTATCACTTCCTCCTCTCGCAGGGCACAACTGGCCTTTCCGTGGCCTTCGATCTTCCTACCCAGATGGGCTATGACGCCGATAATCCCATATCGGAGGGTGAAGTGGGCAAGGTTGGGGTCTCCATCTCCAGCCTGGAAGATATGGAGACCTTGCTTAATGGCTTGCCCCTTGATCGGATCAGCACATCCATGACCATCAATGCCACAGCCAGTATTCTCCTGGCGCTCTACATTGCTGTCGCCAAAAAACAGGGAATAGAAATTCGCAAGCTCTCCGGTACTGTGCAAAACGATGTTTTGAAGGAATACATCGCGCGTGGCACCTATATTTACCCGCCGCGGCACTCTATGCGCATCATCACCGATATGTTCCGCTACTGTAGCGAGAACCTGCCGCGCTGGAACACCATCAGCATCAGCGGCTATCACGTGCGTGAGGCTGGTTCAACCGCTGTGCAAGAGATCGCCTTCACCCTTTCGAACGCCATCAGTTACGTGCAGGCCGCTCTCGACGCGGGGCTGAACATCGATACCTTCGCAGGTCAACTCTCCTTCTTTTTCAATAGCCATAACAACCTCTTCGAGGAAATCGCTAAGTTTCGCGCGGCACGGCGCATCTGGGCCCATATTATGCGCGATCGCTTCCACGCCCAGGACCCGCGCTCGATGATGTTGCGTTTCCATACACAGACAGCCGGTTCGACGCTCACCGCCCAGCAGCCCGACAACAATATTGTTCGCACCGCTTACCAGGCTCTGGCCGCTGTTCTCGGCGGTACCCAGTCCCTTCACACAAATTCTAAGGATGAGGCGCTTTCGCTCCCCACGGAGGATTCCGCCCGTGTCGCCCTACGTACACAGCAGATCCTTGCTTATGAGACGGGTGTGGCCGATGTCGTGGACCCGTTGGCCGGTTCATATTATGTCGAGTCCTTGACGAACACCATCGAGAAGCAGGCGTGGGACTACATCGAGCAGATTGACGCCCTTGGCGGCAGCGTGCGCGCCATCGAACGGGGTTTTATGCAAGCAGAGATCGAGCAGGCGGCATACGACTATCAACACGCGCTGGAAGAACAGCACGCCATTGTCGTGGGTGTCAACCGCTTCGTTTCAGAGCACGAAGCGCACCCAAATCTGCTTCACGTCGATTCCACTATAGGCGAACTGCAGGCGGCCAAACTGGCTAAGCTGCGCCAACGACGCGACAATAAGCAGGTGCAGCAGGCATTGACAGCCCTGGAAGAGGGCGCGGCAGGCACAGCCAACCTCCTTCCGTTGATTATCGCCGCCGTCGAAGCCTACGCCACCCTCGGAGAGATTAGTGACGCCATGCGTCACGTCTTCGGTGAGCAACACGAATTTTCTACTAGCAATGCACAGTAAAGATAAAATACCAATGCACAACCTGAATCCAGAAAATACTACGGAATCACAGGGATACTGTAGGGGCGATCCCTTGCGGTCGCCCTCGAACCTGCGGTCGTCCTGGGAATTAGAATCACCCAACATCTATCCGGCACGGGATGCTGAGTACAGCCAGCACGTTTTTGATCAGGAAAGGATCGCTACAAAAGATCAACAGGCAGCTTGCCCAATAGGCGTCTTTGATTCGGGCGCCGGCGGGTTGACCATCCTCTCGGCGCTCAGGCGAGAATTACCCTGCGAAAATTATGTCTACTTCGGTGATACCGCGCATTGCCCTTATGGCATGCGTAGCGACACCGAAATTATCGAGTTGTCCCAGCAAGCCTGCCAGTTTCTTATCGAGCAGGGGGCAAAACTGATTGTCGTTGCCTGTAACACCGCCTCCCAGGCAGCGCTCAATACCTTACGCGCCTCGTTTTCCATACCCTTTGTCGGCGTGGTTCCGGCGGTTAAACCCGCGGCGCGCGCTACCAAAAAAGGTCGCATCGGCGTTGCCGCAACCAATCAGGCCGCCAAAGCACTCTATTTACGCCAGCTCATCGATGAGTTCGCCGATGGTATCGAGGTCTATGCCGTCGGTTGTCCCGAACTTGTGACATTGGTGGAAATGGGAGCATTGGATGGCCCGGTCGTCGAAGAAGCCGTACGGCACGCGTTTCAGCCGCTCTTCAATGGAGGCGTCGATGTTATTGTGCTGGGCTGTACGCACTTTCCTGCACTGCGGCCCGTCATTGAACGTATTACAGAACACCGTGTTCAGATTATTGATAGTGGATCAGCGGTTGCGCGCCGTACACATTCCGTGCTAGACGCGGAAGCGTTAATTCGTCACGCGAATCTCCATGGCTACGGCGGTGGTCTTCAGATCTGGTGCAGCGGCGATTCTGACGCCTTCAGTACCGTCGCCACCAGGTTACTTGGCTATCCCATTGTTGCTTCTCAAAGCGAAATATAAAGAGCATAGCACTGAAAACAACTATTCTAATCATACGGGGAGTATAGATGCAGATTACATTTCTTGGTCAAGCAGGTTTATTTATTGAAACGAAACACGGGACTATACTGTGTGATCCGTGGTTTAACCCGGCCTACTTTGCCTCGTGGTTTCCTTTTCCCAGCAATGAGAATGTGGATATTGAAAAATTGCGGTGTCCTGACTATCTCTACCTCTCACACTCGCATCATGACCACTTCGACCCCGAGTTCCTGCGCGACCACGTCTGGAAAGAGGCCACCATCCTCCTGCCAGATTTTCCACTGAACATCCTGGAGCGCGGTCTGCGCGATATCGGCTTCACGAAGTTCATCTACACGAAAAACTGCCAGACGGTCGAGATCAATGGCCTGCGCTTCACTATCGTGGCGATGGTTGCCCCCATCGATGGGCCACTTGGCGACTCAAGCTTGATTGTCAACGACGGTGAGACATGCATCTTCAACCAGAATGACTCACGACCTATAGATTTAGACATCCTGGCCCAATTTGGGCCGTACGACGCCCACTTTCTCCAGTTCTCCGGCGCTATCTGGTACCCCATGGTCTACCAGTTCCCGGAGAAAATGATGCAGACCCTAGGCCGCAAAAAACGCGAGAATGAGATGGCCCGCGCTCTGCGCTATGCCCAGCAGATCAATGCCTCCTATGTCATTCCATCCGCCGGGCCACCCTGCTTCCTGGATGACGAGTTGTTTCAATTTAACGATTTTGACCGCGATCCTACCAACACCTTCCCTGACCAGACGGTCTTTATTGAATATATGCAGGAACGCGGCTACGACAATGGGCGCCTGATGATTCCTGGCAGTATTGCCGCCCTGCGTAATGGCTCATGCGCTGTAAATCACCCGCTTCCTGACGAGCAGGTAAAAGCCATTTTCACAGAGAAACGCTCCTACCTCGAAGCCTACCAGCAGCGCAAGCGCCCCGTTATCGAGGCCGCCAGGACAAGCTGGCCCAGGGGCCAGGTCGATATCCTCTTATCGCTGCGCGACTGGTTCGAGCCCCTACTGGAAAACGCCGATCTCACCTGCGTCGGCGTCAACGGGCGCCTCCTCATCGACTGTGGAGAGCAAGCGGTGATCGTGGATTTCCAAAAGCGTGAGGTCTACCCATGGAACGATGAAGAGTGGGAATACCGCTTCGAGGTTGACCCGGCTCTCATCGAATCCAGCATCATCCGTCACATCGAGGACTGGGTCAACGATCTCTTCCTCTCCTGTCGCTTCAAAGCAGAGCGCAAGGGACCTTATAACGAATACGTCTACATTTTCTTCAAGGGCCTCTCGCCCGAGCGCATCCAATATATCGAAGGCTACTATGCTGAACAGACGCCGGAGCAACAGTTCTGGGAGAGCAATGGCTACCGCATCCAGCGCCGCTGTCCACATCTCAAGGCCGACCTTACACGTTTCGGCAAGATAGAGGACGGCGTCCTCACCTGTACCATGCATGGCTGGCAATTCGAGCTGGCCACCGGCAAGTGCCTCACCTCTGACGACCGCAAGCTCTACGCCCAGCATCTCTCCGAAGACGGCACTCCAGCAGCTGGTGAAGAGCAACAGGAGTGGGTCAGGCCTCCCGCTGTCAAGTGTAAACACTGCTGGTATGTACCATCCAAAGAAAAAAAGGTGTGAGCCAAAGGATACCATAAAGAGAAAGGGGAGGAACGCACCGAGGTGTGTTCCTCCCCTTTCTCTTTATGGAACAGGCTTTATTGTCCTCCAGCAGCACCGGCACGCTCTGGCAATTCCCCCGCCGTGGGCTCGCGCCGTTGCGCGCGAATCGCTGGCGCCTGCGCCCGCCGCGTCGTAGCCGTGGTCGCGCGCCTTATAATCCAGATAAAAGCAAAGAGCATCACCCAGTTGATAACGGCTGTCACCACCAGGAAAACGATATTGGTGAACTGTCCCAACCCTAAACTGTTGATCACCAGGAAAAGCAAACCCGTCAGCAGGATATTGAACAGCGTCGTCGGGATAAGGATCAACCACGCATATTGCATCAACTGATCAGCCCGCAGGCGTGGCAGTGTACTACGCACCCAGATGAAGACAAAGCAGAGGAGGAACACCTTGGTAACAAAGTAAGCGACAGCGAGCAGGTTACCCACCAATCCCCACCAGGGATTACCCAGGCCAAGCAGGTATCCCACGCCGGGGCCGCTCCAGCCACCCAGGAAGAGGTACGTTGCAATCGCCGAAACAATCGTCATATTGCCATATTCACCCAGGAAGAAGAGCGCCCAGCGCATCCCGCTGTACTCTGTGAGATAACCGGCCACCAGCTCTGATTCCGCCTCGGGTAGATCAAAAGGCGCGCGGTTCGTCTCAGCCAGGCCGCAGACGTAGTAGATGACAAGCATCAACGGCTGAATCAGGATGAACCATGCCCATGGCGTGAAGCCCTGGAAGAGAAAATCTAAGATCCCGATCCCCGTCGGATGCCATACATTCTGGAAATCCTGGATTTCTTTGATGGCGATCGTCCCGATACCTGCCATACCAGGATAACCTGGGGAACCTGCCAGCACGCTTGTCAACATCACCACACTGACAAGAGCCAGCACCAGGGGCAACTCATAAGAGATCATCTGCGCCGCAGAACGCAGTCCACCCATCAAGGCGTATTTGTTGTTAGAGCCCCAACCCGCCATAATAACCCCGATCACGTCGATCGAACTCATGGCGACGTAGTACACAATTCCAGTGGCAATCACAACGCCCGGCAGTCCTACATAAGGTGAGAAAGGAATTACCGCGAAGGCGGCGATAATCGGCGCCAGGAAGACCGACGGGGCAAAGATAAACAGCGCCTTGTCGGTCTGCGACGCGTGGATATCCTCTTTCAAGAGCAATTTGCCGACGTCAGCCACCGTCTGTAAAAGTCCCCAGGGGCCCGTGTGTATCGGGCCGAGGCGATCCTGCATCCAGCCCATTATCTTGCGCTCGGCCAGAACCAGGATCAGTGCCATCGTCAAGACAAAACCAAAGAAGGAGAGAAATGCAACAATGAATTGCAGGAAGCCCCAGGAGAAAATAATCCCTCCCAGCTGACTCCAGATATCGTCACCAAGTACTACTGAGAAATGCATAAGATAACTCCAGTCAATCATCAGCCAGCTAACGGTCCACTTCTCCCAGCACAATATCCAGGCTGCCTATAATGGCTACCACATCGCTCATTTTATGGCCGCGTAACATCTCGGGCAGGATCTCCAAATTGACGAAGGACGGGCCGCGCAACTTGGCGCGCCAGGGATATTCGCTGCCGTCACTGATAAAGTAGACTCCCAGTTCGCCCTTGCTACTCTCGATGGCAAAGTAGGTCTCACCGCGCGGAGGACGCAGGGCAATCGGTGTACGTGTGCCGATTGGTCCGCCCGGCATCTTGTCGATTGCTACCCGGCAGAGGCGAATACTCTCGTAGATCTCCTGGATGCGTACCTTGTAACGTGCGTAACAGTCACCTTCCTGGCGCACCTGGACCTTCACCGGTACCTCGTGGTAGGCCATGTAGGGACGGTTAACGCGCAGGTCAAAATTGACTCCGCTGGCACGCAGCATCGGTCCCGTCAATCCATAGGCGATCGCCTGCTGAGGATCCACATAGCCGACACCCCGTGTACGTGCCTCAAAAATCTCATTACCTGTAATCAGTTCTTCCAATTCAACCATGTTCTTATCGAGCTGGTCGAGAAACGCTTCACACTCTTTAAGCCAGCCTTGGGGAAAATCGTGCAGGACACCGCCAACCCGCAAGTAGTTCACATTGAAGCGGCTCCCACACAGGGCCTCAAAAAGCGACATGATCCCCTCGCGGTCGCGGAACGTCCACAGAATGGGGGTAAACGCTCCAAGGTCCACCAGGTAAGTGCCGACCGCCACCAGGTGGCTCGCAATACGCTGCATCTCCCCTGTCAACAGGCGAATATACTGTGCCCGCCTTGGCGCCTCGATGCCCATTAATTGTTCCACAGCACCGGCATAAGCAATCTCGTTGAGCAAAGGAGACAGATAATCCGCGTTATCCATATAGCGGATACCCCCCATGATCGGACGATTCTCCAGAATTTTCTCTATTCCCCGGTGCAGGTATCCAATGACCGGGGTGCAATCAACCACCGTCTCACCTTCGAGCTTGAGCACCAACCGCAGAACGCCGTGCGTACTGGGGTGCTGTGGCCCCATATTCAACAGCATTTCCTGCGATTTGATACCTTCGGATGCTTCTCCCTGCATCAAATTGGCATTTGCATCTTGATTTATCGTCATGGGCTACCTCTTCATAATAATGTATAAAATCACCTTTGTTTCAGTATCAGTAGCTTGCGGATGCGCACTCCCACGCTTAACGTCCAGAGCAACGCCATCAATACCGCTATACCGGCAAACAAAACGTGATTGGCATCTTTTGAAAATACCAAAAAGGAGAAGGCCATACCCCAGCAGCCCAGCGTTACCATCGCTGGCCAGATCAGGCTCTCCGGCCCTCGTGCCTTCGGTGATTGCAATGCACGACTGGGAGAGTTCGCTCTCCCTTTCGCCAATCCTGCATTGCTATTACTATTAGTCACCGTAGGGGCACGCAGGGTGCTCTTACTCACCGATCCCTTCTTACTTTTCCTGGTTTTGGGCATCGCCTCGACTCACCTTTTTATTTTCTTTTGCATCCAGATCTGCGCCAAAAATTGACTTCCCTGCTGATGAGGTGGTGCTCTCCGAGTTCAAATCCTCATTATGTCCCTCAAAGGAGTGTCCAAAGGTTGGCGTTCCAGGATGCAAGCGCTCCTCCATACCCTGACCAAGCTTCTTCTGCACCACATGCTCGACGCCTTTCTGCTGGAATTCGCCCGCAACCGCCATATTGGGGTTGACCTGCGTCGTAGCGCGATCCTTCACCGTCACGGGCACCTGGTGGAAACTCTTGAGCAGTGGGTATCCCTCAAAATCATCGTCCAGCAGCATCCGCCTCAGGTCTGGATGGCCAGTGAACCTGATGCCAAAGAGATCATAGGTCTCGCGCTCCAGCCAGTTCGCGGTCTGCCAGACAGAAACAACGCTATCCACCTCCGGCTTCTCGTTTTCCAGCCGGACTTTCAGTTGCAAAAGCTGGTCTCGTGTCGTAGAACGCACATGATACACCGTTTCAAGATGATCAAGCATATCAACGCCGGATATACAGCTTAACAGGTCAAATCCTAACTGGTCGCGCAAGAAACGGCAAACAGCCACAAGATGTGTCCGGTCGATCTCCAGGCCAAGAAAATCGCCTCTGATCGTTTGCGGTGCAACAGCCGAGCCTGTGATCTGCGCAATGGGCGCCAGGTCGCGGGCCAGCGCCGCATTCTGATCACGATATCCCCGCGTATCAGACGGGATGTTGATACTTTTAGAACGTGGTACTATATCCATCGAGCAACTCCCTTGCGCCAGGCGTACGCAAGGCCAAGCGCGAGAACAACGATGAAAAAGGTAATCTCAAAAAATCCAAAGAAGCTCAACTGCTTGAAAATGATTGCCCAGGAGATGATGAAGACGATATCTACATCAAAAGCCACAAAGAGCAGAGCAAAAATATAGAACCCAAGTGGATACTGCACCCAGGCATTGCCAATAGGAGTCTCGCCCGATTCATAGGTCTGTAGCTTCTCTTTAGTTCTGCTATGGGGTGCGATGATGTTCGCCACAGTCGTCGCCAGGATGACAAAGCCAAATCCAGCGGCAAATAATATTGCGGCATATAAATAAGCACTATTGACCGGTGTCGACACGCGCCTTCCCTCCAAATCGTAGCCTACGTTATCATCATAAAAGCAAGAGAATTCTGTTTTGATTATAGCACAGGGAAGAAGTGGCGACAAAGAAATGGAGTATTTTTGATGAGTTAGCATAGCAAGGGCGTCCGGCAATGCATGCATTGCCGGACGCCCTTGCTATGCTAACTCATCAGACTTTACATCGGCGGCCACTGTGGTGACTCTGGTCTCGCCAGCAACTGCACACCTGTCATACCTGTATGCTGTGACGCCTCGGCAATCTGCACTACGATCACGCTCACATTGTCTTCACCGCCACCCTCCAGCGCCGCTTTGATCAAGGCGTTCCCCGTCTGTGAAGGATCAGGCACCGCGCTCAGGATCTGCTCGATCGTCGGGTCGCGCACCATGTCCCACAGACCATCAGTACACAGCAACAGTTTATCCTCCGGTTGCAGCATGACCTTGAACCAATCTACATCCACCATGGGCTTCTCGCCCAGGCTGCGGTAGATCTGGTTGCGCTTGGGGTGGGTGTAGATATCGTCGGGCCGGATAATCCCCGCCTCGACCAAACTCGCGACCACCGAGTGATCGTTGGTGATTTTTTTCAGGCCCGCGGTCTTGCGGTAGAGATAGGTACGGCTATCACCCACATTGGCGATATACGCAATTGCGCCCATAATCAAGGCAACGGTGATCGTCGTGCCCATATCGGCTCGCTGCTCCATGTTGCGCTGGTGCACCGCCTGGTTGGCATGCTGTACCCCATCCACCAGGATTTGCACGAGCATCTCGTCATTCAATGGATCATTCCCTGAAATCTTCGGCAGCACCTCTTCACTGATGGTCTGGATCGCCTGCCGGCTGGCATCTTGCCCATTGGCATGACCCCCCATCCCGTCCGCCACTACAAACAGGCCAAACTGCTGCGTCTGCGAATTATGCACCCGCTCCCCCTGTGCCGCGAAGAGGCTATCTTCATTGGGTTTATGCTGCCGCTTAATGCCAGGGTTAGAGCGTGTCCCCACCACCAGGCTCAGGTTAGGTCCCATATAGCGTTCCATAGTAGGCATATTTGCCACCATCTCCTCTGCTGAATAGGGTTGTGTCTTCTCCAGGTCCTGCTGTCCATTCTTGACCTCACCTGGTGACATCTCTCTCGTCGGTTGGTCAAAAATTGAGCTTGACGGCACCAACTCTCTCGGTTGAGGCATCGTTGCAGCCGGCACTTGCGCAGCCTCCTGTGGCTTTGCAACGCGCATATTCAATCCAGAATCTGAGAGTCTCAACGGGGAACGGCATTGCGCACAGAAATTATCGCTTGCACTCACCGGTTCTCCGCAATTTGGGCAGCGAAGTTCGGATTTTGGTTGAGGATGAAGGCTGGCTGCATTGGCCGGCCCATTCGCGTTAACCGCAACCTGCGGCTGCGATTGCTGGCGCTGTATCTCCGTAGCAGCTTTCTCTTCCGCCGCGGCTTGTTCCTTTTCAAATGCCGCTATTTCTCGACCGTGCCGCACTTGCCTCCGTACCGCCACTACGATAATCACCAGTAAAATCACAATCAGCAGAATTGCACCGCCGATGATCCAGGGGAACCATGCCAACACTTCACCAGGTATTGCAAATGGCCCTATTTGGCTCCCCACCGTATGAGAGGTGCCTCCAGCTCCAGTTATACCGCCCGACCTGGCAGATGATGTAGGAGTGACAACAGCCCTGATTTGTGGCAGATTCAACAATGCCGCTGGCGCCAGGAATTGCGCATTGGGTGCGCTCGCCCTGATAAAGTCAGACTGGGCAGACACAAAATCGTTGATGTAATAATCATCGATACCCCGGTTCCAGCTATCACGCAGCGCATTGGTGTTCACAGGCTGCAGCGGCGGAGGGACGATCCGCTCGTTGACAAACGACCTGATCGACTGACCCGTGTCATCGGCCTTCGTATTCATATCCACGAGCTGCCCATTGGCGTTAATGAGAGGCATTCCGGGTTCGTTCTTTGGGTCGGTCGCAACCTGCGTGGGCATGAGCGCCTGCGCTGCCTGGTCTACACTGATAGTGGCAGAGACAGGGCCTGTCAACTCAATACCTTGCTCAGTAATCACCTGGTCCGTTTGCGCCAAATCGATAAAGGGTTGGGGCACTGGCATATGGAACGGCACTAACACGACGCCTGTATCACAGGAATTGGCATTCTGACAGAGAAGCACTTGCATCGTGGCGCCATCGGAACAGGCGTTTCCATGGCATTGCAGGGATTTCAAGACAAGCCCATTTGCACTCGAGGTATACGCGTTGTTCGCGTAGATCTGGATACTGCTGAGCTGCTCCATCGGTCTCCTTACCCCACACGAGATGCCACCTGGATCGACAAGCGATCCGTCAGTGAGCACCCAGTTGGTGAAATCCTTGCTCGCAGGAGTCGTTGCCCAGCTTCCTACCAGCACACCAAGACCTGTGACAGAGCTGGCACACCCTGCTACCGCTGGCACCGCGTTGTACCCGGCGACCAGGCGCACCACGGAGACGCTCGCTCTGTCCAACCCCTGCGCCTTGCCAAATTGATAGCCACCATCACTACTATTTGCTGTCGCCGCAAAAGCGACAGCAGGCCACATCAACCATTGGGCGACAAGCACCCCAACGACAAGAGACAGTACGAAGAATCCAGAGCCCCTCCGCGACATAAATTTCAAGCGATACGTACTCATTAGTTTGTTCTCCCGTGCCGGGTTACTGTAATTTGCCGGGTCACCATAACTAAGATGGTTTCTTCTCATCTCCCTAATCGGCTCCGTATACGTAATAGCACCTGCTGTGCCGCCGGAATCATTGGCGCGACATAGGCGCACTCGCGTTCGGCATCGATCAATTTCCCTTCATTTTCGTAGACCTGGCTTAATAGGAAACGTGTCTGGTGATCAGCCGGGTTGAGCGTCAACACCGTCACAAAGGCCCGTTCCGCTATCGGAAACTGGTTCAAACGCCAGGCCAGTTGTCCTACCTTCTGGTGTAGGAGGGGCTGTTTTGGCGCAAAACGTGCCGCTTCTTGATATTCACGTAATGCAGGCTCAAGTTGGTTCGTATCCTCGTAACACTGGGCTAAACGCTGGTGGGAATCGACATCGTTGGGATTCAAGCGCAGCGACTGCGTATAGGCGGGGATAGCCTGCAGTGGCAGCCGCCTCAGAAAAAGCGCAACATCCCCTACGAGTTTATGCGTCTCCGCGTCGTTTGAATTAAGTTGCAGGGAGCGATTGTATGCTTGCATCGCTCGCTCGATTTCAGGAGGCTTGCGCCGGGCAAAGACCTGCCCAAATGTCCTGTGTACCAGCGAGTTATTCGGTTCCAGCACATACGCCTGTTGAATAGCTGCGTATGCTTCTTCGATCCGGTTCGTGTTGATAAAGCCTAGCGCTGAGATGATATACCCCCCACCGGGACCAGTCGTCGAATGCCGCGATGGATTACTCGGCGTAACGCTATTACTGGGTGTCTGCGGGTTGGCCAGGCGCGACTGGCCCAGCTGTGGAATCGCTCCAGTTGGCGGGACAACGCTAATCGGCGGCAGGTTGATGATGGCCTTTTCCATCTCGCTGGCATTGATCCAGCGCTGCTCGACGCCAGGTGCCAATGCCCTCATGATCACTTGCTCAAAGGCCATTGAAATATCCGGTCGCAATGTGCGAACCAGTGGGAAGGCGAAAATACTCGGTTTATTGTTGGCCGCGTCGTGATGAGTCAGGATGCGATGCAGCGTGGCTCCTAACGCATAAATATCGCTGCGTGGCTCCGGCATCCCGTGTAACTGCTCCGGTGGCGCGTAGCCGATCGTCATAATAATCGTGGATTGACGCTGCGCCTGGAAGGTGCGCGCAATGCCAAAATCGATCAACTTCACCTCGTCTCGCTCGGTGACCATAATATTGGAGGGTTTGAGATCGCGGAAGATAATCGGCGGCGCCTGGCGATGCAGGTAGCCCAGCACGCTACAGATTTGCTGCCCCCAGCTACGTGCTCGCACCTCGGTCACCCCCCGCGCCCCATTGACCCCCAGCACGTTCCCTTCCTTCTCCAGGATATCGCCCAGGGTCCGGCCTTCGATAAAATCCATCACCAGGTAGTGCTTCCCACCCTCGACAAAGAAGTCGCGCACGCGCGGGATGCAGGGATGATTGAGGTCAAGTAGCATCGTGGCCTCGCGTCCAAACCACTCGACCGCCTGCGTCCGCTCGGTCTCGCTTTGAAATTCGTCCAACATCTCCTTCACTGCACAGGGTCGGTTGAAACGTGTATCTATCGCGCGATACACTGCCCCCATACCGCCGGAGGCCACCGGTTTCTCGATCCTGTACCTTCCCCCCGAGAGCATGGTGCCGGCTGCGAGTCGGCGCAGATTCCCGCTGCTCATTCCGCCACCTGAACCAGGGCTGTCAGGCTCCGCCGAAAAAGAGTTCGATACTGAAAAAGGTTGCGGAGCTACTGAAGATACCGCTTTATCAGATTGGGGCGTTGAGGGATTACTTATAGACGCTGCATTATTAGGGTCAGACGAATAATTGCTCGACATATATTACACCGCTCTTGATACTGCCTGAACTCCGCCGTCATATAGAATGAAATAGTTCCTAATCCTCTTTGGAGTCCAAGGAAACTTTCAATCCTTTTGTTCCTTTATTTCTTATGTTGGGCGCATTATAACATATCCGTAAAAAATTGAACAATGAGCTAAATCACAGTCCCAGAGCATGTATATACCTATCTGCTGACCTCAACACCGCATTTTTAGCATCCCTGCCAACAATAGTAGCAAACCATGCGCCATACAGTCTCTCGAAATTGTAGCGAGCCACAACGTCACGCATCCTCGCCACCTCCGCGGCGGGTAAGGGGATCAGGTTCGGATAGCTATACATAAAGCTGACCCAGCGGCGGTCAGCCACGACCTGGATAATGTCTCCCGAAAGCAAAAGTCCCTGAGACTCCGCGCCACTCGCCCAGTGCAAGACAGTTCCACCCGCGAAATGTCCTCCCAGCCGTATCAAGGTCACATCATCCTGCAGGGAGAGCGTCTCACCCGACCAGAACGTGATCCGTTCGCTCGGCCTCATCACCCATTGCCTATCCGCTTCGTGCAGGTAAACAGGCACATTGAACTGTTCAGTCCAATCCACCATTGACGAGTACGCTTTACAAAGATGCGTACTTTATCGGGGCAACGACTGATGGATTGTACATCAATCCGGCGCTGCTCCAGTTCGCGGTGTGATCACTTGAGTTTACCGGCATGCGTTGGGCATGTATACCAGTCTACCCAACGCATGCTTTACAAAATTTAACGCTACCAAAAACTATTTCTATATTATAACAAAAAAGCTCAAGCTGTTACGCTGAGGCTTTTTTGCTCTCTAAGTGCGATCTACCTTCCTCGATATAGCGCTCACTATGTTGCCGCACCATCGCTTCCGCCCACGCCTTACTAAGCTGTATCCACTCCACAAGCGTGATTTCCTGGCGGTTGTAGGCACGGGTTATAAACAGTAAATCGAGCCTGCTGACCGCCGCAGTTGC
>WNGQ01001199.1_pt1 | contig 26877 bp, 25 predicted proteins | sample 5407661 | NCBI WGS metagenome assembly WNGQ01 (sample SAMN13153382, study PRJNA577476) | soil metagenome | isolation source: 60 cm soil or saprolite under Garry oak tree replicate 2 | place: USA:California | collected 2016-06-15 | reverse complement strand
CCGGGAGTCGCCCATGGATTACACCCGGTGCCGGTGCCCGGTGTCGGAGCGTGCTGCGTATGAAGAGTCGGTATGGCTGCCGCAATATCTGCTGATTGGTGATGAAGCCGATGTGCAGGATGTCGCGCGCGTCCTGGAAAAAGTAGTGTCCAATCTGGGCGAACTGGCGATGGCCGATCCGAAGCTCGCCGGCCTGAAGGCTTGCAGCCGGGCGGTGCGCGCCAAAATGGAGCGGCTTAAGAATTACTAAATGCAGAAGCCGAAGAAGCCGATTCAAGAGCGTGTCTGAAAATCAGCAAGAAACGCACATGATCTGTGAGAAAATGGCCTCCTCTCCCCATCCCTCTCCTCCCGTGGAGGAGAGGGAGAGGATTTTTCAGACACGCTTTAAGGCCCTCTTGAAGCAAGTGCTCGGTTGGTTGCTCGTCTTATGTTCAGTCCTCCAAATCCGGCCACTCCGGGCCGCAGAGGCATGGACGGTCCGCGTCGAGGAGCCCACGGGCCTCTACCCGAGGACCAACGAAGTGATCGCTGTGCCGTACGCCAAAATTGGCGGCCGGCAAACCGCCTGGCGAGTCGTTGATGGGCAGGGCCAGGAATTGCCCTGGCAAGCGACGGACACGGCGCTGCTCTTTCCAGTCACGTTGATTCCCGGCGAGTTGCCCGAATACCGCGTCACCTCTGCTGCTGATACCAAAACCAATTTCATCAATCAGATCCGATTGCGCAAGATCGGCATGAACCGCGTTGAGTTGGGCAACCGCTTCTTCCGCGTTCTCATTGATACGCATGCCGCCAGCATCGTCGAGGCCTTCAATCTCACCGCCGAAACGCATCGCACTCTGAATTTGGTAGAGACTACGCCTGAGGACCCCAAGGCCTTGAAGGAGGATATTCATGCGGCGACCGCCATGGGCTTCAAGCCCGTTGAAGGTGTGCCCGAAGGCAACGTCGGCTGGACCAGCCTTGGCGGGATTGGACCAATGGCCAAGGTCGAGTTGGTCGAAACTGGTCCCCTGCGTGGCCGTGTGCGTCTTTCACGGACCAACGAAATCTGGGAGCTGGAGTGGACTGCCGAGGGGCGCGCATTGGTCTGGCGGGCGGCCAAAGGCTTCCGCTTCACGGCCATCTCCGCTTCGCCTTATTTGCCTTTCGACCGCTGCGTGGATGGCTCGGAGTATGGCTGGCCCACCGGCCCGGACGAAGAGGAGCCGCCCGATCATGAGATCGCGCCGCGACCGTGGCCGAAGTTGCCTGGCGGCCACGCGGTCTATTATCACCACGGCGAGAATTACGGCGCCCTGGGCTTTGTCGCGCTCGAAACCAACCTGAATTGGACCGGCATCGGCTCCCGCCGTTTCCTGGCCGAGAAGCCCGGGGGTGAAGCCAGCGTCGCAATTACCTTCCCTGAATGGCGCGGACAAAATACGGTCTTGCAGGCGCGGCGCGAGTATCGCGTCCTGCTTCAGCCGCTGCTGATCGAGGTGCGCAAGTCATCGGGTGACGGCGTTTCGATCAGCCGTCCAGCCGAGCGCACCGTGGAGGTCGAACAGCAAGCTGTGAGCGAAGCTCCAGAGGCTTTCCAGCCTGACTCCATTTCGCTCGATGGCGAGTGGGAACTGGCCTGGTGCGAGAAGGGCGCCGGCCCGCCAACCAACGGCTGGCGCACAGTCAAAGTCCCCGGCAGCGCGCACACGCAATGGTTTGACGCCTCAAAGATCTACAGCCGCGACGCCGAGTGGGTCAGTTACAAGGAATGGTGGTATCGTCGAACCTTCGACATTTCAGAGCGCTTCGCCGGGCGACGGTTACGACTGCAGTTTGAAGCGACCGACTATTACGCCGACGCCTGGCTCAACGGTGCGCGCCTTGGCCGGCACGAGGGCTATATGGATCCCTACGAATACGACGTTGCGGCCCAGGCCCGCGCGGGCGCCTCCAACCAGTTGCTCGTCCGCACCTGGACGCCAGTGAATTATTACTGGAAACATCGCCCCTACACGGTCAAAGGCTCCTACGGCGCGGTAGATCAGAAGCCGGACGATATCACGCCCCTGGGCATAACGCGCCCGGTGCGGCTGGTGGCGTCTGACGCGGTCTGCATTAAGGATGTGGCCATAGACACCCGCCTGACTGAAGACGGCAACGCGGAGGTGGAGGTGGAAATCGAACTCGATGGCGAAGCCGACTCGGCCCAGACAATCGAGCTGACGTTGTCGCCGCGAAACTTTTCCTCCGATGAACGCCAGCGGCTGAGCAGGCAGGCCGTTGGCCGCACTGCCCGGTTGGTTATCGCCGTAAAGAACCCACAACTCTGGTGGACCTGGGACCATGGCAAACCGAACCTTTACACGCTTGACCTGCGGGTGCGGAACCAGGCGGGACAGACGCTGGATGGCCGGAGCCTGGCGGTGGGCATCCGCGAGATCGAGCGCGTGGGCTGGACTTTTTATCTGAACCGGCGGCGGCTGTTCATCCGGGGAACCAACTACTACTCCCACCTCTACCTGTCGGAGATGGACCGCGCAGCCTACGAACGCGACCTGCGGCTGATGCTCCAGATGAATATCAATCTCATCCGGCTCCATTGCCACTTCTCCAATCCGGAGTTCTACCAGTTGGCGGACGAATCAGGCGTGATGATCTGGCAGGATTTCCTGGAAGCTTGGTATCCGGAGGACCGCGCCTTCTCACTGCGCGCGGCCGCGCTTTACGATCCGCTCATCCGTTCGGTGCGCAATCACCCCTGCATCGTTTCCTGGACGACCTGCGACGAGGAGAGCCTGGAGAATTACCGCGATCTAACGAAACACCTGGCCCCGCGCCCGGCACTGCTCGACCCGCAACGGCGGCCAATTGTGCGCTCGACTGGGCGCTTCGGCGATGCCCACGTCTATCATGGCTGGTATGGCGGCTCGCTGTGGGAATATACGAACATGACCGAAGAATTCGTCTCCGAGTTAGGCGCGACCTGCCTTCCTAATTACCAAACCCTGATCAAGTTCATGCCCGATGCCTGGCCGATTCGCGAGCATCTGGACGACTGGTTTTTTCGGCGCCTGCAAATCCCGGAAGCCATGCGGGCCTGGGGTGAGCCGGGTGATTTGAGTCTCAAGGAGTACATCCCGCGAACGCAGGCATATGTCTCGCGTTTGTTCCAAATCGCCCTCGAGCGCAGCCGTCGCCTCAAATATCGGCCAGCGGGCGGCATCTGCCACTTCCACGCCATTGACATCTGGCCCTCGGTCACCATGGCTGCGATCGACTTCGAGCGCGTGCCAACCAAGGTGTTTTACACCGTGCAGAGGAGCTTCGCCCCTGTATGCGCCAGCTTGGAATACGACCGGGACCATTGGAGGAGCGGTGAGCCTTTCCGCTGCGGCGTCTGGGCCATCAACGACCAATGGGAAGCCGTGCCTAACGCCACCATCCGCTGGCGCGTCGTGGACGCCCTGGGCCGGCAGAAGGCGGCCGGCCAGTGGCCCGTCTCGATGGCCGAAGATTCAGCGCAGGAGTTGGGGACCGCGGAATGGCTCGCTGCGGGCCGTGGCCCCCACGCGCTTAGGGCTGAGGTGCGTGACCAGCAGGGGCGCATGATTTCGGAAAACGTGTTCGAGTTCGAAGTCACCGATTGAATGCAACTCTGCGCAAAACCAACAGTTCACACCACGATCGCCCGGTGTTAAGTTGTATTCGGCCTATGTCGCAGGCATTTAATTCCATCGAATCGGTCATCGCCGATTTGCAGGGGCGCAAAATGGTTATTGTGGTGGACGACGCCGACCGCGAGAACGAAGGCGATCTGATCATGGCCGCCCAATTCGTCAGTTCTGAAGCCGTCAATTTCATGGCCAAGCACGGACGCGGGCTGATTTGCGCGCCGACCACCTCCGAGCGGTTGCAGCAACTGGGCATTGAAGGGATGGTCAAACAAAACCGCGAAGTCTTCAAAACTGATTTTCAGGTCAGCGTTGATGCCGCCCGTGGCATCACCACCGGTATCAGCGCCGCTGACCGGGCCGAAACCATCAAGATCCTGGCCGACCCCACCGCAGTGCCGGAGGATTTGGTGCAACCGGGCCACGTATTCCCGCTGCGGGCCCGGCCAGGCGGGGTGTTACAGCGCGCCGGCCACACCGAGGCCGCGGTGGACCTGGTCAGGCTGGCCGGCTGCCGGCCCATCGGCGTCATCTGCGAAATCATGAGCGATGATGGCTCGATGGCGCGGCTGCCGGAGTTGCTCAAATTTGCCGGCCAGCATCGCCTCAAGATTTGCACCATAGCCGACCTGATCCATTACCGCCGCACGCGTGAGAAACTAGTCGAGCGCGTTGAGGTGGTGAAGATGCCGACCGAATACGGCGATTTTAATTTGTATCTCTACCGCTCCAAACTCGACGGCCAACACCACCTGGCCCTGGTCTGCGGCGAGGTCGCGGGAAGGAAAAATGTCCTGGTGCGCGTCCATAGCGAATGTTTGACGGGCGACGTGTTCGGCTCGCATCGGTGTGATTGCGGGCCGCAGTTGCATCAGGCGCTGCGCCAGGTGGCCGAGGCGGGCTGCGGCGTCGTGGTCTATATGCGCCAGGAAGGACGCGGCATCGGCCTGGCGCCAAAAATCAGGGCCTACAAGTTGCAGGAGCAAGGCTATGACACGGTCGAGGCCAATAAAAAACTCGGCTTCGACATGGACCTGCGCGAATACGGGCTTGGCGCGCAAATCCTGGCTGACCTCGGTCTTAAGACAATTCGGCTGCTGACCAACAACCCGAAAAAAGTTGTTGGCCTGGAGGGCTACGGCCTGCAAATCGTCCAGCAACTGCCGATCAAAGTGAAACCAAATGCGCACAACGCGCGCTACTTGAAGACCAAGCGGGAAAAGCTGGGGCATCTGCTGTAGGAGGAAACCGAGTGATGGGAGCGTCGGAGCGTCGGAGCGTCGGAGCGTCGGAGCGCTCCACCTTCACGCTCCCACGCTCCCACGCTCCCACGCTGCCACGCTCCACGCTCCAGCCCTCCATCACTCCAACACGCTGCTGTTCCCATACACCGGCACTCCATTTCCACCTATGTTGAAACCGGTTAAATCCAAAGCGTTGCTGGCCGGCGCAGCGCGATTCGCGGTCGTGGCCTCGCAATACAACGCGCGTTACGTCAACGCCATGTTGGCCGCCGCGCGGTCCGAGTTGAAGCGCGCCGGAGTTAAGAGTCTTCTGGTCTTCCGCGTGCCGGGCGCCTTCGAGATTCCCGTCGTCGCCGCGCGTCTGGCGAGGCTAGGCTCTCCCGTCCACCCCCTTAATTATCCACCCTCAACTTTCGGCTCTGGTCTCTCCGGCATCATCTGCCTGGGCGTGATTTTGAGGGGCCAGACCAGCCACGCCGCCCACATTGGCGAAGCGGTGAGCCGGGCGCTGATGCAAATCCAACTGAAATACGAAGTTCCGGTCATTCATGAAGTGCTGCTCCTGGATGACGAAGGGCAGGCCCGCGCGCGGTGCCTGGATCCGAAGCACAATCGCGGCAACGAAGCCGCCCAAACCGCCCTGGCAATGGCAAAGGTGATGAAAAGCTTGCGCCTGGGTGCGGGCTAAATCAGCCGCGACGCGGAGTCAATGGTCTGAGACCATCGGCTGCTTGGGCGCTTTGTCTGATCGTGGCGAACCCTCAAAAAATGAAATTCAAACCTAATAGAGGGTGTTACAAGTTTCGCTGTAAGTGGCTGATTTTGCACGGGATTACATGCTGCAAAAGTGAAACGCGGCTGGTCCTGGGAAGACCCAGTTCCGGCCGGATAGGAGAAAATCCACGAGAACGCCTGTAAACACGAGCGATTGTTCGCATCTGACTTTCAGAGGCATTGTCAATGGGCGTGGAAGCGAAAGAATCGAGACCTTCATTTTAGCCTATGAAATCAATGGTTGGCGTCTTGAAACTTGTAACACCCTCTAATAACTCTCCGAACTTCGCCTTCGACCCTCCACAAATCCAGCCTACCCTTTTCTCCGTTCTCTCTGTTGCCTCCGGCTGAAGCCGTATCATTACCCGCATCTTGGATGGGCAATGGCGCGAATCCCGAAGGGATTCTGCAACAAAGGGTTGCGAGGAACGAGCTACACTGGGACCATCGCGTCGGGACGAGCCAACCCCAACGGGGTTGCGTCCGTGGGTGGCGAGCGCGACCACAACCCCGTTGGGGTTGAGACGCGGTTTGCACGATATCCCAGGGTAGCTCGCACGCTCGCAACCCTGGGCTGGAGGACACAATCCCTTTGGGATTGGCCGGCCGCGACGGCATTCCGGAATTGTGGGTAATGATAAGGGCTAGAGCCGAGCCTTATTCCTGCCAGAGTTCTTTGAGCAAAAAGCTATAGGCCAGGGCGGACATATATGCCTGTTGCTTGTTATTTGCAGCGCCCCCGTGGCCGCCTTCGATGTTTTCGTAGTACAACACGTCGTGGCCTTGCTCTTTCATCTTCGCCACCATTTTCCTGGCGTGGCCCGGGTGGACGCGATCGTCCCTGGTTGAGGTGGTGAAAAGCACGCGCGAATAGGTTTTGTCCTTCACCACGTTCTGGTAGGGGGAGTATTTGCTGAGGTAGGCCCAGTCTTCAGGGTGGTCCGGGTTGCCGAATTCATCCATCCAGCTCGCGCCAGCCAGCAAGTGATGGTAGCGCCGCATGTCGAGCAAGGGCACCTGGCATACCACGGCTTTGAATAAATCGGGTCGCTGAGTGAGCATGACGCCCATGAGCAAACCGCCGTTTGAACCGCCTTCAATCCCGAGATGCCTGGGCGAGGTCACTCCTCGGGCAATCAAATCTTCGGCCACGGCAATGAAGTCATCATAAGCACGCTGGCGATTCTGCTTGCGCGCCGCTTCGTGCCACTTGGGACCAAACTCCCCGCCGCCGCGGATATTGGCCAGCACATAGACGCCGCCGCGTTCGAGCCAGGCCGCGCCAACTGCCGCATTGTAACTGGGCACCATGGGAATCTCGAAACCGCCATAACCGTAGAGCAGAGTCGGATTGTTGCCGGTCAACTGCGCCGTTCTTCTGCTCACCTGAAAATAAGGCACTTTGGTTCCGTCCTTGGAGGTGGCTTCGTGCTGGCTGATTTCCAGACCCTCGCCGTTGAAGAAAGCGGGCAGGCTCTTGAGCTTCTCGCGCCCATCACGGCCAAGCGCGCCGTAATAGAGGCTCGAGGGAGTCAGGAAATCGGAAGCGGTCATGAAATAGTCGTCCGACTCGTCGGGATCAATGCCGTTGGCGCTCACCGAACCAATCGCGGGGGCGACCAAGGCAATGCGATCCCAGTGGCCCTTTTGAGGCTTGAGCACATAAAGACGGTTACGAACGTTATCGAGTTCGTTGACGATGAGGTAATTCTTGGTCCCGCTCGTGCCTGCCAGGCTTTTGCGTTCGGTGGGCTCAAAGAGCGTGAGCAATTTGCGGTCGCCTTTGAGATAAGCGTCCAGGCGCGTGGCCAGGAGCGAGCCGGCGGGATAAGTCTTGCCGGCCACCGCCCAATCGGAGCGCAGCCTGAGCACAATCTGATCCTCGAACGTGCCCACTTCGGCGTCGTCAGGCTTATCGATCCTCACCCATTGCTGGCCATCACGGAGGTAGTCCTGGCTGGTGAAGAAGGTCACCCCGCGCCGAATAAATTCGTAAGTATGGCCGTGATCATGGTCCACCGTGGCCCCGACGCTGACATCTTCAGGTTTTCCCTCGAAAACAGTTGTCGCCTCCGCCAACGGTGCCCCGCGTTTCCATTCCTTGACGATGCGCGGATAACCGGAACTGGTTAGCGAGCCGGGCCCGAAGTCCGTCCCCACGTAAAGCGTGTCGCGGTCCCTCCAGGCCATCTCGCTCTTGGCTTCAGGCAAATAAAAGCCGTTCCGCACAAACTCTTTGGCCTTGAGGTCGAATTCGCGCGCTACTTTGGCGTCCGCGCCGCCGCGCGAAAGGAAGACCAAACAACGGTCATAGGTCGGATAGAGCACGTCGTAGCCCTTCCAAACCCAATTTTCTTTTTCTGCAGCCGCAAGTTGATCGAGGTCCAGCACGGTTTCCCAGGCAGGCGCGGCCTTCTTGAACTCTTCCAGCGTCGTTCGCCGCCAAAGGCCGCGGACGTTTTTGTCGTCCCGCCAGAAATTGTAATAGTATGCGCCGTGCTTGGCCACGTAAGGGATCTTGTCCTTCGAATCAAGGATGGCGAGCAGGCCCCGGCGGATCGGCTCGAATCCTGCGAAGGCTTCCAGTTCGCGGGTGCTGATGGCGTTCTGTTCCCTGACCCAGGCCAGAGAGCGCTCGCCGGTGACATCTTCCAGCCAAAGATACGGGTCTTCCAGAGCCGGGGGAGCAGTCGAGACGGCTGGGGAAGAAGGCTTGAGGGCTTCCCGGGCTGTGGCGTGCGCCAGGCAACCGGCGATGAGCAGAGCGGCGGGAGCGGTATAGTTTATTATCCCACCTAAGTTGTTGGCGACGCTAAATCTCATGTGATACATGGGTAGCAGAACTATCTGCCATAGGAAGTCTTTTCAGATACTGGGTCAGCGACGGCGGGGGATCGCCTCGGCGGAGGCGCCCGTCCTCGGGCGCAGCAATGTCGGAACGCGAGCGAACCCAATGGAATCGGACGCATCGGAACAACCGGTGCTCGCTGCGCCCGAGGACGGGCAATGCCACTAGCTTTTGAGTTCCGTAAACCCCGTCAGGGGTGCCATGTTTATAGCCTGAAATACTCTAACCACACCTTTCTTGTTTTTCAGCGGCGCGGCGGGCAGCACTGGATTGGACGTCCAAACGCCCCCACCGTCCACCCCTCACGGCCGCCTTAGACCCATCAGCCGCGCCGCTGAAAAACAAGAAACCCCTGGTCGTGCCGTCGGTTACTATAAGCATGGCACCCCTGACGGGGTTTAGGTCGGCGGCTCCGCTGCCTGGCTGCACGAGCCTTTCCGTTGGAGCAGGCCTCGATCCGCTGGCAAGCGTGAAAGGCGCCAAGCTCGAAAAACTAGTGGCATTGCCCGAGGACGGGCGCACTCCGATAACGTTGTAGTCCGCCGTCACTGAGAAGCTGTGAAAAAATTGAAAAAACTCGCCGAAAACGGTACAAGCGCGATTGGGAATGAACGACTTGCGAAAGTGAATCTCGGAAATTCCTAATTTTTTCACAGCTTCTGACCCATTACCTTTTCAGAGAATTTGGGCTTTGAATTTTGGGAGTTGAATCCTAAATTCTGACCGATGACTTTGTCAGATTACCACGTGCGCCGGGCGACGCTGGATGACATCGGCCAGTTGACGGCCCTGTGGAACGCGATGAATTTTCCCGCCATGGAGCTGGCCAAGCGCCCGACCGAATTCCAGGTAACCGAAGGCGCCGATGGCAAGCTGGTGGGCCTGGTGGGATTGCAAATCGCCGAGCGCCAGGGCCGCATCCACAGCGAGGCCTTCAAGGACTTCGCGCTGGCCGACCAACTGCGTCCCTTGTTGTGGGAACGGATTCATGCCGTGGCCACCAACCATGGATTGCTGCGGCTCTGGACGCAAGAGCAGGCCCCCTTCTGGAACCACTGCGGCCTGGTCAAGGCCGATGCGGAGGCGCTGGAAAAACTGCCGGCGATCTGGCGCGGCCCTGCGTCTGACTGGCTGACGCTCAAACTACGAGAAGACATCGCGGCGGTGATTTCGCTCGATAAAGAGTTCGCGCTGTTTAAGGAATCGGAAAAGCAACGGACTCAACGCGCCTTCCACCAGGCGCGCATTTTGAAAATGATCGCCACGTTCATCGCGCTCGCCCTGCTGGTGCTGGTGGCGGCCGGCGCGTTCTACGTCGTTCGCAAGTTAGTGCGCCGCTAATCTGAATCCATCGGCGTGATACGAACTGCGAACCATCGGCCCGCTGGCGACGTGCGCGAAACCCAGCTCCCTGGCGCGCTGGCCGTATTCGTCGAATTTTCCCGGTTGCACGAACTCGACAATGGGCAAATGCCTGAGTGTCGGCTGCAGATACTGGCCGAGCGTGAGAATATCGCAGCCGGCCCGGCGTAAATCGGCCATTGCCACGAACAATTCCTCCTCGGTTTCGCCCAGGCCCAGCATCAGGCCCGATTTGGTGTAAATCGAATTGCGGCGCCTGGCCTTGACTTTTCCCAGCACACTTAGAGAGCGATCATAAGTGGCGCGGGAGCGCACGCAGGGCGTGAGCCGCCGCACCGTTTCAAGGTTGTGATTGAAGATGTGCGGGCGGCCCGCCAGCACGGCGTCAATCGAGGCATCGCGGTCGTTGAAGTCAGGCGTCAGCACTTCGATGACCGTCTCGGGATTGAGCGCGCCCACCGCTTCGATGGTTTGTCGAAAATGTTCGGCGCCGCCGTCCGGCAAGTCATCCCGCGCGACGGCAGTGATGACGACGTGCTTGAGCCGAAGGCGGCGCGTGGCTTCGGCGACGCGCGTCGGCTCATCGGTTTCAAGCGCCCACGGTTTGGCAGTAGTCACGGCACAGAAACCGCATGCCCGCGTGCAGCGGTCGCCCCCGATCATGAACGTGGCGGTGCCCTTGCTCCAGCATTCCCAGTGGTTGGGGCACCGGGCGCTTTCGCAAACCGTGTGCAGCCTCAGTTCATCGAGCAATGCGCGCGTGTGCGCGAAGCTTTCAGTGGTCGGCAGCCTGGTGCGCAGCCATGGCGGCAGACGCGGGCGCGCTTTGAGGTCAACGGGATTCAATCCGCGCAGCATCCTGCCTCTCAAGTTTCCTCCAGAAATCGGCGAGCTGATCAGGGCCAAAATCGGCCAGGACGGCGCCATTGACGTCAATGACCGGCGCCTGTTCCTGCCCTGAAAGTTGAATCATCTCGGCATACGCAGCTTCGTCGGCGATGACATCCACCTCTTCATACGCCACTCCATGCTGATCCAGCCACCGGGTCGCCTTGTGACACCACCCGCAATAGGGTTTGACAAATAATCGGACTCGTTTCGGTTTCACGCTAAACTGTGCCAGACTTAGCGCGCTTTTTCAAATACATCTTCGCCACTGGGTATCCGGTCAGTGAACGCGGGCGCAAATCGCGGAGCGCGGACTTTCCAGTCCGCAGCATCGTTCGAACGCCGACCTGCACCCAATTCGCAGCCCGGTTGTGCGAGAGGAGCTTCCTGCGGACTGGAAAGTCCGCGCCCCGTCCGCCGTCACTGAGAAGCTGTGAAAAAATTAAAAATTGGTGAAAGTCTTCTTCGCAAGTTCTTGATTATCAACCAAGATTTTTTGCGGTTCAGCGAGTTTTTTAATTTTTTCACAGCTTCTGACCGGTTACCCACTGGGCCGGATATTTCTCACTGCGGCGAAAACGGCCTCACGGTGTAACCCCCGACATCAGTCGGCGCTAACTTCTTTTCCTCGGAATCAGCGCCGACTGACGTCGGCGGCTACGGGACTACGGGACGGGGACTGGACTACAAGACTACCGGACCACGGGACTACGGGACTTTCGGACTTTCGTTCGGACCTTTGTTCGGTTTCCGATTCTGAAGTCTTGTAGTCGTGTAGTCATGTAGTCGTGTTCCTGGCCCCATCAGATTAACCGCCCTTGATCTGCGCGCCGTACTGCTTCGGACTCATCAGCCCGCTCAACTCGGCGGGATTGGAAAGCTTGATCTTGTAAAACCACCCGTCACCGTAAGGGTCGCTGTTCACCAGGGCCGGGTCGTCCACGACGGCTCGGTTGACTTCGGTGACCTCGCCGCTGACGGGCGAATAAATATCGCTGGCGGTCTTGACCGATTCGACCACCGCGCAGTCATCCCCGGCCTTGATCTTCCTGCCGGATTCGGGCAACTCGACGAAAACAATGTCCGTCAACTCGTGCTGAGCGTGGTCGGTGATGCCGACCGTCGCCACCTCACCCGACACCCGCACCCATTCATGCGACTTCGCGTATTTAAGGTCCGAGGGTATCTTCGACATACGGGCATTGAGTCAGGGAGTTGATCGGCGGTCAATCCACTTTTCGATAGATCGGTTTCGCCACGACTACGGCTGGGGCGCGTTTGCCCCGGATTTCAATCTCGATTGGGGTTTGCGGTTTGGAAAACTCCGGCGGCACATAACCCAAGCCGATCCCAATGCCCAATGACGGGCTCTGAATTCCGCTGGAGACCGCGCCAATCCTGTTGGCATTCGGGCCGGGGCTGCAAATCGCGTAGTGTGGACGCGGCGGCGCCGATTTGTCCGCCATCCTGAACGCAACCAACTTCTTGGCGACGCCCTTCGCCTTTTGTTCGGCCAGCACGGCTCGGCCGACAAAGTCGCCTTTGTCGAGCGCCACAAAAAATCCCAACCCGGCTTCAATCGGAGTGGTCTGTTGGTCCAGCTCATGGCCATAAAGGGGATAGCAGACTTCCGTGCGCAGCGTATCCCGGGCGCCGAGGCCGGCGGGTATCAACCCGTGCAGCCGGCCAACGGCCAGCAGCCGCTCCCAGATCGCCTCGATGATTTCCGCCGGGGCGACTATCTCAAATCCGTCTTCGCCGGTGTAGCCGGTGCGCGAAATCCAAATATCCTTCCCTTCAAAGCGGACCTTGGCGATCTGGTTCTTTTTCAGTTCGGTGACTTGTGAAACCGGCGTTCCACCCGTGGACGCGCCGGGAAAAACCCGGGTGATGAACTCAGCCACACGCGGCCCTTGCACGGCGACCGCGCCGGCTGCCTCTGAGAGGTCCTCAAGTCTTGCCCCGCCATGCCTTCCAAACCCAGCCAGTTGCCTCTCGAGCCAGGCCACGTCGGCGGTGATGCGGGCGGCGTTGATAATCAGCAGATACTCGTCGGTGGCCAGCCGATAAGCGTAGAGATCATCAATGGCGCCGCCGCGCTCGTCACACATGAGCGTGTATTGCCCCTGACCGACCGCCAGCTTGCGCGCGTCGTTAGTGAGGGTCTGATTGAGAACTGATTCCGCCTCCGGACCGCTGATGAAGACTTCGCCCATGTGCGAGATGTCGAAAATGCCGGCGGATTTTCTGACAGCCAGGTGCTCCTCGATGATGCTGGTGTATAGCACCGGCATTTCCCAACCGCCGAATTCAATGAGTTTGCCGCCCAGTCTATGGTGAGCGGCAAAAAGCGGCGTGCCCTTCATTCAGAAGCAAGTGTTGTGTCGGCGCCAGAGGATGCCTCCGAGCATCAAGATAAGTCCAACTAGAATCAAATGTGTGTTCTTCATGGTGTGGTGTTCTGTGGCGTATCGACCAAGCTCAGCGACCGCCGCCGGGGACGCGCTCCGGCTGCAATCGTCGCTCACGAACCGCCCCGAACCTCCGGCTGCCCAGCGGGGCGGCGGTTCGCTGGAGCGCTCCGGTTGTTAGCCGACATTTTGTGACTCGATTTTGATGTCCCAACCCACCAATCGGGATGCCAGCCTGAACCTTGCGGTCTGCACGCGCTCGGGCTCTTCTGCTCCGGCAGGGAGGGGTGTCAGATCCGGCCGGAGCGTAACCGTCGCCATGTGGGTTGCATCGTCGAAGGAAACCTTGAGCACGCAATTTGCCGCCACCAAATTCCCGATAAGGGACTCGACAGAATCCGACCAGCGAACGATCTGGATGCGCTCGCCGTTCAATTCTCTCACGATCTCTTGGACGCGGCTGCCTCGTGGACCAACACATGCACCGACAGTATCAAAGACGGCCCCATCAGCCGAATACACGACCAGCACAGACAGCACGCCGACCTCTCGTGCGATGCCTCTGATTTCAACAACGCCGGAAGCCACTTCCGGCACATGCTTTTGAAAGAGGTGTCGAACCACTTCCGTTTCCTGTGAATGCCCATCCATAGTGCTCAGGGATAATGCGGCTAACCCTGCTGCTCAGGCACGGCGCGGGAATGGCGTCCGGCACGGCACAAAGCGCCCGTCGCGACGTTGCCTGGAGCAGCCGGGTTAAGCGGATTGTGCATCGTCCTCAGTTCGATTTCGAGAGAACCTGCCTGACGATGCCGACCACCGCGGCGACAAACGCTCCAAATGCCAGCGCAATCGCGAGCCAAAAGACGCCGAAAACCAGGCCCCATCCAATCTCACCTTGAAGGATTGCTCGCCAAGCTGTCGGCTGATCGCCTTTGTAGCTCACAGCGGCCGCCAGAAACAGGTAAAGGAAACAGGCAAAGCTCAGAACAAGCCAGAGCTTCTTCGGAAACTTGAACGGTTCTGTTAAGGCGCTCACGCTTTGTATCCACTTAACGCCCGCGCTCACTCGCGCCGGGCCAACGATGCCGGTTATTCAAACAGATCGCACGCCCGGCGTCGAGTGCAGCGCCATAGTTATGTGATGGCGTAAACATGTGCGTCCCGAATGACCTTTTTCAGGTGCTTGTTCCGACTAAAGAAGGCGTCGGTATATTCCAGTTCGTCGTCGAGATCGCCGACGCTCCGCAGCCCCTCGATATACTCGGGGCACATGAAGTCTCCATTGCGGAGACGAGCTGTCGTCAAAGCTCCGCTCAGAACGCACCTTCCTTTGGGCTTATCGTCCATGAGGCTCCTCGGTCCCTCGCACATAACGCTCGGCCTGAGTGGCGCGGGGCCGAACGCGTACAAATGCAAATAGGCGCGGCCATCCCGCGTCCACTCCCGTCGCTAAGCCGACGTGTTCTCATCCCATGTCACCTCAATGTTATGGGGTTCAGCAGAATTAAAATCCAAACACCGAACCCAAGCGCGACGAATCCCGCCGGCTTTGCCACGAACGGCCACGCGAAAGAATTGATAACCCCTCCCAGAGCACCAGAGAGGCACGAACGAGCGTCGCGTCGCACTAACAAGCTCCACACCCTCGGCGTGTGCCCAACCGCGCAAGGCAACCAGAGCCTTTCCGCGACTCCAGGTGCTCAAGGCAACGAGAAGCGCAACACCAGCAGCAGCCCCGACCGTGATCAGAATTGCGTTGGAACTCATAGCGTGCTCGTCGGCTTAACGATTCAGCTCACCGATGGCGGCCCCTCTACGACTCGCCAAGTGCCCGACGGCGTCGCGGGGCCGCCATTCGGTGAAGCGACTGGTTGGTCGCCGCACTGAAGGATCCGTGCCTCACAATGGCGATCCCAAGAGCCGCGAAAGGTTCTGGCAACGAGACCGATCAGGACACAGCCGTAGCCCATCAGCATGAATAGACCCACAATTCTCGATGCGAGGACCTGCCCCTGATTTCCCGCGGCGTCACCAAATGCCAGCAGCCCACCGATCCCGACGGCCGCACCGCCGCAGCAGATGAGGAAGTGAAGCACCGGCCATCGCCTCACCATCCTCCAATACGAACGGCAAACTGAACTGTTACAAGTGGGCGTATACATACATTGGCCAACGGCACTGCTCAGGCACGGCGCGTCGGGAGCGTACAAAGTGGAACAGCAGCATGACCGCGCCGTGGCCTGCAGCAATTTTGTTAGCCGATGTCTGTCTCATAATCAACTCTCCAAATCCTGCACGGCCTGCGCTACTGCATCAGTAAACTCCCGAAGCTCGTCAGCGGCGAGCACGAAGTCAACTAACTGACCCTCTCCATGTGCCCGGAGAAAGAACCTGTCCCCAAACTCGTCATCCTTGATGAACCGCACTGGTGCATCGCAAAACGATCCCACAACAATCTCGGAGAACATTAACCGGCCCGCCTGCTCACGCAGGAACGAAAGGATGCGCGCTACAATACTGCGCTCAGTCAGGCTGAAGCGGAATGACCATGTGGGCGTGTGGATAGACATCTGTGTTTGGCTTGCGTCCTCCACAACCTCATCAATCTCGACATCGAAGCGGCCTGTGCTGCCAACAGCCGCTAAACCGTAATTCTTTGGTGGATCGGCTGACATGACGTTTGTGTGCGAACGACGGACCGGGTAGGTGCGGGCGGTTAACCCGCCCACGCCCCCCTAAGAACCGTGCGTGAAAGTTTCCCTTCACACAGCTCAAGCCTCTCTAAAGACATTCCTGTCCGGAGCATCCCGCTACTTGATGTGAAACCGTGCATCTTGAGGACGCATCCTAATCTCATCGAGCAGCTTGGCAATACTCGCGTGTGGCCGTTTTGCGCTGTGCTCCATGGCTCAACATCTCTGGGACGCACCAAGCGATTGGCATCGCTCGTCATTTGCTTTTCCCAGTTTGAGGCGGTTCCACATGCTCTCTTGCCATTCAACACCTGACCGACGTGGGCTTATCCGATGTATTACACATCGGCTTTGTCTTCTTCGGTCTTCTCAATGCTGCGTCTTTTTACCCTGCCTTGCGGTTGGGGCGACCACGACCACCGTGGCCCAAGTGCGCAGCCTTTACATATTCTGCATTCGATACGGGAGAATTTAGGTCTGCTCTGTACACCGGCAGTGCTTGGGTTCGCGCCGGGCTACGTTAGAAGTCCCGAACCCGACTGCGCGCCGATTTTGGCTCAAGCCTTAAACGGCCTCGTATGGATCGATTCTTATGACGATGCTTACGAGCATTTATTTAATTTGACCGTGTTCCCCGATTCTAGCGCTACCCCGACTTGAGGCTGCCAGGGCTTGCTCCTTTGCCGGGAAGGCTTCACACCCCTGACAATAGCGACCACTCGCCCACAGCCCCGTCAGGCGCATGCTTCCGTGCAATACCTGCGGCGACACGCAGGGCCTGGTCAGGATTTCGGTCCAGCCAGGCAGTGTCTCATGCAACTTCATGTCGCAACTAACGATCAAGCTCGCCGACCGCCGCCCGGACGATGACGTGATGAGGGCGACCGGTATCGAATGACCCGTCACTCAGGCCGAAGCCGAGAGCGGGGCGGCGGTTCGTGTGGAGCGTTTTGTTAGCCCCTTTCATGCCGAACGTCGTAGCCATTGTCGGCCGTGCCGAGTAGAGGTAAAAATGTCGTACGCCTGCCTGATGGGAAAGATGCTGACACCCTTCACCTCAGTCGACTCCGCGCAATCGCAGAAGAATACTAAGTGTGCCCTCTTCGGATCGCGATAAGGCAGCAACCGATCAATCTTCCAAGCGGCGTTTTCCAGCGCCAAAAAAGTCACCTGTGCAAGGAGCGCCTTTCCGTCTGTTGCGATCCCAATGATGTCGATGTCTCGCATCGTGTGCCCAGTCGGAAGGAGAAGATGAGCCAAGCGCGGCAAACCCAATGATGTCACCTGTGGAAGCCTCAAAAGCTCGCTACAGAAGATTTCCTGCTGGCGGGGGGCCAAGTCCGATAGCTGCAGATTACTCCGTCGGCCCTCCACAAGACTCTCGACGGTTTTGCCCGCTAGATGCCATCGCATAATTGTGCCTTGACGCGGCCTTCCAACCGACAGCACAGCATAATCGAGCGGATCAACTAGCTTAACCCTGGTCAGACGCAATGTCTTCAAAACAGCCGTGCTCCCCTTCAGCTCACAATCTTCCCGCCATTTCCCCTTGAGTAGTTCGATTTTTGAGCGCGGCTTAACGAGCCCGACCATCCATTCGGTGTGGGGGTAGTGCTGAGCACAGACGTAGCCTCCTTCTCTGGCAAGCTCGACCAACTTTCCCATGCAGCTTTTGCCCGAGCCGGTGTAATCGTCAGGGTCGATGCTGGAGGAATCTCTGGTCAAGTTTTTGGCGGTATGGCGGCGTCTTCCAAAGTGGATTCCGATCCGGCGTTCCTTCCAAAGGCGCTGACGCGTTTGGTCGTCAATCCAAATCCCGGTGTTGTGGCGAACGAAATAGGTATTCATGGTAGTCATGCGGTTGTGAGGTCAACGATTGACGCACATATCGTTTTAGCCTGGCAGTTTGATGTCGGGGAGGTTCCGGGTCAAAAGTCCCTTGACCATTATCGGGCCAAATACTCACTGCTAAACAGCATCGTAAACGGCTGGGATGGGAAGTCAACGGCACAAGCAGAAACCGAGAACCAAATTTTTTGTTGCGGGTGTCAGGCCCCACTCGCATCCTGGCGCCTTCTTCCTGCAACAAAAATAGCTCGTCAGGCCTGGTCACACGCGCGGAGCGTCAGGGCTATCGAAGGTTGGTCGATCTCGGCGCTCCGCCCGCCGGCATCGAGGACAGGACTCCCCTGGCTGTTACTGCCAGGCAGTTGCCTCTTTGGGGCGAAGGTGTAAAGTTGCCAATGTTCGACTGTTGGTTATCTGTTGCTTATGGCCACGACTTTGCAAGCGCGCGTGCTTCATCGCGGTGGCAGCGTAACGATCCGCGACGTCTGCTGCCGGCCCCTCGCCCGCCAGTGTGGCCCCGAAGAGCTTTCCGACGCCAACGACATCGTGTTTCCGCGCGCCGGGGTGTTCTTGAAACGCGTCGGCAGAGAGGAGATCGTCGCCGATCCCAATCAGGTTCTTTTCTTCAGACGGAACGAGCCTTACCGCGTGGCCCACCCGGTGGGCCACGGCGATGATTGCACGGTGCTCGCCTTCGCCCCTGACTTGCTGAGCGAAGCGGTAGCCGGCTACCAACCTCACATTCAGGATCGGCCGGAGCAACCTTTTGAGTTCGCTCATGCGTTGAGTGATCAAACTGTTTTCCTTTCCCAGCATCGATTGCGCCAGCGTGCACTGTCCAAGCGCCACGACGCTTTGACCCTCGACGAGTTGGCTGTGGACCTCCTGGCGTCGGTCATTCGGAGCGTTTATCACCCACGCGGCTTCCGGCCCCAACCACGCCGTGCCGCCACCGCCCGGGCTCATCGCGAGCAGGCAGAACGGGCCTGCCTGTTGCTGGCTTCGCGCTTTGCCGAAGACCTGGCCCTGGGGGAAATTGCCCGCGCCGTGTATTCCTCCACCTTCCATCTCTCGCGCCTTTTCCGCCGGGAAACCGGCTTGACGCTTCACCAATACCGTAACCGGCTTCGCCTGCGGGCTGCTCTCGAACGGGTCGGCGCAGGCGAAACGGATCTCAGCGCGCTGGCTTTGGACCTCGGTTTCTCCAGTCACAGTCACTTCACTGACCTGTTTCATCGCGCTTTCGGCATTCCGCCGTCCGAGTGCCGGCGAAAAGCTTGCTCGCGGTGCCTTCGCGAAATGAGCAAGAATCTGAAAGCCGCCGAGCACAGTTTGCTCCAGTTTCATGCGTGACCAGGCCCGCTGAAGGCGCCTGGGAAAGCATATAACCAAAGAAAGGGACAACGCATGAAATCCAAAAAATGCCCGGTTTGTGGTTGGGAGATCAAGAATGGCGGCAAAACCGTCAAGCTCAAGAAGGATGCGGTGGTCGTGGTCTGTTGTGACGACTGCGGCGAGAAGGCAAAAGCCAGCCCAGAAAAGTACCTGCAACGCGCCTGACTTGCAGAGGCATCGCTCAAAACTCCCGGCGCGCGGTTTGCTCCCAAACTGGGGGGCCGCCGCCGGGGGACTTTCCGGCCGCCAGGTTCATGCGCGGCGTTCTTAATAATTTGAACAATTATTCAACCCTATGCACAGGTCACGCACGCCTGCAGCGATTATCCGACCCCCTTTGGCACCAAAACCGGAGCATTGGGGTCGGCGGAAAGCTCCGTCAGGAGCGCCATGTTTATAGCAACGGCGGGAATGAAGGGCCATCAAGCTCCGTCAGGAGCGGCATGTTTCCCGGTCGCCGCGGCCGGTCGGTGCGCGCGTCGCCCATCGAATCGTGCCGCTCCTACGGAGCTTGGCTGAACCGTGGGGGGTGCGATGGCTATAAACATGGCGCTCCTAACGGAGCTTGCGCATGTAGCCCTGCGATGGTGAAATGGCCAACCTTAACGGAGTAAAATGCCGGTCGAAAGGCGGCAAGTATCAGGCCCCATTTGGCCTCAAAGCCGGAGCATTGGGGACGGAGGAAAGCTCCGTCAGGAGCGCCATGTTATAGCAACGGCGGGACCGAGGGGCCATCAAGCTCCGTTAGGAGCGGCATGTTTCCCGGTCGCCGCGGCGGGTCGGTGTGCGCGTCGTCCATCGAATCATGCCGCTCCTACGGAGCTTGGCTGAACTCTTGGGGGTGCGCTGGCTATAACATGGCGCTCCTACGGAGCTTGACGCGCCGTTATTCGCGTCGGCGCACCTGTGCCGGCCTAAGCGCGGTAAACTGCCCTGACGGGAGATTGAGGCCCAGTCATTCCGTTGGCGCGCGATCGAATCCCGCGATGAAGGCAAGACCTGGCGACTGACCGAGGAGATGTTTGTTAGACGAATCAAGCCTGAGCACCGGTGAAAGTTACAGCCGGAAAAACTTTCCGGAGGTGCCAATCAACCTGGCGCCATGCATTAACGATTGAATCTGGGTCCCCAAGCCGGTAAACCAGCGCCGCCACCAGCTAATTCTCGCGGGCCAGTGAGCAGACAGGATTGTCTGCTCCACAATGAGGTGGAACCAGCGTGCAGCGCGCTAGTTCTTGCGCGTGTACGTGATCTCCATTGTTCTCACCTCGGTGCCACCCCGGTCCTCAAACCACTCCATCGTGTGGTGGTCGTTGTCGGTGATCTTGATTACCTCCCGAATCCTGGTCTTCATACCCGGCATCGGCTCGTATTCCGCGTGATAGGTGAGGCTCTTGGTGGCGGCGTCGTAGGTGCCCTCCAGATTCATAATGCCGGTGCCCATGTTGTCAATCCACGAGGCCAGGAACTTCTTTTTGACATTGTCGTAGCCCTCGACGGCCATGCCCTTGAATTCCATATCCATCATCTTGCCATCCGGGCCGGGCATTTGCATTTTGCCGGTGTGCTCGCTGATGAAGTAACGTCCGCCCATCGTCTCACGGATGACCGCGCTGCCGGAGGACTCGTTGGGCGGAGCTTTCGGGTCGGGATTCATCCACATCTTCACGGCGTAGGTCCAGGCGCCGACACCGCGCGCCAGGAGTTTGTGATTCTCGCCCGGCTTGGATAGTTCCATCATCATTGCCATCATCTCCGATTCGCTCGGCTGGCCGGCAGCCGGCTTGTCCTCCTTTTTGGGCGCATCCTTTTGTTGTGCCAAAGACGGCAGGGTGACCGCAGCGGACAGCAGCACGGCTGTTAGACATGTCAGACGTTTAAAACGATACATATACTGGCTCCTATTGGTGGTTGGTTCATGGTTCGGAACGCGCTGCGCCCGCACACACGGGCGCAGCGTCCGATTCTCAAGTCGCCGCTCAGCATACCACTCCACTTCTTCGAGGCAAGCACGAAAAGCGGCCCAGTGGACACGCGCTAAACCCAGCCGACGTTGGGCAGGTGTTAATGAGAGGACCGCCTGCCCGCGAGAGATGTCGAGTAAGCAGAAAGACTTTCCGATTGCCGCAATCCAAGGCAATGCGGAACATTGGAATGATATGACTGGATGCTCGGATCAGTTCACTGGTCTGGTCGAATTCGCGCCGGGGTTTGCGCCTCGACCACAGATCAGCCACGTGCTCTTCGACTTTGATGGCACGCTATCGTTGATTCGCCAAGGCTGGCAAGACGTGATGGCGCCCATGTTCCTTGAGATGCTGCCGCCGTTGCCTGGCGAAACCGAGGAAAGCCGCCGCCAGCTTTGTTACGACGACATCGTGCGACTCAACGGCAAGCAAACCATTTACCAAATGATCCAGTTGACGGAGCGAATCAAAGAGCGCGGCGGCGTGGCTCACGAGCCGCTGTGGTACAAGCGCGAATACCTTCGCAGGCTTGACCGGCGCATTGGCCACCGCCTTACGGGCCTGCGCAGCGGCGCGGTTTCCCCGGACGATTTGCTGGTTTATGGCACCCGGCCACTTCTGGAAATTCTTCGGCGCCGCCGCCTGGGGCTTTACCTTGCCAGCGGCACTGACGATATCTTCCTCAAGCAAGAGGCCCAATTGCTCAACCTGACGCATTTTTTTGGCGCCCAGATTTATGGCGCACTGGACGACTACAAGCGGTTTTCCAAGCAACTGGTCATTCAGCACATCCTTTGCGAGAACCGGATTCAAGGCGAGCAACTGCTTTCTTTTGGCGACGGTTACGTGGAAATCCAGAACACCAAGGAAGCCGGCGGCCTGGCCGTGGCGGTGGCCAGCGACGAGGCCCACAACGGCTCTGGCCGCTTCGATGAATGGAAACGTCGCCGCCTCCTGCAGGTGGGGGCCGACGTCGTTATCCCGGATTTCCGCGACGCGGTGGCTCTCCTGAATTGCATCCTGGTCACTCGTCTTCCTTCGAGCCGCGGATGAAAGGCAGCTTGACGGTTTTCTGCAAGAAGCCGAGCAGCGATTTCTTTTTCTTCTTTTCGCCGCCAATCGGCTCGCATTTGTGGCTGCACAAGGGACACAACTTGAGCAGCTTGCCGGCGCGCCGACGCAGGCGATGGACACAGGCGTCGCACATCACTTCGCGGCAATGGGTGCACTGATAAGTGACCTGCGCCTGGGGATGGCGCGTGCAGAGCACTGAACCATCGGAAAGAACGATCGGCGACGCCGGCCGGGGCAGGTCAAACTTGGGGATGGCGACCTTGACCTCCGTGGTTTCGACGAAGAGTTCCACATCACCCAGGCAAAAAGACTGGCCGGCGCACAGGCGGGCTTGCTGGATGGGCTCGCCGCGAACAAAGGTGCCGTTGGTGGAGTCGCAGTCCCGGACGATGAGTTCGTCTTCGGCCACCACCACCTCGCAATGGTTGGCCGAGATCGTCGGGTGCTCAATCTGGAAATCGTTGTCCGGACTGCGTCCCAGGCGATTGACCCCCAGCTTGAGTTCAATCACCTCGTTCTCAAACCCTTCAGATTTGACCAGCAATCTCGCCATGATAATCTTGACCTGTCCGGTTGGTGTTTAATTATCGTCTGTACCCGAGGAAGTCGATAAGAATCTGTGCGCCGAAACCTCGAAATTCGGTTGCGTCGGTCCGAAGAATCCTGAACAGTGCTGCCCAAGCCACGTGCGTGGCGCCGTTGGACCATCAAGAGCTTTGGAGTTGAACGACGGCGAGTCCCAGGTGTTCTGGTTGTTTTAGTCTGCGGGCCAAAACCAAGAGATTGTGCTAACATTCAAGCAGCGAACGACCATGACGGAGAGGAGTTGAACTATGACTGAATTAGCTGAAAAAGAATGTGTTCCCTGCAAGGGCGGGGTGCCCCCGCTCAGGGGCGAGGAATTAGCCAAGCTGGCCAAACAATTGAACAGCGGCTGGCAGGCAGTCAAGGAGCACCACCTGGAAAAGGAATATAAATTCAAGGACTTCAGGGAGGCGCTGGAGTTCACGAACAAAGTCGGATCACTGGCAGAGGCGCAAGGGCATCATCCCGACATTTACCTGGCCTGGGGCAAAGTGAGATTGACGATCTGGACGCACAAGATTGATGGGCTGACCGAGAGCGATTTCGTGTTCGCGGCCAAAGCAGACAGGTTGTAGCGGGAAGTTCTCAAGCTATCTCGTTCATATTTGACGTACGAGCCGGCGGCTGTTACAAACGCGCCGCGGTAATGTTCGGGCGCGAATCAGATGGATGCCATGAGAAAATCCAAGCACCCCAAGTACAGCCGGGTCCTTTTGAAATTGAGCGGCGAAGCCCTCAGCGGTGCAGGTGGCATGGGCATCCACCCCAAGGCCGTGCAAGACACCGCCGGGCAAATCCGGGAGGTGCGCGAGTTGGGTGTGCAAGTGGTTGTCGTCGTCGGCGGCGGCAATATTTTTCGCGGCCTCAGCGGCAGCGAGCGCGGCATCGAGCGCGCCACCGGCGACTATATGGGCATGCTCGCTACGGTCATCAATGCCTTGGCCTTGCAGGATGCGCTGGAGAAACTCGGCGTGGCTACGCGGGTGCAGACTGCCATCACCATGGCCCAGGTCGCCGAGGCCTTTATCCGCCGCCGCGCCGTCCGGCATCTGGAGAAAGGACGCGTCGTCATCTTCGGCGGAGGGACGGGCAACCCCTATTTTTCCACCGACACCGCCGCCGCGTTGCGCGCTAACGAAATCGGCGCCGAATTGATCCTCAAGGCGACCAAAGTGGACGGCATTTACGACAGCGACCCAAAGAAGAATTCCAAAGCCAGGCGTTTTTCCCAGATCAGCTATCTCGAAGCACTCAAGCAGCAACTCAAGGTGATGGATTCGACGGCGTTCTCGCTTTGTATGGACAACAAAATGCCAATTATCGTCTTCGACTTGTTCCGGCCGCACAATCTCAGGCGAGTGGTGATGGGGGAGAAAGTAGGGACGCTGGTTACAGGATGAAAGTGGTTAAAGGGTAGGATGGTTACATGGTTCTCTGTTGCATGGTGACCCGTGTCCCTATGGAACAAAGTAACCCTGTAACTACGTAACCCCGTAATCCGGTAACGCTGCAACAGATGCGTCAAGGTTGCTTTTTGTGTCAGACGTTTGTAATTTTCTTCCGGAATTCTCGTGTCGTAAACCCCGGTCCACCAACAACCTAACTCGAAATGGTGCTCCTGGGATTTTGCACCGGCTTCGCGGATGGGCGATATTGGGCCCCATGAAAAAACTGATCCTCGGTTTGATACTTACGTGCTTTGCTGGTTCGACCTTCGCGTTGGACAAGCAGGAGCTGGACAACCGCATCCGCACACTAACGGCCAGGCTAGATGCTTTGCAGCAAAAGCCGGGCAAGCGCATCCCGGCCGATTACCTTAGCAAGGCCCAAGGCGTCATCTTGCTGGACCGCACGAAGGCCGGCTTCCTATTCGCCTATCAAGGCGGCGGCGGGGTAGCCTTGGTGAAAGACCCGACCACGGCGAAGTGGAGTCCGGTGGCTTTTCTGTCAGCCCAAGAGGCCAGCTTGGGATTCCAAATCGGCGGACAACAGTCCTTTATTGTCATTCTCCTGATGAACACCAACGCGACACGGCTGTTAACCGAGCCCAATTTTGAGTTCGGCGGCGAGGCGCGCGGGACAGCCGGCAACGAGTCCAGCGGAGTCACAGGAACGTTCTCTTCGACTGAACAAGCCGTGTTGGTCTATGACGACCGCACCGGCCTCTATGGCGGGGCCGCGCTCAAGGGCGGCGCAATGTCGCCCGACGAGCAGGCCAATCGGATTTACTATGGAGACTTCCTGACCATGAATGACATTTTGTTCCAAAATAAGGTCAAGCCCAGTGATGCTGCGTCGGCACTGGCCGTCAAACTCACGGAGTATTGCCGCACGCGCGAGAAGTAGTCCGTAGAAAGGTGTATTTTTCGGACGTGGTCTAACCCGAATACTTCACACTTCGCCGAAAACGGCCTCAGGGTGTAGCCGCCGAGGTCAGTCGGCGCTAACTTCTTTTCCTCGGAAATCAGCGCCGACTGACGTCGGCGGCTACGGCGGCTATAGAATATCCAGGATAAGAAGCAGGTTGCCCCGGACTCCATTTGTCCGGTGCAGCTCCACCTTCACCTGGGGGAGAAAGTCCCTGCCAGGGAGCCGCGCTCGGTGCGAACGACGGCGCCGACGGCAACGTTGTGGCGCTTGAACCAGCCTCGAGGGGTTTCCAACACGAACTGCACGCGGTCGGACGCGGCCACCACTGCATTGGTGTTGCCCGGCTCGAAATCGTGGAGCTCGAGAATCACGCCTTCAGCGTTGATGTAAGCAGCGGAGAGGGGCACGACGCAGTTTTTCATCCAAAATGCGCGGCGATCAGGGAGGGCAAAGGCAAACAACATGCCGGCGTTCTCGGCCAGGTTGGTTCGGAACATCATGCCGGTCTGTTGCTGGTCGGCAGTCAACGCCAGTTCCGCAATCATTTCTTCGGCGCCAAGCCAAAGTTTCATCGTTTGCAATTTCGGCAGGGCTTGAGTGGGCTCGCCCGGGTCGCCGGCAGCGCTGAGGGCAGGAGCAGCCGGCTTTTGGCAGCCGGCCAAGGCGACGATCGCGAGAAAAAGCGGAAGACAGCGCAATCCATTCATTGCTCAAGATTGCGCAAAGGACGCGGCATTTTCAACTCACATTCTTCATTCATGAGGAAAAGGGGCGCATCTTGACACTGCCACCGGAGCGCGAGCCGTCCTCGGCTCGCAGCGGGTCCGAATGCGCAGGCGGGGTCCGAATGATTCGGCCGGCGGGTTGCGGGCGCCGCCGCTGCGAGCCGAGGACGGCTCGCGCTCCGTTCCTGCCGGGCGGCCCGGCGATTTGGTGGTGGTGTCAAGATGCGCCCGAGGAAAAGCGCATTTACACGTGGCTGGACAGGGTTCATCGTCGAGCCAGATGCGTATTCGCGTTTGCTTCGGGATCGCGTTGGCTCTATTGCTGCCCGGCTGCTCGACGCCGGGGCCGACCGGTGCAAGCGCGGCGGCTCAATTCCTGCCGCCATCAGAAAGTTATGTTCGCCTCTCCAATGCGGGTTCCAATATCGTGGAATTGCAAATCGCGGTCCGAAAGTTTATTCCTGCGCGAGGCCAGGGCCCGGCGATCTGGTTGACCGGCGTTTCCCACATCGGGGAGTCGAATTACTTTGCGGGACTGCAAAAGCAGCTTGATGGGCAGACACTGGTTCTATTCGAGGGTATCGGCGCTGCTTCCGGCCGAGCCGCCCAAATGCGCGCCGACTCAATTTCCGCAGCGCGCCCGGATACAAAAGCCGCAGCAATTTCGTCCAGTGGATCGAGGCCGTCTTTGCAATCGTCGCTGGCGGCCTCACTGGGGCTGGTTTTCCAACTGGAGGCCATTGACTATGGCCGAACCAACTTTCGCAACAGCGATTTGTCGGTTGAGCAACTGCGGGGACTGATTGCGCGGCAACCCGCTGGGACCGGCGAAGCGGGCGCGGGACAAAGTTTCGAGAGCTTGCTGCAGATTCTGGAGGGCGGCTCGCTGTTGGACGTGGTTTTGGGGGTGGGTATGCGCTTTCTAGGGGCAAATCCTAAACTGCAGGCTATGAGCAAGCTGGCGCTCATCGAAACCATCGCACAAATGAAAGGCGACCCTTCGCAACTCCGAGGGCTGCCGTCGCAAATGA
>WNGQ01002236.1_pt1 | contig 26890 bp, 29 predicted proteins | sample 5407661 | NCBI WGS metagenome assembly WNGQ01 (sample SAMN13153382, study PRJNA577476) | soil metagenome | isolation source: 60 cm soil or saprolite under Garry oak tree replicate 2 | place: USA:California | collected 2016-06-15 | reverse complement strand
AATTGTCTACGCTTGGCAGGCAGACCGCCGCGATCGCGCGCAACTCGCCGCGGAACTTGCCTCCACGAGGCAACTCCTCGTCGCGGCCGACGCCCGCCAGCACGACCGCGACGCGCAGCTCGCGCAAACACTCGCCGCCCTTGCCGAACAAAAGCGCTCCATCGTCACTCCCGCGCAAATTGTCCGCGAGCTTCAGAAGAACATTCCTCTGCCCGCCCCTCTTAACCTTCAACCGGACCTTCCATCCTCGGAATCGCCTCAAACGAACTCCGGCAACGCGCCAACAAGCGGAGCTGTCCAGAGGCCGCAACCCAGTCCCGCCACCACAACCGTTGACCAACACGCCCCCGGCAGCGCTATCATCCCGCGCGCCGATCTAAAGCCCCTATACGACTTCACACTCGACTGCCAGGCCTGTCAGGCCAAACTCGCTGCTGCCCAAAGCGACCTCCTCGACGAAAAATCTAAAACCGCCGCCCTCGCAAAAGAGCGCGATGACGCCGTCCGCATCGCCAAAGGCGGCAGCGCCTGGCGACGCGTCACCCGCGCCGCCAAATGGTTTCTCCTCGGCGCAGCCGCCGGCGCCGTCGTAGCCAGAGCCCGCTAATGGCGCGCCGCTGGCCCGAAATTTCATCGCGCATTAACGCCCTCTTGCCGATTCTGCATACATTTGAGATATAATCCGGCCAAAGAAATGCTTAGCTCCGGCGCCCTTCATGTCTGCTAGCGGAGACCCTCTCCATCCCGCACGCCTTGACGACAGGAAACTCGATTCCTGGAAAGAGATTGCCGACTATTTGGACCGCGAAGTCCGCACCGTGCAGCGCTGGGAGAAAACTGAAAACCTTCCGGTCCGTCGTCACGAGCACCAAAAGAAGTCCACGGTTTACGCCTTCACTAGTGAACTGGACGAGTGGCGCAAGAATCGCCAGCCCAAAGACGACCCCGAAGCCGACGCGGCTTTCGTGCCCGAGCCCGACGCTGCCGATGAAGGCTTGCTCCCCAATCGTGAGAATCATCAAGGGGCGCCTCCCGCAACGAAAGAAAACGAACACCGCACTCTGCGTATCGGCCGATGGCTGGGAGTTGCGGTGCTGGGAGCCTCTCTTGTCGCTCTTTTGAGCTTCACATATTTGAACATGCGGCACGCCCCTCCCCGTGCCGGCGCAAAGGTCCGCCTGGTTGTCATTCCGTTCACCAATCTGAGCGGCGATCCTAAGCAGGATTACTTCAGCGCTGGCCTAACCGACGAAATGATTACGCGCCTTGGCAGTCTCGACCCACCGCACCTCGGTGTGATCGCCGCCGCTTCTTCCAGCGCGTATGCGGGGAAACCCATTACCGAAATTGGCCATGCGCTCGATGTCCAATATGCGCTCACAGGCAGCGTACGCCGCGAAGGCAACCGCGTTCGCATTGATGCCCAGCTCGTTCAAGTAAGCGACCAAACGCAACTTTGGACCGATCGATACGACCGCAATTTGAACGACATCCTCGGGGTTCAAGAGGAAGTTGCCGCGGCGGTGGCCGGCAAGATTAGCCTCGCTCTGAATCCATCGCCCACAAAAGCGGGCGGAGCTGTCGCAAAGCGCACCGTGAACCCCGAGGCCTATGATGCTTACCTTCGAGGCCGCTTTTATTGGACCAATCGCGGCGACCTCCACAAAAGCCTGGAATCCTATCAACAGGCCATCCAAATAGATTCGCAGTATGCCTTGGCGTATGCGGGCCTCGCCAACGGTTACGCCCTGCTCGGGCAAGTGCCTTACGACGACTTAAAGCCTTCCGACGCCAAACCCAAGGCGAAGCAAGCGGCCGAGCACGCTCTCCAGCTTGACCCGGAGCTCGCCGAAGCTCACACCGCCCTCGCCAATGTCGCGTTCAGCTATGACTGGGACTTCCAGACTGCGGAGCGGGAGTTTCAGCGCGCCGTGGCCCTCGGCCCGAATGATCCCACTCCTCACCTGTGGTACGGCCACTACTTCATTGTCCGCAACCGTCTGCCCCAGGCCCTGGAGGAGAACTCTCGCACGCTCGAGCTCGACCCAGTCTCTCCCGTATTCAATACCGTACGCGCGCAGATCGAATACAGCGCAAGAAACTACGACGCTGCGATCGCCCAGGGATTGCGCGTCACCGAGCAATACCCCACCTATTGGTTGGCTTATATCTGGCTCGGATCTGCTTACCGCGAGAAGAAGATGTACGCCCAGGCTTTGGAGCAGTTTGCTAAAGGTCGCCAACTCTCCGGCGACCAGCCTGTCCTGATTTCTTTATACGGCCATGCACTCGCCGTCTCCGGCGATGCTGCGGGCGCCCGCAAGGCACTCGCGGATCTCCAGCATCTGTCTCAGTCGCGCTACGTTTCGTCACTCTACTTTGCCGCCATCCACTTGGGCCTTGGCGAAAAGAGCAAAGCTCTCGACGGGCTCGAGCGCGCCTACACAGAGCGCAACGACTACCTGGCCTACCTTGGCGTAGACCCAATTGCCGATCCGCTGCGCTCCGAGCCCCGTTTCACTCAGTTGCTCCACAAAATCGGCATTCAGTAGCAGTCTGACTTCTGCACGCTCTGGTCCACCTCGATTCTCCTCACGCCATGGGCCTTTTGTTGAGATTAACTGTGATGCTGCGCACGAAGCCCCAGCACAGAAATTGCAAGCCAGCACGGTTCGTCAAACCGTTTAGTGAGGCGTGCAGTCGCTTGCCGGCGGCGACGCCTGGCCTACGGAAGTATTCAAAGAGGGCGAACCCTCGAAGTCGAACATGTCCTCAAGTGTATCGGCATGCAGGTCACGATTTGTTAGGTGCAGCCGTTCGTCCGGATTGTCCAAGCTCAGGAACCGCTTCTCGATGAACGCCAGCAGCGAAGTGTGATCCCCCACGGTGTGAGACACGTACTGCGCCTTCGCGAATGGCGAAACGGCCATCAACGGAACGCGGAATCCCAACTGGTCAAAGCTGGCACACTCCGCGGGATACGGCCCCGTGGGGTTCGCTGCCAGAGCTGGGCACAGCGCCTCGGCGTCCATTACGCTCGTGTCTATGATACTGAACGGATTCTGCGCGCACTCCGCCCCTCCGCCTGGCTGCAAGCTAAGAGGAACATTGAATAGATCGGCGCATTGACCGGGTGAAATTCCATCTGGCGTCCTCGCCCCTCCCTGGGGCGCTCGCGGCGGCGCCACATGGTCGTAGTAGCCACCGTGCTCGTCGTAGGTTATGAAGATTACCGAGTCCTGCCAGAACGGTCCATTCCGCACCGCGTTCACCACCTGCGACACGAACGCCTGTCCTCTTTGAATGTCCGTCGGTGGATGCTCGTCATTTTCGTTTTGCGTTCCGAACAATCCGAAATTGGGATCGACGAACGTCACCTGCGGCAGCGGGCCCACGCCTGGCGCTCCGCCGGCTTGCGCCAAAAACACGAAAAGGGGCAAAAAGTGCGGGTCCACACCTGTCGGCCCGAACGGCCGGAAGCTCGCTCCTTGCGGCGCATCCTGAAAATAGTCGGCCCAGGAAATTCCATTTTTATCCAGCAGGTCAAAAATCGTTCCGGTAATCGGCTTATACCCTCCCGGCGGCGGAAACTCATCGTTCGTGCTCAAATGTCCAAAGGAAGTTGCCGCCATGAAATAAGCGCGATTTGTAAACGTTGGCCCAAGCATCGGGGAGAAATAGCGGTCGTTCACTGCGAAATTTGCGGCCAGCTTGTAGTAGAAGGGAATCTCGTCCTGGTTATAAAAGCTCATCGTCTGATCGTCGGTCGCGTTCTCGACACCATTGTCCAACTGCTCCGTGGCGTCGTTCACTCTAACGAATCCATCGCTCAGCGTCTGCCCGAGCGTGCCGTTCGGATTTAGGAAATTGGCTTCTCGGTGCGTGCCCAACCAGGAATGATCGAGATCCGGCGCCACGCATCGTCGGGAATCATGGAATACAAATACCGTACTGCCGTTGTCATCGAGGTTGGAGTTGAAACACATCAAATTGCCGGCCGCGTCTACCCTGCAAGACAATCCATCCACGCAGCTGTGGTCGTTCTGCCCGCATCCGCCGGATGTCGTGTGATAAGGGCTCCCTGGTGCATAGGCTAGGGCTCCGAAATAATTGTCGAACGAGTGGTTCTCCTGTATCACGATGATGACGTGCTTGACTTTGTGTATGTCCCCGTTTGCCAGCGTTTGGCCTGGCAACATCATCGTTAGCAGTGCAGGCAGCAGCACCGCCGCTGCTGCAATCCGGAGCAACCTCATATTCCTTCTCATTCTCTTCGCTTTCATTTTCATTTCCGCCGCTTCATCGGTGACCTTAATATTCCAGTGAACGTTTCTGCACATTGCAAGTACCTCCGCCAGGCAGCATCCACTGGTAAAAAGCGTCTTACAAGCGACAAGGAGCGCCAAAACAGCACTCGCCGCCAATGTCGTCAGTTGTCGCGGCTCTTCGCACCTTCCCGCCCCCATCAAAACCCAGTCCGCGAAGCCCAATCGCAGAGCAGGGAAGTAGTTCCCTTCAAAGAACTCCGACGTTACTTCTTAGCTTTTAGCTCCAAACGTTCGAGTTCGATGCGGGCCGCAAGCGCGATTACGCTGGTGCTATCCTCCGAGGCGGCGAGTCCCAAATGGACTTTGGCCGTATCGGGTTGCCCAATAGCGACATCTCGCAAGCCGCCAAAGAAGGCGTATCGGAGCAGCGCCTCATTTTTTGGATCGGAATACGGAAAGCCCTCGGACACTCTTCCTTCTGCGTTCAGAAGAAGAGCATGCTCTTCTGCGGAACCCCTGAATCTCGCTCTCTCTTCTTTCAGCAGAGATTCCGCGGCCTCTCGCCGGCCCAACCGAAGCAGTGAGAAATAACTGAGCAGAATGGGACTCACCGAACAAGGCTTTTCCCCTGGCTTGCAACTCTTTGTGGCGTTCACCGCGGCGCTCACTGCATCGGCATACTTGCCTTCAAGGAAGTAGCTCCATACGATGTCTTCGCCGGCGCGAGCATACGCACTCTGCGCATTGTCACTCGCAGGTTTCGGGTCCTTTCCAATAGCTAGCTCTTGCACTTGCGCAAGCTCCCGCCGCGCCCCCGCAAAGTCCCGGCTGTAAAACAACGTTTCGCTCAGGTCGCTATGGCGTGTAATGTCCTTGGGATCGAGTTCCACTCGGTGCCGCCGCAACGTGGCGGCACGAGCGTAGTTGTGCCGCGCAAAAAAGAATTGCGATGCCCCGTCGAGCACCTGGTCAGCATCGGGCGAGCGCGCGAGCGCGTCCTCGGCTGCGCGCGTGCTGCAATCGGTCTCCGGCCTGCAAAGGTAGGCAAAGTACGCCAACGCTTCCGGGTTGTCCGCATTGCGAACCAGGAGATCACGAAGTTCTTGCGTTGAACCAGTGATGATGCATTCATCCAAGTACCTGTCGGGGAGGATTTCCTGAAAGCTCGCCGGCGCATTTTTCTCTACCCATTCCGGCTGGAGCAGCGCGATACGCAAGAAATCCTGCTGCACCCAAATGCGCCCGATCAAGTGCGCGGGCACTAAGCCAAGGACATCCATTGAGCCCAAGTCCATTTGGCCTTCGGTGTGCCTGCGAAATTCGGCGTCAAAAAACAGTTTGTCACCAACCGCAACGAGCCTGACGTCATAACTGGAGAGCTCGTCGCCCTTTCCCGGATCCGGCTTTGCAGGACGGAACTCAACGGAGTAATAGCTGTAATGCTCGCTTGGTTTCTCTGGCGGGGTGATCTTCCAGCGAAGCCAGGCTCCTTCGCCGGTACCTACCTTTTCCGGTTCTTCTGTATTTGGCGAAATCCATTCGCCCTCAATACGCGGCTCAACGATGGGTTTTTGAAGGTCCGCATCCGTGTAAAGCGGGCGGATGCTTGCAGCAGGGCTGCATCCGGCGACAAAGGCTGCAAGCACGAAAGCTAGAACTGCAAGCGCGCGTTTCATGCCACTCCTTTTGCCACCTCAAGCTTGTGTAAGGGCGCGTTTTAGCGCGCCCCGCAGGAGCATGATATCGAGGATTCCGGGCAGCAGACGGAATATCGTGCCCTGCGATAGTGAAATCTCAAATCTCCGGAATAGCCGGCTGCAACTGCACGCCCATTGGAATTGTGCTGTAGATGGCGTCCACGCCCAGCGAAGCAAAAAAGTTCCAGTCCGCTGGAGTGTTTGCCGGATCTGCGAACGCCCGCATTCCCAGCGAATGCGCGGCAGCCACAAACTCCGCGCCGCTGCCCGGTTGCTGCTGCTCTGCCGCGCCGAAGAAGTCCATCTCTCCGCCAACCACGCGCACGCCGGTAACCAGCCCGGTGATCAGAAACTGCACCGGCGATGCGTATCCCGGCAAACGGAACACCGGTCCAATCTCCGCCCACGTAAGCCCGAGCGAGATCTTCTTGTTAATGACGGTCACCGGCATTTTTGTGATAGCTTGGATCTGGGCCGGCGTGAGAAGTTGCAAACCGTCGAGGTCCAGCTCCCGCGGGATCTCCGGCGCCATCTGCTGCGCCAGATAAAGCAACGCAGGCGAGAACGAATCGAAAATCACCCGGTCGGTAAACTCGGCCTGCCGTATTTCATGGACCGCCGCCGACACCAGCGGCTGCTCAAAGTCATCTCCCGGATCGCAGTGCGGTGAAAGCGCCTTGAGCTCCACAATCAAGATCCCGCCCAGATTATCGCCGGCCCGATTGTTGAATTCGCGCGCCACGTTGATGATTTGCCGCAACTCCGGCACGTAGGGCAAACGCGCCTGAAGCTGGTCCAGGGTCAGCGAATGGATGCACGTGAAGTCGCTCAGAAAATCGTCGTGGACCACCGCCAGGCGCCCGTCCGCTGTCAGTTGCACGTCCACCTCGACGACGCGCGCCCCCAAGGTGTAGGCCTGTCGCACCGAGTCCACCGTGTTCTCAATCGGCAACCCTGGATTCGTGGCCGGATTATACGGGCCAACTCCATGATGCCCAATGGCAACCGGCCGCACCGGCACCCTCAGAAAATCCTCCGCGGTACTGTGGCCGGGGTGATCCTTATCGCCACCAGTTTCCTGCGACGCCGCTGGAGTCGGCCCGCCAAACCAGGTAACCAAGCTGATTAGCGTGCTGCGTAGTACCCAGTCTCTAAAGCCAGCCCGCCCCCAACCGTCGCCCCAGGAAGTGTCGCCTTCTGAGAAATGCATGTCGGTGCTCCTCTTTCGTTATCTGCGTCTCGACCGTGACTGGTTTTCTTCGCCAATGTCGTTCAGTCGCCGCTCCGGAAAGGGCTGGGAAAGCACCTCGCCTGGTCCGGCAAATCCGCGGGAGGCCCACAGCATCCAACGTCCCGAAATCTCTTTCAAGCGACAAGGAGCGACCTACTCCCGCTTTACCGTATGTCGCCTAATGTCGTATCCGGGGTGCCAGAGGCCCCCACTCCAAAGCCCTTCCTCGCGTCCCCCTTAGGGCAGGGAAGTAGTGCCCGCCGAAGGTTTCCTGCCGGTTGCCTTGCGCTTTCTTCGCATTCCTGATCTGTCCCAAAGAAATGCGAGCCTGATGCGAAATATAGGACAAATCCTGGGCAAGCGTAGAGCCGTTCCGTTCCCTTGACCGATGCCTTCGCCACTGTGACCAGGTCCAAAGTCGCGCGCGCTCTCCGCAGGACAGGCTGGCGCACCCCCCGCGCCAGCCTGTCCATCTACAAATCCTTGCTTATAAAGGTCGTTATGTAGGTAAGCCCCCTAAGCCCCAGCCGATCCCTTGCGTTCCTGTAAGTCGCGCACCCAACAATCTTGTGGAAAACCCAAAGAAAGCCCTTGACAGCGTGTCCGATAAGTTATATTATGTTAACTATAAAATGGGTCGGACTGAGCCTTCTCCCAATAAGGCCATACAGGTAGGCTCCAAGGACCAGCGGGGATCCCCAGTTACCACTACCCTCTCACATCATCTCTTCTCAGCGGGATTTGTTTGCGGCTAGCTTCGCAAGTTCGTAGTTGATGTATTGCTCGATCAGGTGTGCATCGGCGCCAACCATGCGTCGGCCATTTACGAAGAGCGTCGGCGTGCTGTTGACTTCGAGCTTCTCGCCATTCGCGTGGCTGGCGTTCACCGCGGCACCGGCTTCGGGGCTGGCCATGCAGCTCTTAAAGGCCTCAGCATCGAGCCCGGACTGGCTGGCGTAGTCCACCATCTTCGTCCAAGCGTTTCCCGCTGAAATGATCTCCTGATTGTCATAGATCAGGTCGTACAGCTTCCAGAACGCCTCCGGCTTCTGCTGGAAGGCGCATCGGCCGGCAATGGCAGCCGTGCGCGCCCACGGGTGGAGCTGTTCGATTGGAAAGTCCTTAAATATGACGCGCACCTTGCCGTTGTAGTTAGGCAGAATGCCCCGCAACGCGTCGTGCAGGTTGCGGCAGACGGGGCACTCAAAGTCCGAATACTCCACGATGGTCACCGGCGCCTTGGGATCACCGAGCGCGGGCGCGTCGGTCATTCGGATCTGCGCCAGGTTTTCCGCCAGAGGGTCCTTGGTCATGTCCGAGAGGTCGCCGCGGAACAGGAATCTCCCATCTTTGCTGACATAGAACTTTGCGTTTTCCTTGTTCCCGCCAATCGTCACATCAACGTTTGTCTCTAGGATTCCTTCAACCGGCGACTCCTTCAACGGTCCCACGAGTAACTTTACGTCCGGCCCAAACGCGTACAGGTTCCGCAAATACGCTTCAATATTCTTCTGCGCCTGCGTGGAAGCGGCTGGCGCAGAGCTAGCCGGCTGTTGCGCCTGTGCGGCCATGCCAACGAGCGACATGGCTATGGCGAAATTGAGTCTCAGGAGTGTCTTCACGAAGTGCCTCACCTTTTTTTAAGGAATGAATTTCTGCGCAATCGGGAACGGCCTTCCAAAACCAAACGCCCGCGAAGTAATCTTCAGCCCCGGGGCCGCCTGCTTCCGCTTGTATTCGCTGCGGTCCACGCGCAGCGCGATGTCTTGAACCAGCTTCAAATCGAATCCGTAATGATCCGCAATCTCGTGCGGGCTCCGCAGGTCCTCGATATAAGCCTTCAGAATGCGGTCTAGCACGTCGTAAGGAGGCAGGCTGTCTTCATCTTTCTGGTTCGGCCGCAACTCTGCCGACGGCGGCTTTTCGATCGTCGAGCAGGGAATCACTTCCCTTTCGCCGTTAATCCAGCGCGCCAATTCGTACACCATCAATTTCGGCACATCGGAAATCACCGCCAATCCTCCGGCCATGTCGCCATAAAGCGTGCAGTAACCGACCGCGTTCTCCGATTTGTTCCCCGTGCTTAACACCAGCGAGCCGAATTTGTTCGACAGCGCCATCAAATAATTCCCACGAATGCGCGCCTGGAGGTTTTCTTCTGTCACGTCCGCGGGCCGGTCGCCGAAAGCAGGCGCCAATGCCCCTTTGTACGCCTCAAAGACGTTCGTGATCGGCAAGGTGTGGAACTGTATCGCAAGATTCTTCGCCAGCGCCTGCGCGTCCGCCTTGCTTCCCGCCGACGAGAATGGCCCCGGCATCGAAACGCCCAGCACATTCTCAGGTCCCAGCGCGTCCACAGCTATAGACGCCACGACCGCCGAATCAATGCCGCCGCTTAGCCCAACGAGAACCTGGGTGAAGCCACATTTGCGCACATAATCGCGTGTTCCAGTAACCAGCGCGCGGTAGGCATAGGCAATCTCTTCGTGTGGCTGCTCGTGGACTTCGCCTTTCCCCGTCGCGGTATCAAAAAGGACGAGATCTTCCTCAAAAGCTTTGGCCTGCGCCCCCACCTTGCCGTCCGCGGTCAATGCAATGCTCGCTCCATCGAAAATCAGGCTGTCGTTCCCTCCGAACTGATTCACGTAGACCACCGGCAGTTTGTGATTCAGGGCAATGGAGCGCAGCATCTCAAAACGCAGCGCGCGCTTGTCCAGCGTGTAAGGTGATGCCGAGATATTCAGCAACACCGTAGTTCCCTGCCGCACAATTTCGTTTACCGGGTCGCGATCGTAGAGTTGCTGCGCCCAGAAATTCTCGTCGTTCCAGACGTCTTCGCAAATCGTGATCCCGAGCTGTTCGCCGTGCAACCCAAATACGTATTGGCGGTCCGCTGGCTGAAAGTAACGCGATTCGTCGAACACGTCATACGTCGGCAGCAGCATCTTGCTTTGCTCAAAGACTACGCGTCCGTCGCAAATCAGCGCCGCCTTGTTGCCAATAGACTTCCCCGTTCCATTCTTCACGCGTCCCGCATACCCAATCACGGCCGGCAGCGGGATTTTAGCCGCCAGCTTCTTCAATTCACTGTGGTTGCGTTCAATAAACGTGGGGCGTTCCAGGAGATCTTGAGGCGGGTAGCCGCACAGGCATAGCTCGGTGAACACGGCCAGCCCGGCGCCACGCTGTTGCGCTTGCGCCGCCAGGCTCAAAATGCGAGCCGTATTCCCTGCAAAATCGCCGACGGTGGGATTGAACTGAGCGAGAGCTATCTTCATGCTCTGGTGTAGCGCGGGCTTTATCCCTGCGCTCTTTTGACAGAATACGAACTGTCACCCCAGATTGCAAACCTGGCCGCTTCTCAGAGGCCCTGGCTATGCGCCATTTTGACCGTCGTTCTTACTGTTCGGCTTCCTTGCCGCCAAACTCGCAATTCCCTGCTCCGCCCGCAGTTCGCGGTAAAAGACCACTTCTAATTCGGGAAACGCTCTTCGAAGTTCGCCGGGATTGAGAAGGTGCGCCGGATCCCGCGGTCCGCCGCTGAAATCCAACTGCGCTTTCGTGTAAGTCTCAAACAGCAGCATTCCCCCGGGCCGCAAAGCTCGGGAAATCTGCGGAAACAGCGAGCGCTCCAGATAGCGTACGCAGAGAATGAGCGAATATCGATTCGCCGGAAGCGTTACAGCCTCCAGGTCCGCTGGCAGCAAATCAATTCCCGCTCGTGTTACCTGTTTCGCTCCGTCGATGCGTGGAATTCGCCGCACCGGAATTTCCAAAGCCTTCGCGCGTTCCTCCAGGATGTCGAGCGCCGCTCCGGACCAATCCACCGCCGTGACGTGCCGCCCATGCTCGGCTAGAAAGAGCGCGTTTCTTCCCCTGCCGCACGCCAGGTCCAGCGCAGCTCCCGCGGGCAGCAGCGGCCACAGCTCCATCAGAATTCCAGCCGGAGCCTCCGCAGCATCGTTCGCCGCCAGGCCATGTTTCGCATCCCAATCCGGCTGACTAGATGGCATAAAACTGAGCGGTGCGCATAAAAAAAGCTCCTGAACATTGTCGTTCAGGAGCCCGGAAACCGCAAAGCCCGTAAAACTACCTCTTTCGGAGTTCCGCTAACTGTCAACTGTTAGCTGTCGGCTGTCATCTCTCTTAAACGCTGAACGAGCTCCCGCACCCGCAGGTGCTCTTCACATTGGGGTTATTGAACTTGAATCCCGCGCCTTCCAGCGTCTCGATGTAATCAATCTCGATCCCATCAAGGTACATCGAGCTCATCTGGTCCACGGCCACTTTCAAGCCGTCAAACTCAAAAATCTGATCGGCTTCCGTGGTGCTGTTCTCGAACGCCATGTGGTATTGAAATCCCGAACATCCCCCGCCTACCACTGCCACGCGCAGGGCAACCGGCACCGGGCTCTGCATGTTCATAATTTCCTTCACCTTGGTACTCGCAACCGGCGTCAAATTAATCATGGTTATCTAGGCCTCCGCGCCACGGGCACTGCCGCGACGCCAAATACATTTACATTATAGCAAAACATTGCAACCGCGGCATCCCGCGTGACCAATTGTGTTGCTGGTTGGAAACATCCGACTTCCCTACCGTTTCCCCATCCGCAAACGCTTCGCTTACAATGAGATGCCGCTATGAAACACAAAGTTACGCTCATCCCCGGTGAAGGCATCGGCCCCGAAGTTGCCACCGCTACGCGCCGCATTCTCGAAGCCGCCGGGGTACAAATCGAGTGGGAAGAAATCGCCGGTCGCACCGGTGACTCCAATGATCAGGGCCAGCGCGTCAATCAAGCTGCCATTGACTCCGTCCGCCGCAACCGCGTCGCCCTCAAAGGGCCCATGGCCACCGCCATTGCCGGCGGCGCTCCCAGCGTCAACGTGGCCCTGCGCAAATCCCTGGATCTCTACGCCAATTTGCGCCCCGTGAAAAACGTCCCCGGCGTGAAATCCCATTTTGAAAACGTGGACCTGATTTTAGTCCGCGAAAACACCGAGGATTTGTACTCCGGCCTCGAGCACGAAGTCGTTCCCGGCGTCGTCGAAAGCCTGAAAATCATCACCGAGAAAGCTTCCACGCGCATCGCCCGCTTTGCCTTTGACTATGCTCGCCGCCACGGCCGCAAAAAGATTCACGCCATCCACAAAGCCAACATCATGAAGCTCTCTGACGGCTTGTTCCTGCGTTCCGTCCGCACCGTGGCCGCCCAGTTCCCCGAAATTCAGTACAAGGAACTCATCGTGGACAACGCCTGCATGCAGATTGTCATGGATCCGCTCCAGTTCGACATGCTTCTGTTGCCTAATCTCTATGGCGACGTCATGAGCGATCTCGCCGCCGGCCTCGTTGGCGGCCTCGGCGTCGTTCCCAGCGCGAACATCGGCGACGAATGCGCCATGTTTGAGGCCGTTCACGGCACCGCGCCAGACATCGCGGGAAAAGGCCTTGCCAATCCTACTGCCCTGCTGATGAGCGCCCTTTTGATGCTGGATCACCTGGGAGAACGCGCCGCCGCGGAGAAGATTGAAGCCGCCCTGCTGAAGACGTACCGCGAGGGCACCCACACGACGAGGGATGTCGGAGGAAAAGCAGGTACCGACCAGTTTGCGCATGCCGTTATGGTCGCCATGGGCTCTTAAACTGAACGCTCCCCAGCCCGGTTGCCGGTTTTCGGTCTGCCTCTTATGCTGGGCCTTCCGCCCCTAAACCTTTAAGTACTATTAGTTCCAAATCTTTATTGTTCTTGCCTTCTGTCACTTTTCGTGTCAGCATTTCTCCCGAATCCGGGGAGAGTCCTTTCCAAGGCACTTTTTTATGCAGAGAACCCGCTACCCAGAGCGTCGTCGAACCGTCCGCCTCCCCCTGCAGATTCCCGTGAAGGTCCGCTGCCGCCTCCCCGAGGGCGAAACCATCGACTTGCAAGCCTCCACTTACGTTGTCAGCGCCCACGGCGCTCTTCTGCTCATGGATACGCCTCTCATCCCCGGCCAAAATATTCGCATTTTCAATGAAATGACCGCCGAGTCGGCCGAGTGCCATGTCACTTCTCTTCGCGAAAAGCGCGAACGCCGCTTCGTCGGTGTGACCTTCGTCTCACCAAACACCGACTTCTGGCACATCGTTTTCCCCAAGTCCGGCACGCGCCAAGCCATTCGCTCTCCGCAAACCGGCGCCCTCGTCCCTCCCGGCTTCCGCCAGGACGACAACTCCCAGTTCTAAGCGAATTTCTCCCACGCGCCGAGATAGTTGCATTAGTTTATTTTGCTTGGTAAAGCACGCCAGAAAGAACGGGCAGCCACTCGTCATCCAGGAATTCGATTCGCGTTCCGCCGACAAAGGGGTGTGGTCTGGGTCGGGGCACGTCGCACCAAAAGCCGTGCTTTGCATTCTCCAAGGCGATAGCACCTAAGTCTTTCTCTAAGCCCGCTGTGCGAATTATGTTCAATTGCGTGCTATCAGAAATGGGTGTGCCGCCTTCGTATTGAGTAAAGTACTCAGCGCGGCCGAAGTTCATCTTCTTGGGATGGCCTCTTCGGTTAAAGCGCATGTCAATCCATACCACCGCCCGCCTGACTCCCAGCTTTCGCATTTCGTCCATCCAAGCGTAGTGCACGCCATCACCGCGCGCGCCTTGCAGTAGCTCTTTTCTAAGAAAGCTGTCGGTGGGCAGCTCTCGTACGACGTCGCGAATATGCTCCTCTACTGCTGGCGAGGGCGGCGTTTTTTGTTGCGAGGAGTTCGTCTGGGCTACAAGAGTGATAATCAGAGCCAAGATTGTCCCGGTCATTTGTGCTTTCCTATGAACTCAGCGCCCATCAGATTTTCTCGCACCAAACTCATCTCGGCGCATAAATCTGATACACCATAAAATAGATAATCACCCCGGTCACCGAAACATAAAACCACAGCGGCAGCGTCCATCGCGCAATCAAGCGGTGCTTATCGAACCGCTCCAGCCAGGCGCGCCGCAGCGTCACGATAATCAGCGGCACAATCACTACGGCCAGAATCGTATGCGACGTCAGCAACGTGAAGTACACCGGCCGGATCCACCCTTGCCCCGAGAACAAGACCGCTTTCCCTACGCGCAGGTGATACGCCACATACGAAATCAAGAAAATCACCGAAGCTCCAAATGCCGACAACATGAACGCCTTGTGCACATCCTTTTTGCCCGAGCGAATCGCCACGTACCCGCACGCCAGCAGAATCCCGCTGAGGCCGTTCAGGCACGCATTTAGCGCCGCATTAGACATGGCAAACGTCTACTTCCTCTTTTATTTCTTGGTCTTTACGTAGAACTTAAAACTTATGACTCAGATCACCGCGGCAATTTATCGTAGGCCATCAGCCCCAGCAACAGAGGGATATGCAAAACCGTCGCATGCATCAGCCACTTCGCACGCGCATTCGTTTTGTTGCTCGCCGCCCACAAGCACACCTGCAGTAGCGCCGTGCACACCACCAGCGCTCCAAAGAAGTACACGATGCCGGCCAATCCAAGCACCGCCGGAAGCAAACTCACTCCCACCAGCGCGGCCGCATACAGAATGATTTGCCGGAACGTCCGCGTCCCTTCGCGGTCCACCACCGGCAGCATCAGGATTCCCGCGCGCGCGTAGTCTTCGCGGTACATCCACGAAATCGCATAAAAGTGCGGAAATTGCCACAAGAACAAGATTCCGAACAACAACCACGCCCCGCGATCCAGCGATCCCGTCGCCGCCACCCAGCCAATCATCGGCGGAATCGCCCCCGGAAACGCGCCGACAAACGTCGCCCAAACCGTTCGCTTCTTCAACGGCGTATACGCCAGCAAATAGCTCAAGCACGTCAACACACCTAGCCCGCAAGCAAGCGTTCCGGCAGCCACAAAAAGATCAACCGCTCCCGTAACCGCAAGTGCCACACCGAACGCCAGCGCCCGCCTCGGTTGCAGTACGCCGCTCGGCAGCGGCCGCGAGGCCGTCCGCCGCATGTAGCGGTCCGATTCCCGCTCCACATAATGATTCAGCGCCGCCGTTCCCCCGGCGATCAGTAGCGTCCCGAAAATCACGTGGCTCATGTGCAGCCAGTTCACCGGTCCGCGCGCGCCCATGTAATACCCGGCCGCCGTCGTCATCAAAACGAGAAACGAAACATCCGGCTTCGTCAACGCGATGTATGCATTCGCGCGCGATGCCAAAGTGAGCTCAACGCTGCGAGCTGTACTCATCCCGTCGTCACCTGTGGCGCCGCTTCGGCCACTTCCCCGCTGCGCGGCACCAATCGGTAGCACATCAGAACCACCAAAACCGAAAACGCAAACAGAATCGCGCCCACCACCGTATGAATCACCGTCAGCCAAACCATCACCGGCATCGGCTGCGGTGCATCCGCCGTCGTCAATCGTGACCAATACGCCAGCAGCCCGAGCAAAAATTGCGTCCCGAAAATCGCGTGCAGCAGAATGCGCGCCTTCCCGAGTTCCCGCGAAGCTCCAAACCGCTTGCGCAGCGCCACCGCCGTCCACGTCACCATACCAAGGACCACTAGCGCGCCAACCGCGTGCGGCCAGATGGGAATATCCTTATGCCGAAATCCCGCGCCCAGAATCACCTGCAAATAAATCACCACTGCGTTCAGCGTCGCCAAAAAATGGATGGATGGCGAGCCTTTGTCCTCGAGCTGCGGCCGCTCCGTAACCCACCACTTGCTCGTGAACACCGCAATTCCCAGCACTGCTGCAAAAACAATCTGCGCGAAGCACGCATGAATCACCGGAAGCCAGTAGTGCAGCAACCGAATCACAACTTGTCCGCCCAACACCGCCTGGACCACAACTCCGAGCACGGCAATCGCGCCCAGCCACCGCAGCCAAACCCGGCTCTCTTTCACCAGCAGCAATACCGCCAGCAGCAACGTAAGAATTCCCAGCCCGCCTGCAACCAACCGGTGCGAAAACTCAAAGAAGTCCCCGCCCTGCAGCGAACTCAGCGGCGGCACCCACGACCCATGCGATTTCGGCCAATCTGTCACCGAAAGCGCCGCGTCTTTCGACGTCACCAGCGCGCCCGCAACAAACAGCAGGATCGTCCACAAAACGGTAAAAACCGCGAACCGGTGCACGCCAGCGTTGTAGTTTGATGTCATTTGCAGAAGTCCAACCGCGGATTATACCTTGAGTTCCCACGGTTTTGCGAAACCGGTCCTTCATTGAAAAAGCCGCTCGGGTGAACCAACAAAAGAGACGATTGGCCTAACACGCTCGTTGTAGGGGTGCGCTTTAGCGTGTCCCTTCGTTAGGTAGGCAAACCCTTACGGGGTCTTGTCATGCTGGGCGAGCGAAGCATCTCAACGTGAGGAACGGGCTTGGCCTGACCCGTGCAGGCGTGAGGTCAGAGTTCCCGTTGCGACCTCCGCTGCACGACTCGAGCAGCGGTCTATCGGGCGTATAATCGCCCCATGGATCACAGCAAACTCGTGGTCGTTGACCGCTTCGCCTCGCAAGTCGAAGCCGATCTTGCCAAGAGCGCGCTCGAATCTGCTGGCATCGACGCCATGATTCAAGCCGACAGAGCCGGCGGCATGCGCGATCATCTGGCCTGGAGCGGCCTCGGGTTCAAGGTACTGGTCCGCGAGGAAGACGCGGCAACCGCGCGCGACGTGCTTCACCCTCACCACAAAGCCCCCGAAGGTAAATTGGTCGTCGCTCAAACCTGCGGAACGCGAAATGATGCCGACATTGCCCAAGGCGCGCTCGAGTCTGCCGGCATTGCGGCCGCGATAGAGGCTGTGCCTGTTGGGGATAACAACTCACCACTACTCTTTGGCGAACCGGTGTTCCATATCATGGTCCGAGAGCAGGACGCCGAGGCGGCTCACGCTGTGCTTGATGCGTCGCGCGAATAGCACGGGGGTTGGGTAGCGAAACTCCGCACTCTCAGACCGTTCCGCTGCCCATTCGCGCCGATGCCATGGAAGCGGGCGAGGATACCGCTTCAATTCCCTCGGCTCGCAAGACCAAGTCCTGCAGCGCCGCGATAAATAACGGCGAATCTCCCACGGCAGGCATCATCCGAAATTTCTCCACGCCGGCCTTTTTCGCGTCCTCGCGCGCCTCAATGTTGATCTCGTGCAGGGTCTCAATGTGCTCTGTCACGAAGGAAATAGGCGCCACCAGCATTTCTCTTACGCCTTCGTGCCCCAGCCGCTCGATCGTCTCCGTCAGCGGCGGCTGCAGCCACTTCGACGGCCCGACGCGGCTCTGGTAGCAAAGCACATGCGTCCGCGGCCAGCCGCTGTATTCCTTTGCGCCCAGCTCGCAAACCATGCGCACCGTCTTTCCAATCTGTTCGGGATACGGATCCCCTTTCTCGACCAGGCTCATCGGCAGTCCATGCGCGCTGAAAATCAAATGAATCTTCGCGCTCTCCGCAAACTGCCGCAGCATCGAGCCAATGCGGTGCACCAGCGCCCGAATGTAAAGCGGATGGTCATAGAAATGGTCAATGGTGCGCACAGGCGGGCCGCCGTGAGGCTTTCCATAGATCCGCCCCCACTCTTTCAGGCTGCTCAGCGTCGTCGCGTACGAATAGTGCGGATACAGCGGCAGAAGCACAATTTCATCGAGCGGGCCCATTTGCCGCAAAGCATCCACTGCCTCGTTCGTCAACGGATGCCAGTACCGCATTGCGGTACCTATGATTGGCTCGATGTAAGAAGCTAATGCGTCCATCAATCGCGTGCGCTGCCGCTCCGTCAGCTCTCCAATCGGCGAACGCCTGCCGATCTCCGCGTACTTTTCCGCCACATGCGGTGCGCGCCGGGACGAAATCAATTTGGCGATTGGCCGCCGCAGGATTCCCAAAGGACCCAGCGGAATGATGTCCGGATCGAGGAAAAGGTTCAGCAGAAACGGCTCAACGGCCTCCAGCGAGTCCGGCCCGCCAAGCTGGAACAGCACAATCCCGACTCGCTTCTTCCCTGTCAAAATTCTCTCCTGTAGTGGCGGGTCTTTAGACCCGTGGGTTTTCTCCGGCGTGGGTCTGGGATCTTTCGCGATTGGCGTTTACCCCGACCTTGTCGGGGTCCCGGTTCTTACCGGGAAGAACCGGGCTCTTCTCTTCTTGCCCGAGCCGCAGGGACTTCTACTTTCCCTTGCTCAGCTGCGTCTTCAACCGCTCCACCTCTTCGCGCAACGAACTCATCCGCTGCGAGACCGAGATGTAATACACAAAGAAAATCGCCCATCCCGCAAGATATGCGGCAAGCACGCTATCCAAGTTTTTCATCGAACCTCCGCCTCTCTTCGCAAGTCTTCCACGCTGGCGCGCAGCCCTTCCAGCTTATACCGCGCGCTCAAAAGCAGAATCAGCAGCCCCGTCAGCGCGCCCCACATCAGCAAATACGAAACGCGCATTCGCGGCTCCAGCCCCGAGCCCGGCCCGCCCAGAATCACCGGCTGCGGGTGCTGCGTGCGCCACCAGCGAATCGAAAAATAAACCAGCGGCACGTCCAGAAACGCGAAGATGCCAAACAGCGCGCTGAACAGCGCCCGCTTGTCTGGATCCTCGATCATCGAACGTAAAAGCAAATAGGAAAGGTAAAGCAGCCCCAGCACAAACGTCAGCGTCAGCCGCGCGTCCCACGTCCACCAGATTCCCCACACCGGCTTTGCCCAAATGGGTCCGGTAACCAGCACCACGCTGATGAATGCCAATCCGACTTCCGCGGCCGACACTGCAAGCCAGTCCGCCTTCGGCTCCCGCGTGAAAACGTAACGCAGATTGGCGTAAAAGCACGTTCCAAACGCCACAAACGCGCTGAACGCGCACGAAATGTGCAAGTAAAAAATCTTCTGGATCACGCCCATGGACTTCTCAATGGGCGCGTAATAAAAAGCGAGGTACGCCGTGATGGCAATGAGAAGGAACAGAACGATTGCTCGGAGAGCGCTCTTTACCATTATTTCTCGCCTCGCAGCGCATCGTGTGCTGTAGAGTCGGCCTTCTGAGGCCGTCGGCTTCGCCTTTGCGCCTGCATGTCCCTCATTCCTCCAGTAGATATTCGCCGAAAAGCCACAGCGCCGTCAAAAAAACGATATCGAACCCCGCCAGGAATCCCAGCCAATCGATTCGCAGCGCCGGGTTCTCCGCCAAAAGCCCGCTGGTAGCTTCCGTGCTGGCAATCAACACCGGCGTAAGCAGCGGCAAGAGCAGCAGCGGCAACATTAATTCGCGCATCCGCGCCTGCGCTGAAATCGCGGAAAACGCCGTCCCCGGAATCGCCACCCCCAGGCTGCCAAGAAATAAAACCAGCACCAGCTGCGGAAAAACCGCAAGGACGTGCACGTTATACAGAATCGCAAAAATCGGCAGCATCAGTATTTCCGTCAGCAGCAGAAACAAGGTGTTCGCGCTGAGCTTGGCGAGGAAAATCGAAAACGGATCCTGCACTGACAGCCGCAGTGCGCTCAGCGTGTCATTGTTCTGTTCGAGAAGGAAACACGGCTGCAGCATCAGCGACGCGGCAAACAAAAATGACAGCCACAAAAGAGTCGTGTCAGCAAGCAGTGCCATTCATGCGCCCGCAAACGTGAGAATCGCGTGCATATCTGACCGCGCGCGTGCGTCAGCCACAACAGAACCTGCGTCCAATCGAATTGCGCGCGTCGCCAAAGCCGAAATCTCCGACTCACCATGCAAGCTCATCAAAATCGTTCGTCCCGCATCGCGCATCCCCCGCAGCGTGTTCGCCAGCCACGTGATTCCTTCCGGATCGAGCCCCGTTGCGGGCTCGTCAAGCAGCAGTACCGAAGGACCGCTCAGCAGCGCCCGCGCAATCGCCACGCGCTGCCGCATCCCGCGCGAAAAGGTTCGTACCAAAGACTTGCGCCGCTCCGAGAGTCCCACTTCTTCCAGCAACGCTGTCGCCCGAACGCTCGGCTCCGCAATTCCCTGCAATTTCGCGAACATCAAAAGGTTTTCTTCCGCCGTCAATTCGTCATAAACCATCGTGGCGTGCGCCACAAAACCACATTGCACTGCAGAATCCGCTGCCTCGCCGCTAGAGTTGAGAAAGTTCACCTTGCCGCCCGACGGGCGAACCAGTTTTGCCGCAATCCGCAAAAGGGTGGTCTTGCCGGAGCCGTTTCTCCCGGCAAATGCCACGCAGTCGCCCGGAGCAACCTCCAGCGACACCCGGCGCAGTGCGTAAAGCCCGCCATACCGTTTTTCAATCTTCTCGAAGCGGATTCCTGTGGGGGCAAAAGCCGGCGCCGTCACCGGGCAGCCTCAGAGATGGCTACGCTGTAGATCATGTCAAACTTGTCCAAGCCCTCTTAGTGATTTACCCAGAGGCCCAGCTTCGACAATCCGCACTTCTTTTCTCAATGACTTACGAATTGCCCTTGCGTCTTTTGCCGTTTTTGCCCTTAGACAACTTGTCTATTTTCAACAAGTTCCAAACTGCCAAATTTGTAAACCCTTTGTTTTGATAACGATGCAACAGTGCCGGGGGGGTGGGGGGGTACCCCATTCCAGCTTTCACAGCTTCGCCACCTACCCTCGTACCAAGTCGCGCAAAACCCTCTCGGCTTTGGCGCGCTCCCGGGCGTACTCTTCCTCGGTGATGGTGCCTGCCTGGTGGCGCAGCTCCAGCCGGAACAGGCTCTCCTTCAGGGCATCGAGGCTTGTTCCAATCGCGGCGTCCACCTCCGACAAGCTCGCGGCCCCGTTCGACCCGGATTGAGCCGTCGCCGTCGCCGGCACAGCCGTGTTAGCAGCCTGCGTCTTTGGCTTCTTGTCAGGCTTCGCCGCCGGTAGCGCCTCCGCCGCAACTTCTCCTCCGGCAACGGCGACCACTGTCTTGCGCGAGAGCAAATAGCCAAACAACCCAAACACCAGCACAAATCCGCCTAGCAAAGGCCATTTCATCGAGTCGAGCCGCCCCGGAACCGCCTGAATGGTCGCCCCGCCCGATTCAGTGGCCGCGTCCTGCGCTTCCCGGCCTTGCGGCCCGCTTTCTGGCGCCGCGCTTGCAGTACCGGACGGCGTGCCTGATACATTCACCGCAACCAACGTTCCCGCAGGAACATCTTGCCGCAGGTACAGATTCATTCCCTGCTCCTGCCCGGCCGCTGCAAGTCCGTCGCCTGTGACTTGCAAGCCCGGCGGAGCCACGAACACCACGCGCCCTGGATAAACTGTCGGAACCTTCAAAGCAGCCGCGTTATTGGGATACGGCAGATCGTAAGAATAACGCACGGAATTGTCGCCCGGGCGAAACGCGAATGCGATCGAATAACGATTGTTTTTCTTGTCGATAGGAAGCTGTGTCAGCGGCATTCCCGCCGGGCCAGCAGCCTGCACTCCCTGCAGTTCGCCTTTTTCCGGCAAGGCAAAGTCAAAGCTTCCATCCGTGCGGAAATACGCGTGTGGCGGCTGAGACTTGTTCTCGACCTGGTATTCCTCGGCGACCTTCAGGGTGTCGCCGCTGGGCTGAAAAACCACGAAGTGCGAGGGAATGTCAATCGTCTTCGGGTCCTTGGAGGGCTCGAAAATGTCCAGCTCCACCGTGGCGCTGCTGCTCCCCGGCGGCACGGCGGCGTTGAAGCGAACGCCTCGATAGTTTGCCTGCACTAGCAACGGCTGCCCGCCGACATTCGGATTGTCGAAGCTGAATTCGCCCTGCGGTCCGCTCTTGGCGTGGGCCAGTTCCTGCATGCCGCCCATGGGCTGGACCAGCGTAAGTTCGACGCCCGCGGCCATCTGTCCCGTCGTGCCGTTCTTCACTGTTCCGCGCACGGTTCCCGCTTGTGCGGCACAAAGCGGCAGAAAAAGAAATACGGAAAGAATGCTGAGACGAGCGCCACAACGCATTAGTGCGCACTCCTGTCGGCGGGGTGCGGCCCTCGCGGCCTTCGCACCTGAGATTCGGTCACTTGATCGATCTCTGCGAGCACCTGCGCCGCTTCGTTTTCCAAAGCCGTTTTCATCGCCTCAAAGTCTCCGTCGGAATACTTTCCCGAGCGATATTCAAACCGCAAGTCCCGCAAGTTGTCATAAATCGCCTCGCGCCGTTCGAGCAACTGATCGAGCTTCGTGCGGTGCGGCGCAAGATCCGAGGCATCGGGCTGAATGTAAAAAATGAACAGGGCGATCGCCACAGCCAGCATCAAGCATGCTCCGAGCACGGCCCAGTTGCCGGAATCGCCCAGCAGGATTGCAAACAGAGGAACCACCGCTCCCATCACTCCTCCGTCTCCTGCTCGGCCAGCCTTCTGGCGCGTTCGAGAAGTTCCGGCGAAACCGCCTTCGCTGGCGCGCTGCCTGCGCGAACTGCAGAAGGGTTCTTCTTCAGCCATCGCGAAATCACGAAAATCACCAAAAGCGCGCCCACCACCAGGTAAGCCGTCGGCATGACCCACGCCACCAGGCTGAAGCCCGACTTCGGCGGCTCCGCGTACACAGTGGATCCAAATTCCTTTACGAAGGCCTGGATGATCTGGTCGTCGGTCTCGCCCTTGGCACCCCGCTGATCGATTTCCTGCAACATCCCCATCGCCGTAGGGCACGGACCGGAGAACTCGCCGCCGGGATGCGAACAGTTGGCCGCTGTCATGCTGCACGAGCGGCACATGCAATTAAGTTGAGAACCGATTTTCTTGGCGCGTTCAGAAAACTGGTCTGCCCCAACAGGAACGATCAAGGGCAGCGCCGCGATTCCCAGCAAAATGAATGCCGCAACAAATGCGCGGGCTTTAATCATGGCCCTCTCGTAGAGCGACGGATGAAGTTACCGCGTGCGGCAGTGGCTGCGCCGCGGCAGGTTGTTGCGCGGGCGCCAGCACCAGCACCGAGCGGCGATTCGGCAGCAGCGCGACGATGGTCCCAAACACCACCACCACGCCGCCAAACCAAATCCACTTCACCAGCGGATTCAGGAACGCATGAATCACCGGCTCTCGCGTTTCGGGATCGATTCCCGCAAACACGACGTACAAATCTTCCTTCCACGTTGAATAGATGGCCACCATCGTGCCGTTTTCCTGGTTGTTCCCCGCGAAGCGCCGCTTCTCCGGGAATAGCATCATCACCGGCTTGTTATCGCTCAGAGCTTCCACCAGCATGCGCTGCGCCGTGTAATTTTGTTCGGGCTTGCTGTCCGCGCCCTGCAGCATCAAGGTGTACGGCCCGATCTGCATCGTGTCACCCACGCGCATGCTTTTTTGCACATCGCGGTTAAATGCGGCTCCGGCCAGCCCTAAGAACACGAACACCATTCCCATGTGAATGATGTATCCGCCGTAGCGGCGCGTGTTGCGCATGGTCAGGTCAATTGCACAGGCGGGATACGAAGCTCCCGAGCGTGCGCGAATCACTTTCGCGCCGCGGTAGAACTCCAGCAAAATCGTAGATGCGACAAAAACGCACAGAATCAGGCAAACCGTCGAGAAAAATGCCCGGAATCCCAAAGCAAACGCCACCGTACCAACGACCACGCCGATGAGCAGAGGCCAGCCAAAATTTCTCTTCAGGCTTTCTTTAGAGGTCTTTCTCCAAGCGAGCAGCGGTCCGACTCCCGTCAGGAACAGAATCAGCAGCCCAACGGGAATGTTCACGATATTGAAGTACGGCGCGCCTACGCTGATGCGGTTGGGAGTCAGCCATTCAGAGAACACTGGAAAGAGCGTGCCGGAAAGAACTGCAAGGCAAGCGACCAAGAACAACAAATTGTTAAAAAGAAAGCTCGACTCCCGCGAAATCAATGAATCCAGATGGTTCTCGCTCTTCAGATAGTCGCTGTTCTTCAAATACGCGCCCAGGCAAACCGCCAGCGTGATTCCCATGAATGCCACGAACCACGGTCCGATGTTCGATTGCGCGAACGCATGCACCGAGCTGACCACGCCGCTGCGCGTGAGGAAGGTTCCCATGATGCACAGCAGGAACGTCGTAAACACCAACCACACGTTCCACACTTTCATCATGCCGCGTTTTTCCTGCATCATCACCGAGTGCAGAAACGCTGTTCCCGTCAGCCACGGCAACAGAGACGCGTTCTCCACCGGATCCCAGCCCCAGTAGCCTCCCCAGCCCAACACCGCGTAAGCCCAGTGCGCTCCAAGCAAAATTCCACACGACTGGAACATCCACGCAATCATGGTCCACTTGCGCGTCAGGTGAATCCACTTCTCTCCGGGATACCGCGCCAAAAGCGCTCCCAGCGCAAACGCAAACGGAATCGTAAATCCGGTGTAGCCCGAGTACAGGTTCGGCGGATGAATCACCATTTCCGGATATTGCAGCAGCGCATTCAAACCGTTGCCATCCGGCCGCGTGACGAAGCTCATCACTCCATCCGGGCCAGCCGCCGCCAGCGCCTTGAACGGGCTCTCCACAAAATTGCTCAGTGTCAGAAAGAACAGTTGCACGCCGGCCATCACCACGCCGACGTATGGCATCAACTCCCCGTTTTTGTTGCGGTAGGTAATCAAAACAGAGAGAACGTAAATCGCCAGCAGGAAGCTCCAGAAAAGCAGCGAGCCTTCCATCCCCGACCATAGCGCTGCAATCTTATAAAACGCGGAAAGGTCGCGGTTGCTGTGCGAAGCCACGTAGGCAATGGAAAAATTGTCGGTGAAGAACAGGTATTCGAGGCAGAACGTTGCGAGGAAAATCAGGCCGCAGGTGGCCATGCCAGCCTGGCGCGCGCTCTTGACCAGCAGCGGGTGGCGCGTCACGATCGCCGCGATGCCCCCCACCAAGGCATACACAGCGCACACAAAAGCTAGCAGGAGTGCAAAGGAACCAAATACATCCACAGCGACCCCGCCTCTCCCCCGGTTAGCCCGGGTTTCTTACATGGTGCTTGGCTGCGTGGAACCGGCAACGGCGCCCTTGGTGTCTCCCCCGGGAGCCGCTTCATACTTGGACGCGCATTTTGCCTGGACATGCTCAGCCCCGAACCGGCCATCGGCTCCGAGGCGGCCTTCCACGAGAGCCTGAGCTTTATCCGTAAAGGTATCCGGCAGCGGGTCGCTTCCCGCGTAGCTCACAGGCAATGCCTTGCCTTCGCCTTCCAGAACAAAATCAACTCGCCCCGAAGAGTGCCGAATGCTACCTACTGCCACAGTTCCGCCCACACGTATGCGCTGCGACCGCTGAGAGCTGTTCAGGTTCTGCAATTCGGCGATGGTGTGATAGTACGTCTTGCTCTCGCCGTACCCGAGCCAGGCGAGGAACCCCAGCGCCACAACGATAATGCCGATCCCGATGCCGAATTTGGCTTGTTTCTTCATTTTGGTCTTCCCGCCAAGTCCCACGAATGAAAACGATTGGCTCTTTAAACCTGATTCTACCACCTGCAGGAAATGGCCACTATCTTATTGTCCTACTATCAAGTACGGCCCGAAACCGCACGATTTCCCCCTGTTTGACCAATGGAGCCAATGCAAAAGGCTTTCCATCGTTCAGTATCACTTCGCAACCTAAATCGAGTGCAACGATATCCTGCACGACGTCTTCAGGCATTTCTGTGACCAACATCACACGCTTTGGTTTAAGGGAACGCCGGACCCGTGAAGCCACCGCAGGGAGATGTTTGCGCAGCAGGTTCGCTGCGTCGCTCGCACTTTTCGGGCCGTCTTCGAGCGGGCATTCCAAAACGTGCGTCAGAAAAAATCCCGCCGCCTGAAACTCCGCATGAATGTCTTCTACCGTCTTTCTTGGGGGAGATGTAATTGTAGGGATGGCTTTCTGCTCGCCCTGAGCTTCGAAGGGGGGCTGTCCGGTTTCAATCCCTACGGCGCGAAGCACAGTCTGCCCTTCTCCACGAAATTCCCCGCTCGGCGCGTACAGAAACTCCGCGTCCTCGCGCGGAGCAACCCCTCCCAGCAGCAGCGTCTGGATGTGTACGGGACGGTAGCGCGTCGCCCATTCCAGCCGGCGAAGTCTTCGCGCGATATGCGCGGGCGATGCCATCTGCCCACACCCATCGCAGCGGAGAATCTCATTGCTGTTCATGTCGATGGAATCGTAGAGGAGATGCAGGCCAACTGCAAATTGTTGCAGGTAGCGAGCCTGCATTTGAGCGGGTTCAGCCTACGACGAAACGGGGGCGTCGGCGGGCAGCTTGGCGCGCAGGCACCACTTGAGTTCCTGGCTCAGCTCGAGAATTTCCATGCCGGGCATAACGATGAACTTGCAGCTCAGCATTTCGCGCGGTTCGTCGTCATCGGGCAGTTGGCAGGTCACGCGGCAATACTGGCAATCCTGATTCCAGCAGAAACGTCCGTAGGGTATGGTTTCCGGGCTGATGTACTGAAAACAGCGGAGAATGGTATTTTTCTCGGGAACCTCGAATGACTTTCCCAGGATCTTGATCTCGACCAGCCGTTCGTACGGACGGAATACCTGATTCGTCCCATTTGCTGCCGCTACTTCCGTGATCTGAGGCCCGGTTGACTTTGGCATGAGAGGGATTTCTCCGCTTCACAAGCGTAGTCGAGATGCCCCGAAGCGACAACGGAGATCGTCCCCAGTGATACGAATATGGCAATGCTGCATTTTTTGTAATTTTCTTGCGCAAAGGGTGAAATGAAGGCAAGTCAGGTGCGGACAGACTCGAAGAACTGGCCCATCCGGCGAAATTTCTCATAGCGGTTTTCGAGCAAAGTGGCGGGAGCGAGTGCAAGGAGATC